>JAEEGF012417264.1_pt1 | contig 11504 bp, 10 predicted proteins | sample 9134171 | NCBI WGS metagenome assembly JAEEGF01 (sample SAMN16246542, study PRJNA631951) | gut metagenome | biome: gut microbiome; feature: rumen; material: AP-attached | host: Bos | place: Iran: Karaj | collected 2018-10 | reverse complement strand
CATGAAACATTCGTGTGAATTCATGCATATTCGTGTAGTGCCACAGGCGAACAACCCACTCCCACAATTGGCATTTCACTTTTAATTTGTGTTCTATTAGCCTGCGGCGCAACACGAATATGCGCGAATAGACATATAATGATTCCAGTGAGGTGGCAAAGCCGGACGAGCGTGATGCCGCAGGCGAGAAAAAAGAATGGCAGATAAAGTGAGTTTATTTGCCAAATAAACGTAATTAAATTGGCAAATAAATGAAACGAAATCAATGGAATCGTTGGACGATGTCAATGGAATCGTTGAACGAAATCAATGGAATCGTTCAACAAAATCAATGGAATGGTTTGTTGGGAATGGCGATTTCAGTCCGCGAAATCGGCGCGTTGAATGAAAAAGAGCGGCGGTTTTCATCGTCATTCGTGTAATTCAATTGTGGAGGCAATGTAGGGGCGGATCGGCGTATCCGCCCGTTCATAGGCGATAAGGCATTGGCAGACCTGCGGGCGGATACGCTGATCCGCCCCTACAAGCCACGGAGACCGCGAGAAAGATTTCCGAGTCAGTGTTCGTCCGTGGCAAAAAACTTCCGCTAGGTCGGATTTGCAATCCGACCTTACTGAGTATCTGCATTTTCAATGCGAATTACACATCTTTTCCCGGATTATAAATCCTGATATTCCTGACGGCCGGATTGCAAATCCGACCGAGCGGCAGAGACCACCCCAATCCTCCTGCTCAGGTCCGTGGCAAACAAACAGAGTGAAACGGAGGCTGCGAAAAAGATTTCCGAGTCAGTCCGTGTTCGTCCGTGGCAAACAAACAGAGTGAAACGGAGGCCGCGAGAAAGATTTCCGAGTCAGTCCGTGACAGTCCGTGGCAAACAAACAGAGTGAAACGGACCCGCGCGACGCCTTTTCTTGGCACCAAAACGATAAAAATCGGCGGAAGTTGCCGCTATGTGCGGGAAAATGTGTAACTTTGCACCCTATATGCACCCTTTGCAAGAAGATGAACGTAGCAGAAATACTGAAACAGGGAGAGAAGGGCGAGAAGCATTTCTCGTTTGAGGTGCTGCCCCCGCTGAAGGGCAACGGCACGGAGAGTCTGTTCCGCACCATTGAGAAGCTGCGGGTTTTCAATCCGCAGTACATCAACGTCACCACGCACCATTCGGAATTCGTCTACCGCGAGCTGCCCAACGGCAACTACGAGCGGCAGCGCATTCGCCGGCGCCCGGGCACAGTGGCCATGGCGGCCGCCATTCAGCAGCGCTTCGGACTGCCGGTCATTCCGCATGTGATATGCAGCGGCGTGTCGGCAGAGGACATCGAGTATGAGCTCATCGACCTGCAGTTTCTGGGCATTGAGAACATTCTTCTGCTGAGGGGCGACAAGGCAAAGGACGACCGCACGTTTGTGCCTACGCCCGGCGGCCACGCCCATACAACGGACCTCATCCGCCAGGTGAAGCGCTACAACGAGGGCTTCTTCATGGACGGCACGCCCATCAAGCACCCGGGCAGACCGTTCTCGTTTGGTGTGGCAGCCTATCCCGAAAAGCACGAGGAGGCGCCCAATCTGGAAATGGACATGCGCTATCTGCTGGAGAAGCAGCAGCTCGGAGCGGAGTATGCCGTGACGCAGCTGTTCTACGACAACCAGAAATACTACGACTTCGTGAGCCGCGCCCGACAGATGGGCATAACCATCCCGATTGTGCCGGGTCTGAAGCCTTTTGCCAAGCTGTCGCAGCTGACTGTGGTTCCGAAGACGTTCCACTGCGACATTCCCGACGAGCTGGCCGCGCTCATCACGCAGTGCCGCACCGACGACGACGCCCGACGGCTGGGCGTGGCATGGGGCATCAGGCAGTGCCGCGACCTGTATGCTCACGGCGTGCGCAACATTCACTTCTACACCGTGTCGGCCGTGGAGTCGGTGTGCGAGATTGTGGAAGCCATCGTGAAGGAATGAGCCGGGGGAAGAACTGAAATACGAAAGAGAGCAAGGATATGACCTTCGACGAAGTGATAGGACAAGAGGAGGCGCAGCAGCGGCTTCTGCAGATGGTGGACGAGGGACGACTGCCCCACGCCCTGATGCTCTGCGGTCCACTGGGCTGCGGCAAGATGGCCGTGGCGCTGGCCTTTGCATCGTTTCTGCTGACGCGCGACGAGAGCCGCCGCGCCAACGCCGAGGCCATGCTGGCCCGATGGCAGCATCCCGACCTGCACTTCTCCTACCCCGTGATACGCCCGACAGGCACCAGCTCGGACCACAAGATGGTGAGCGACGACTTTGCCAAGGAGTGGAACACGATGCTCCTGCAGGGGCCCTACTTCTCGATGGACCAGTGGCTGCGCGAGATGCAGGCCGCCAACCAGCAGGCCATCATCTACGCCAGCGAGAGCGACGACCTCACCAGGAAACTGTCGCTGAAGTCGAGTCAGGGAGGCTACAAGGTGAGCATCATCTGGCTGCCGGAGCGAATGAACACCGAATGCGCCAACAAGATGCTGAAAATCATTGAGGAGCCGCCACTGCAGACGGTGTTCCTCATGGTGTGTGAGGAGCCGGAGCTGCTGCTTGAGACCATCAGGAGCCGCACGCAGCGCATCGACCTGAAGAAGATTGAGACGGAGAAGATAGAGCAGGCGCTGGTGGAGCGTCGCGGCATAGACGACGAGGCGGCCCACCGCGTGGCACGCGTGGCCAACGGCAACTGGCTGAAGGCGCTCGAAGAGCTCGACGCAGACAACGAGAACAGGCTGTTTCTCGACATGTTCATAGAGCTCATGAGGCTGGCCTACCAGCGGAGAGTGAGGGAACTGAAGGCGTGGAGCGAGAAGGCCGCGGGCATGGGACGAGAGAAGCAGAAAAGAATGCTGGCCTACTTCGTGAGGCTCATCAGGGAAAACTTCATGTACAACTTCCGCAATCCCGAGCTCTGCTACATGACACTGGAGGAGGAGAACTTCGCGCGCAACTTCGCACGCTTCATCAACGAGGCAAACGTGGTGGAGCTGTCGGAGCTCTTTTCAAGGGCCATCAGGGACATCTGGCAGAACGCCAACGCCAAGATTGTGTTCTTCGACATGGTGCTGCGCGTCATCGTGCTGCTCATTCAGAAATAGATTCCAGTTAACAAACACCCTATATATCATTCAAAAAGCACCGTACAATGGACTACAAAAACCTGAAATACAAGATTACGAACACGTGCGACCGTGGTCTCTGCCGCAACGCCGTGGGACGCCAAGACCACCAGCTCAACACCTACGACTGGCTGGCTGACGTGCCGTCGGCCATCGACGACACCGACCTGGTGGAGGTGCAGTTCAAGAACACGCGCAAAGGATACTACCACAACGTGAACAACCTACCGCTGAAGAAAGGCGACATCGTGGCCGTGGAGGCCAATCCGGGACACGACATCGGAGTGGTGACGCTCACAGGAAGGCTGGTGAAACTGCAGGTGAAGAAGGCGAACCTGAAATCGGAGGAGGACATCAAGCGCGTGTACCGACTGGCAAGGCAGGTGGACATGGACAAGTATCGTGAGGCGAAAAGCCGCGAACACGGCACCATGATTCAGAGCCGGCAGATAGCCAAGGACCTGGGACTGCAGATGAAGATTGGCGACGTGGAATACCAGGGCGACGGCAACAAGGCCATCTTCTACTATATTGCCGACGAGAGGGTGGACTTCCGTCAGCTCATCAAGGACCTGGCCGCCACCTTCCACGTGCGCATAGAAATGAAGCAGATAGGTGCGCGACAGGAGGCCGGACGCATAGGCGGCACAGGACCGTGCGGACGAGAGCTCTGCTGCGCTACATGGATGAAAAACTTCGTGAGCGTGTCTACGGGCGCAGCGCGTTTCCAGGACATCTCGCTCAATCCGCAGAAACTGGCAGGAATGTGCGCCAAACTGAAATGCTGCCTGAACTATGAGGTGGACAGCTACATTGAGGCCAGCCGCAAACTGCCCAGCAAGGAGATTGTGTTGCAGACACAGGACGCCGACTACTACCTGTTCAAGAGCGACATACTGGCCGGCATCGTGACCTACAGCACCGACAAACGCCTGGCAGCCAATCTGGAAACCATCACCGCACAGCGCGCGCTGGAGGTGATTGAGATGAACAAGAAGGGAGAGAAACCGGTCTCGCTACACGACGAGACCACGCAGAAGGCTCCCGAAAAACCGGCAGATTTGCTGACCGGCGACATCAACCGCTTTGACAAGAGCAAGAAGAAAAAGAAGAAAAACAAGGCGGCTGCCCAGCAGAACCAGCAGAACGCTGCCGACAAACCCCGCAGCGACAAGCCGAAAGGTGAGCGTCCAAAGGCTGAAAAGCCCAAGGGCGATAAGCCGCAGCGAAAGAAAGGCGGGAAACAGCCGGAAAAGCCCCAGCAACAGCCACAGCAGGACGCGCCGGCCAACTGAAGACAGAACGTGCTGGTAGACAAATTTGACAAACGGGACAAATTGTTTACATGTAGGAAAGGCATCGCAATGAAGAGAACCGTTCACACCTTATTATATATGATGGCTGCGACAACCGTCGCGGCCATCATTTCCTCGTGCCAGCTGAACACGCCCTACAGCCAGTATCAGCCAACGGAGATTGAAGGCTGGGAGAAGAACGACACGCTGTTCTACAACGTGCCGCCGGTGAAGTCGGCTGGAAGATACCGTCAGACGCTGGGCATACGCATCAGCGACGCATTTCCCTTCACCAGCATCTGCCTCGTGGTGGAGCAGCGCATCTTCCCCGGAAGACGCAGCAAGGTGGACACGCTCAGATGCAGATTCACCGACGAACAGGGACGTCTGCAAGGGCCGGGCATCAACCTCCATCAATACCAGTTCCCCATAGGGGACATCGACCTGAGACCGGGCGACAGCCTCAGCATCAAGGTGCGCCACACAATGAAACGCGCCATCATGCCCGGCATTTCCGATGTCGGCATACGCATAGAGCATCAATAGGAGGCGTGCTGACGCGAGAGCTTTTTCAACATAAATCTTCGTCAATCGTACTTGAATGCTGCGCCAGAATGGTTAGGTATTCTGTCTTATAACATAAATCTACGTAAATCATACTTAAATGCTGCGCCAGAATGGTTACGTATTCTGTTCTACAACATAAATCTACGTAAATCACACTTGAACGCTGCGCCAGAATGGTTACGTATTCTGTTTTACAACATAAATCTACGTAAATCACACATAAATGTAGCGAGTTATAGTAGGGAGAGATTGATGAAGATTTACGTCTAAAAAACAAAAAACAAACCTTCATTCATGCCGCTACAAAGACATTAATGAGTGATTGATGAAGATTTACGTTAAAAACAAAAAACAAACCTTCATTCATGCCAAAACAAAGGCATTAATGGGTGATTGATGAAGATTTACGTTTAAAAAAAACAAGGCCGGTAGCACTTCAAGAAGAAGCGGCTACCGGCCATCATTATTCTTAAAGACCTCTTAGAGGGCGAGGATCTGCTTGGCAGTGTCGTTGTCGGGCTGCAGCTCCTGCAGCTTTTTGGCATACTCCTTGGCCTTAGCGGTCTGGTCATTCTGGATGTAGTAGACAGCCAGGTAGTTGTAGCAGACGCCGAGCTTGCGCAGGTCGGAAGCACTCTTGTCGGCCTTGTTCTCCACGAGGGCGATATACTCCTCGTAGTAGGGCTTGGCGTCACCGGCCTTGATGTCGGTGTTCATCTGGTGATGAATGTTGGCGCGCTTGTAGACTGCGTATTCCTTGGCATAGTCGAACTTGTCGGCGATGGTGGCATAAGCCAGATCGGCACCAGCGAGAGCCTTGTTCTTCTCGCTCTCGGCCACATTCTCAGACTGGTCGATGTAGATGTCGGCAATGGTCTCGTAGTCCTTATAGCTGGCCTCCGAGCCGATGGCATCGATATACTGGGTCTGCAGCTCGAGGGCACGGTCGTACTGTTTCTTCTGGAGATAGATCTCAGAGAGCGACTTCAGAATCTCAGACTTCGTGTTGTCGAGCTCGATGACCTTCTGGTACTGGGCAACAGCCTCGTCGAGGCGGCCTGCACCCTTGAGGGCGTCAGCATAGTAGAGGTAGTCGGCAGGACGGATGTTCTCGGGCTTCTCCGTTGAGAAATAGCGCTGGGCATAGTTCACAGCCTCAGAGAACTTCTCGAGCTTGTTGCAGCTGAAGTAGGCCATCTTGGCGAAGCTGGCGAACTCCGGGTTCTTCTGCATACCAGCCTGTGCAAGCGAGTAAGCCTTGTCATACTGCTCCAGACTGTAGGCTGTAGAGAGGTAGTCATAGAGGATGTAGTCGTCGAGCGCCTTCACGTTGGGCACCTTGTCGTACCACTCCATGGCGGTCTTCAGCTTGTTGTTCTGAGAGTACATGTAGCCAGCAGCGGCCTCGTAAGGATAGTCGGGCTTCACCTGATGCAGCTTTTCGAGCATCTCAACGGCACCCTTCGGGTCAATCTTCTGGTACACCTTTGCATACTTCACATAGCCTGTGGCGTCCTGCGGGTCGAACATGGTGGCCTGCTGATACCATATGGCTGCGTTACCGCCATCGTCCTGAACGGCGAAGATGTCGCCCTGGAGGATGTAGCCGGCAGCTACGTTCTTGCCCACCTTGCGAGCCATTTCGGCATACTTGGTAGCCTCAGTGAAGTTGTGGGCAGCCATGTAGGCACGTCCCAGTCCTGCCAGAGCCTCAGGGTTCTTCTTGTAGGACTTCAGGAACAGCTTCACGGCGTCCTTGGTTGCTTTTACATCGCCGTTGGCGGCGGTTACGGTCTGGGTGATGGCGTCAATCTCCTGCTGAAGAGCGGATGTCTGAGCCATTGAAGAGGTAGAGATGCTGAGCATCAATGCCCCTGCTACGAGATATTTGATTGGTTTCATAATCATTTAATATTTTAAAGAGTTAATAATCGACTATATGATGGAGACGAGCTGAAAAGGTTTAATTCACCTTCACGTCGATGACATAGGTGTCCATGATGATGGGCAGAATGCCTGAACGCTTGATGATGAGCTGTCCCTTGTAACTTTCAATGAAATGGGCAAATCCCCAGGGAAGTCCCTGTCGGGGATCGTTGAGGAGCGCATAGACGGTGCGCACGATGGGATAGCGCCCGTTGTAGATGTACGCCTGATAAGGCTGATAGCTGTTGTCGGGCGTAGCTTCGTCCTTCTTGCTGACACGCATCACGCGCGTGTCTTTATAAAAGGTGATGTTCGTCGTGTCGCGCGGGTCATTGAGCCAGTTGCTTCCGATGATGCCAATGGCGTTGGGCGTCTCACGCACATACTGTATAACCTCCTTGCTGGTCTTGGCGGCCACGATGTTCGGGCTGTTGATGGGCTTTCCGCCAAGCAGGGAGTCTACACAGAAATGAACGGCGCTTGACTGCTTGTTGTCGAAACACACGACAATCTCGCCTCGCTTTGAGCCTGGCGCCACGTCGCTCCAGTTCTTGGCTTCTCCGCTAAGAATGCGCTTGATGTTTTTCACCGAGATACACGAGTCGGTGTTCTGGTTGTTGATGATGAAGGCGAGTCCGTCCTTTGCCAGCTTGATGGCGCGCGGAGAGAAGCCACGGGAACGATAGTTCTCGTATTCGCTCTTGGTGAAGTCGCGCGACGCAATGGCCAGGCACACACTGTCGCTGAGCAACAGGTTGACAGCGTCTATCTCGTTGGTATAGATAGGCGTCACGTGTGCATCGCGATAAATGCTGTGGAAGACATCTATTTCTTCATCAATAATGGGATGAAAACTCTCGTCGGCAGCAAAGGTGATAGAGCCCGACGAATAGGTATCTGTTCTACCGTTTTTCGGTTTGTCCTCACACGAGGACAAACCGAAAATCAGTGATAATCCTACTAAACCGTAGAATAAGTGCTTATACATTTACTTCTTGGATGAAATGTTCTGTTACTGGAGTTTGAAGGTCACAGGCAGCGTGTACTTCACACGTACGGGTGAGCCGTTCTGCTTACCAGGAATCCACTTCGGCATGGACTTCACCACGCGCTCAGCTTCCTTGTCGAGAGACGGGTCAACCTTCTTCACGGCGTGTACATCGGTTACCGAACCGTCCTTCTCAACCACGAACTGAACAACCACGCGACCCTGCACGCCATTCTCGGCAGCAATGACCGGGTACTTCAGGTTCTGGCTGAGCCATGCCATAACGTTTCCACCAGGGAACGACGGCATCTGCTCCACGACGTCGAAGATCTTTGTGTCTTCTTCCTTCGGCTTCTCAGGCTCTGGTGGAGGAGCAATCTCTTCCTTAGCCTTCAGCACTTCGCCACCTACCTCATCGTTACCTTCAACGGTGAAGGCACCGACTGACTTATCAGACTTCTCAACCTCGTCGAGCTTGATCTCGTCCTCTTCCTTCACCTCGTTGTCCTTCTTAATGACAGGTGCGGTGAACTTAATAGAGCTCTTGACCTTCTCGACAACCTTCTCAGGCTCCACCTTGGGCTGCTCGACCTTTTCCACCTTCTTGGCCTGCTTCTTCTCCTGAATGGCGGAGAGCTCCACGGCCTCGGTGCGGGCGAGTTCCTGCTGTTCCTGAATGAAGGTAATCAGCTTGATTGCAGAGAATCCTAACACTGCAACGAGCAATACGGCGAGGATAGAGTAAACATTTCTCTTGGAAGTACCGTTACGCAGCACGTATGCTCCGTAGTCCTTGTTCCTTCCTTGGAAGACTATGTCGGCCCATTCACGAGCCACCAAATCTATTTTTGCCATTGTCTTTTCCTTTCTTTAAATTACCGTATTACTTGATACCACGCTTTTCAAGCATTGCCTGATCGTCTTCGTTGATCTTGTCGATCACATAGGTACCAATGCTGCAGATAGTCATTTCATCGAGAGCGTCGACCATGTTCTTGTAAGAAGCCTCGTCGGTGCACTTGATGATGATGGTCATCGTGGGCACCTTTTCCTCGCCTCCGTAGTCAGCCAGCTCACCGCGCTTGATCTTTGCGAGTTCACGGTCGTAGATGCTGTCTGGATAATCCGTGGGCTTAGCGAGTTTCTTAGCATCCAACTGCTTACGAGCAGCCATGATGTCAGCCACCGGCGTAGAGCCATCCTCAGTGACGTGCTCGATGAGCACCTTGCGGATGCCGTCCTTACCCCATGTGGTTTCCTTCAGGCATGAAGGGTCGTCGTAGTTGGGGATACCGTCAACGTGGTAGATCTTGTCATTACCGCACACATAGAGTGTGATGGTCTGAGAAGCCTTGGCAGCGTTACGGTCCTGGTCTGTAATATTCTTATCGTTACTTGGCATGGTCAAGTTCATCGTCTGGGGCTTAGACAGCGACGTACAGAGCATGAAGAAAGTGATAAGAAGCATCATCATATCCACCATCGGCGTAAAGTCGACTCGTGTGGAAAACTTTTTCTGCTTACTTGCTTTTTGCTTGGCCATAACTTATTCCTCCTCTGTTTTAAGAGATGTGATAAGGTAATAGCGGTTCTCGCTCATGTCCTGCAACTCCGAAAGCATCTTCTTGATGACCTTGTACGGAGTAGCCTGGTCGGCCTTCACAGCAATGACCATGTCCTTGCCGTTAGCTTCACGAGCCAGGTCGACCCATGTCTGGAACTCACTCATCTTACCATCGATACTGTCAGTCGGGATACCACGAGCAGCCTGATATTCATTCATCTTCTCTGCATCCTGGCTGAGGAATTCACTCAGATCCTGCATGGGGACACCGACGTTGGCGGAGCCACGTCCGTTCTCCAGCTGCTTTCCTGTCAGGCTGACACCGTATTGAGCGGCCATGTCTGAAATCAGGCTCTCCATCTTACCTGGAGTTTCCATTCCGAGGAAAATCTTTCCCGACTTATCCACGAGGATAGAGAGGACGTTTTCCTCCGGAACCTTGATTTCAGATACCGACGACGGCGCGTTGACTCTCACTGCTTCATTCTTCACGAACGTAGACGTCAACATGAAGAACGTAAGCAGGAGGACCATGACGTCGCTCATCGGGGTCATGTCAATCCAGATGTCCGCCTTCTTAATTTTTACTTTACCCATAATGAGAAATGTTTTAAAGGGTTAGCAAAAATTAAGCCTCATCCGTATGGTTTGCTTCGTATGTCTGGGCAATGGTGTAACCAACCTCGTCGAGGGCGTATGTCAGCTTGTCGATCTTGTTAGAATAGTAGTTGTAAGCAACCACAGCGAACCAAGAAGTCAAGATACCAGAAGCGGTGTTCACAAGGGCCTCAGAAATACCCTGAGACAGAGCGAGGGAGTCACCACCACCACCAGAAGCCAGAGCGGCGAACGAACGAATCATACCCACCACAGTACCGAACAGAGCGGTAAGGGTACCGAGAGTAGTGATAGTAGCCAGGATTGGCATGTTCATCTGCAGAGTGGGCATCTCGAGCTGAGTAGCCTCCTCGTGAGCCTGCTGGATCTTAGCCACCTTCTGCGAGGTCTTCAGGCCAGCGGTAGCTTCCATTTCCTTGTAAGCGCGGAGCGAAGCACCAACAACGTTTGCAACAGAACCTCTCTGGTCGTCGCAAAGTTTCTGAGCCTTAGCGAAATCGTTGGCAGCGAGAGCAGCCTTGATGTTAGCCACGAACTTGGGGAGCTTTCCCTTACCGAAAGCGGTGCGGAGAGCGAGCCAGCGCTCAACGCTCAGAGCGAGCACGGTGAACAACAGAGTGATGATGACAGGCACCACGATACCACCTTTGTAGATAAGACCGAGGATAGAGCCGTCCTTCACTGCGTTCTCAGGATTGCCGTCGATGAAGTTTGCGGGATTACCCAACACGAACTTGTAGACGCAGCATGCTGCGATGAAACATGCAACAATGATCCAAATTGCTGCCTGAACTCCCTGGAAGCCCTGCGATTTCTTCGGGGCTGCCTTTGCTTGTGTAGTTGCCATAATTTTTTGTTTTAATTTTTAGTTATTAATAAATTTAAGTAATAAAAAATTCTATATGTGACGGGCCCTTGAGGGCGCGTTTGCAGAAACTATTCCGATTAGACCTCGCAAAGATAGCAATTATTGAGCAACTACGGGCAATTTTAAGAAGTTTTAACCGTCCTTTTCCTCAAAAAAAGTCTCTCAGCGGTCTTCAGTCGCGTACAAATTACTGCAATCTGGCCAGAGTTTCCTTGATTCTCTTCATGGCCTCTCGTATGTTTTCATCGCTCGTTGCATAGCTCATGCGGAAGCATTCGGGCGAGCCGAAGGCGTCGCCTCCGACGGTTGCCACATGGCCTTCTTCAAGCAGGAACATGGCGAAGTCGGTGGAGTTGTTGATGACCCTGTCGCCGCATCGCTTGCCAAAGAAGCTGCTGCACTTGGGGAACAGATAGAAGGCTCCCTGCGGCACGTTCACCTCGAGTCCGGGAATCTGACGGGCCAGTTCCACTATCAGGTCGCGACGGCGCTCAAAGGCCTGCCGCATCTCTTCCACGCAGAGCTG
>JAEEGF010006684.1_pt1 | contig 11504 bp, 7 predicted proteins | sample 9134171 | NCBI WGS metagenome assembly JAEEGF01 (sample SAMN16246542, study PRJNA631951) | gut metagenome | biome: gut microbiome; feature: rumen; material: AP-attached | host: Bos | place: Iran: Karaj | collected 2018-10 | reverse complement strand
CGGTCCAGCAGCGGTGTCCTATCTTGAAAGGGATCATTCCTTTGATCTTGCGCTGCTTGACGTCGTGCTGCCGAATCTGGACGGCTTTGCGCTGATGCAGTATATGGAACGGTACAATATCCCCGTTCTGTATCTGACGGCAAAGGGAGATCTTGCATCCCGTATCAAGGGGTTGAAGCTCGGCGCAGAGGATTATATCGTAAAGCCGTTTGAAATGCTTGAGCTGCTTGTGCGCATCGAAAAGATCCTTGCGCGGAACGGGAAGCTGAACAGCATCATTCGATATCACGATCTGACGGTCGATCTCAACAAACGGACTGTTGAAAAATCCGGCCAGCCGATAAAGCTGCAGCCGCTTGAATTCGATTTGCTTGCAAGGTTTTTGAAATTCAAAAACTGCACGCTTTCCCGCGAGCGACTTTTGAACGAGGTCTGGGGCTTTGATTTCGTCGGCGGTACGAGAACGGTCGATATCCACGTCGCGCATCTGCGGAAAAAGCTCGGTCCGATGCTGAATATCGTCGCCGTTACAAAGCTCGGTTACCGTCTGGAGGACTGAATGAATGCGGCTCAAGTATAAGCTCATAACGGTATCCAGTCTTCTGATGCTTGCGGCGATCACGCTCTGCTGCACAATGCTTTTGCGCTTTATGCGCGACCAGCGGCGCGCAGATGTGTTGGAGCAGGCGCAGGCGGATTACAATGCCTTTACCGTGCAGTTGAAAATCGGCAGAAATATCCCTGATGATCCGCTTGTGCAGCGATCGTATCTGATCTATCTCTTCAAATCGACGCAAAACAACCGTGAGTTCACGCTCCGTTTGGGTGACGATTATCTGATCAACAACAGCGGCATTGCGCCGGAACAGTTCTTTGACACATCAACAGAACCGGATAAAACACAACATCGGTTTTCAACAGTCAACGGAAACCATTTTCTGATCTTCGGCGGCCCGGTCTATCTTTTTAACGAGCCGTATGATATGTATCTCGTTCGGGATATGAATGCGCTCCGTGAGGCGCTGCAATCACTTGCGATCCGCTGCGCACTCATTTCCGGAGGCATTCTGCTGCTGTTTCTGATCCTCATTTATCTCTTTGCGGTTTTCCTGACAAAGCCAATCGACGCGCTGACAAACGGTGCAAAGAGCATCACATCCGGTCAATATAATACGCATATCAATGTCAAAGGAAAGGATGAGGTCAGCGTCCTTGCGAAAAGTTTCAATGCAATGGCCGAAGCAATACAGAAAAGCATTGACGAGCTGACCGAGCAGAATCTCAGAAAGCAAGCATTTATCAACGATCTGAGCCACGAACTGAAAACGCCCGTGACGTCGCTGGTGCTCAACAGCGAAACGCTCGAAACGCGCCGTATGGACGAAACCGACCGGCAACGCGCCGTTCATAGAATCTATGAGCAGGCAAAGTGGATTGAACGGCTCTCCCAAAAGCTCATGCAGCTTGTGCTTTTGCAGGATGAGATCAAGCTTGTTCTCTCCCCCGTCCGCTCCGTGTTTGACGCTGTTGAAGAAACGGTCCGCGATTCTCTTGACCTGACCGGAATCACGTTGACCATCCAATTTGATGATATACAGATCCCGATGGAAACGGATCTGATGCGATCCGCGCTGGTGAACCTGATCGAAAACGCGATCAAAGCGTCAAAGCAGGGCGATTCGATCGAACTGACCGGAACCGAGCATGAGATCGTTGTTCGCGATCACGGCTGCGGCATATCGCAAAGCGAGATCGAACGGATCACAGAACCGTTCTATATGGTCGATCGCTCGCGTTCCAAAAAGCTCGGAGGAAGCGGTCTCGGGCTTGCGCTTGTGCAAAGGATCGTCGAGGTGCATCACTTTACGCTTTCAATAGAAAGCGAACCCGGCGTCGGCTCTTCATTTTTTATCCGCTTTTTTGACGCAAAATGATAACCGTTTGGAAACAACACGGTAACGACTTTTCTTCCGAACTGCCGTATGATGACAGCAGAAAAAGGAGGTATAAACGTATGAAACGAAAGACTTTGCCTGTATTATTGGTTCTTGTACTACTGATGACCGCCTGCCGGTCGACGCCGGAAAAGCCGATTGTTGTGCAGAAAGATTCGGAGCGTCTTGTGGAATCGGTTCTCAATCAGAATACCGACAGAGCGCCTTCTGTTGAAGCGCCTTTCGATGAACCGGGCTTTACTGAATCCGACAAGCATTATCAATACGATTATGTCAGCACAAACGGCAGACTGACGATCCATGCTGATGCGAACGTATATCTGCCGAACAGCGGCAGAGTTCCGATGACAAGGGTCGTGGCGACCGGTTTTTCGGACGAGTTTATCAAAACCGCTTTTGACCGCATTTTTCAAGGTAAGACTGCATGGAAGTACAACCCGAACAGCTATATTCGCGGCAAGAAAGAGGTTGCGGAGATGATCGTTTACTATCAGGAGCTTGTCGATACAGGCCGCACGGACGAAAAGCTGATGGAAGAGGACGAAGCGCTTGATTTTATTGAGGAGCTCAAGAAGGAATATGAAACGGCGCCGGAAGAGGCGATCCGCAACGATCCGCTGTTGATTGTGGACGGTTCCGTCTCCGTTCAGGAATATGACACCGGCCTTGGAGAAATCACGGTCAGCCGTATGATGGATGCGCACAACGACGATCATTCCCTGCAGATCACAACGAACACCACAAAGGACGGTTTTCCGAAAGGCGCGTATTTTTTTTACCAGAGAGGCAACGGTGAGTCCTTCCTCGAATACAGCGGAAATGAAGAGGGCTTCACGCTCGGCAACTGGTATAATCCGCATGAGCTTCGGCGTGTCGAAACCGATGAAACGGAATGCAGCTTCGGACAATCGCTTTCACCTGCCGAAGCAGTCGATCGGTGCAAAGAATTTCTTAAAAATCTCGACGTCACCGACATCATGCCTTACAGGACGTGCGATCTGTACACGGCTACGGTCTATGATCGCGTAAAATCGCTGTATATCATAAATTTTGTTCGTACGGCTTGTGGGACTCCGACCGCCTATGTGTCGATTATGAATGATCAGGTAACGGATCCGTACAGCATTCCCTGGTATTACGAGACAATTCAGTTCTTTGTCGACGACGACGGTGTTCGCATTTGTTCGTGGAACGAACCGATTGAAGTCAAAGAGGTGATTTCGATCGATGTACAGACGATCTCATATGAGGAAGCCGTGAAGATCTTTGAGACGATGTGCTCGATTACATATGAAGCGAAAACAACTGCGCAGGACGGCGTAACATCGGTGTATTACGATCTCTATCCGAACGCGGTCGAGCTTTGTCTGCTTCGGATCAAGGAAAAGGACAGCACAATCCAATCCGGATTTTACGTGCCTGTTTGGGTATTTTACGGCAAGGTCGTTAAGCAATATATCCATCACGAAGATATCAATCCGGATGGGTACTTGGATATGATATTATTTGCGATCAATGCGATCGACGGCAGCATCATCGACATACAAAAAGGATATTGATCCGTAATCCGCATGAAAGGGACGAACAAGGTCCCTTTCTTTACTTTTGGCGCCGATTGTGTTATTCTTATAAAAGAATAGCGAGGACGTGACCATGCAGAAATTATGCGATTTCTTTCATATCGAGCCCGGGATCACGGCGTTCATAGGCGGCGGCGGAAAGACGTCGACGATGTACGCGCTTGCAGAGGAACTACGCGAAAAGGGCTCCGTGATTGTCTGTACATCCACACATATCCTTCGTCCGCCGCAGTATCCGTATCTCCCCCGTCTCTCCGAAAAGCTGGACTTCGGAGAAGTCATTTCGACCGGGACGATCGACGGGCAGAAGCTTTCAATGCCGGAACAGGCCTTTGCAGAGTTGATGCGATACGCGGATTATGTGTTGGTTGAAGCCGACGGTTCGCGTCAGCTTCCGCTGAAAGCCCATGCGCCGCACGAACCGGTTATTCCCAAGGAAACGAATACGGTCCTGGTCTTGATCGGAATCGACGGTCTCGGAAGACCGATCAAAGACGTCGCGCACCGAACGGAATTGTATGCTGAAATCTGCCATGCATCCGTCGGTGATATCGTCACGAATGAAATGATTCGTACCGTCGTTTCAACCTATCCGCGCTGTGACGGAATCATCATCAACAAAGCAGAAGACGCGGAGCGAATCGCAAAGGCGGAGACGCTTGGTAAACTGTTTTCCGTTCCGGTTGCAATCACGGCATGGCAAACGGAACATCCCATCAAAGCATATCGGAGGGCAGAAAAATGATCGTGATCAAAGGCGCAGGCGATCTTGCAAGCGGCGTAGCCGTTCGGCTAGCACATTGCGGGTTCCCGATCGTAATGACGGATCTGATGCATCCCACTTCGATCCGAAGGACGGTCTGCTTCTCTGAAGCGATCCTTCGAGGATCCTTTTCGGTCGAAGACGTCACCGCAGAGTATGCCGAAACATTCGATGATATCCCGGCAATCCTCGAAAAAGGACATATAACGGTCGTTGCCGATCCGGATGCCGACTGCATCAAAGCGCTGCAGCCCGAGGTCGTCGTCGACGCGATCATCGCAAAGCGCAATCTCGGTACGAAGATCACCGACGCGCCGATCGTGATCGCGCTGGGCCCGGGCTTTACGGCGCGCGTTGATTGTCATGCCGTGATCGAAACGATGCGCGGACACGATCTCGGGCGCGTGATCCTTGATGGCCCTGCCACGCCGAATACGGGCGTTCCCGGGAATATTATGGGCTTTACTTCCGAACGTGTGCTTCGCGCACCGAAAGACGGAACATTTACGGAAATCCATCACATCGGTGATATTGTTGAAAAAGGCGAATCGGTTGCCGAAGTCGACGGAGAAACGATCATAGCGCCATTGTCCGGTGTGATTCGCGGGCTGCTGCCGACCGGGACGCCAGTCTTTAAGGGTATGAAAAGCGGCGATATCGACCCGCGCTGTGTGTTGAACCATTGCTATACCGTTTCCGACAAAGCGCGTGCCATCGGCGGCGGTGTGCTTGAAGCGATCCTGATGCTGCAAAGGAGAAATATGCATGTATAAGAAAGTCGTCGATGCCATCCGAAACGGCCGTTCCCCCTATCTTTTTACTGCGATTGATGGCGAAGACATGGGCAAAATCGCTGTGATCGACGAAGATACCGTATACGGCGATCGAGAAATCCTTCGTGAAACGAAGAATCTTACCGATCTTCCTGCCATTTCCGACGGCGTGTTGATCGAGCGTATCACAACGCCGCCGCATCTGATCCTTTGCGGCGCGGGACATGTTTCCGTCTATACGGCGCGGATCGCAAAGATGGTCGGGTTCCGCGTCACGGTGATCGACGAACGAAATGATTTTGCCAATGCGGAACGTTTTCCGGACGCCGATACGATCCTGAATCTGCCGTTTTCCGAAGCGCTGGGAACGATTTCCGATCCGAATACCTATTACGTGATCGTAACGCGTGGACATAAAGACGATAATCTGTGTCTGCGCACGATCCTGAACAAGCCCTATACCTATTGCGGCATGATCGGCAGTCGATCTAAAATCAAAGTCGTGTTTGACGATTTGCTCGCAAAGGGCTATTCCGAAGATAAACTGAAAACGGTACATTCCCCTATTGGCCTTTCGATCGGCGCGAATACACCCGAGGAGATCGCAGTCTGCATCGTCGGTGAAATGATCCAAGTTAAAAATGCAAAGAATCGCGGCAGCGAATGGGACACGGCACTGTGCGAGACAATCGAAACGATCCGTGAGCCTTACGCAATGGTCACGCTGATCGACAAGCACGGCAGTGCGCCTCGCTCTGCAGGAGCCCGAATGATCGTAAAAACGGACGGGACGATCGTTTCCTCGATCGGAGGCGGATACGGTGAATTTGAGGCCGCTGAACGCGCAAAAGCGATGCTGATAGACGGTCCAAAGGTCAAGCGCTATACATGCTGTATGAACAATACCGACGCAGCAGAGAGCGGTATGGTTTGCGGCGGAACGATCGACATTTTGATTCAGATTCGGGAGGCATAAATGGGTGAAGACATCAAACTGACAAAGCTTGCAAAATGCGCGGGCTGCGGCGCGAAAGTCGGCGCGGGCGTTCTTGCGAAGATCCTGTCCGATCTTCCCACGCTGCAGGATGAGAATCTGTTGGTCGGTTTTGATAAGAGCGACGACGCCGCCGTTTATAAGATCAAAGACGATCTTGCGCTGGTACAGACGCTGGATTTCTTCCCTCCCATCGCGGACGATCCCTATACATTCGGACAGATCGCGGCAACGAACGCGTTATCCGATATCTATGCGATGGGCGGCGAGCCGAAGCTTGCGCTGAATATCATGTGCGTGCCGAAGGATATGCCGAAGGAATCCGTACATGAGATCCTGCGTGGCGGATATGAAAAGTGTGCGGAAGCCGGTGCGATCATCTGCGGAGGCCACAGTATCTATGATGAAGAGCCGAAATACGGGCTTTCCGTGACCGGGTTTGTGCATCCTGACAGAATGTGGAAGAATCACGGCGCAAAGCCCGGCGACGTTCTTTTCCTGACAAAACCGATCGGGATCGGCGTGCTGACGGCGGCACAGCGAGGCGATCTGCTCGAACCCGAAACACATGAAACGATGATTCGTCTGATGACGACGCTGAACAAAGGCGCACGGGACATTCTTATAAACTATGACGTACACGCCTGCACAGACGTCACAGGGTTTTCTTTCCTCGGACACCTTTATGAAATGTGCAGCGGGTCAGACGTCTCTGCGGAGATCGACGTCCATGCGATCGCGCTGATCCCGGAAGCGCTTGAATTTGCACGAATCGGAATCCTTCCGGAGGGAATGTACAGGAATCGTACGTTTGCCGAACATGCCGTCGACGTCGGAAATACGGAGCTTGCAGTCTGTGATCTGCTGTTCGATCCGCAGACGTCCGGCGGTTTGCTGGTCGCTGTTTCGGAACAGGATGCGGAAGCTGTGTTTAATGCATTGAAGGACCATGTTCCCTGTGCGCAGAGAGTCGGCAGAATAACAGAACGCAAAGAGAAATCAATCTATCTGCAATAAATAATAAGCCAGGTCAAAGCGATCCGGCTTAGTTTTGTTTCAAAAAAGGAGCGGCAAACGCCGCTCCTTTCGGTTGTTTGGTTTTGATTATTCGGCAGCTGCGAACTCGATCCATGCCAAGGAGTAATCCTGAAGCGGACGAAGCTGTACAGTGCCCATATCCATGACCGGTACGAAGATACCGTAGTCTACGATGTCGCCTACCTGTACGTCTTCACCTGCACAGGTTGCAACGATATCGATAGCAGCCTTGCCATCAGTGACACTGATCGTTCTCGTACCGTCGCCGATCTCGGTGACGCCGATAACAGTCAGCGTATCAAGCCAGAAGGTACCGCCGATGAACATTGCCGGATCATTTGTAATATCCTCAAGCGTCGTGGAATAACCGAGCGCGATCGGGAATACCACGTAGTAGAACAGATAATCGCCGATATCGTATTCCCAATCCTCGTTCAGAATGAGCGTATAGGTGATCTCTGCATTGTCAAGTCTCGGGCATCCATAGTAGTTATCGAGTTCGCCTGCAAAGACGAATGCATCGCCGATATGGACTTCCTCAACAAGCGACTTGTCTGCAAGGTTGATCGCGATACCAGTCGGCTGACCTTCCCACGGATCGATGGATACCGCATAGATCGTATCCTTATAGACTTCGGAAACGAAAGCCTGAACCGGAACGACTTCGCCGAGCATATCCTTATCGTTGAGAATCTTGTCGACCGCAAATTCAACGGAGCCGTATTCATATCCGCCGACTTCAACCGCACCGGTCTTGAGATTCAGGGTGTAACTCTGGATGTTGGTAGCATAGTCGATTGCCTCGAGTTCGATGTACTTGACGTCTTCGGGTACCTCAGACATGTCAAATACTATCTCTGCAGTGCCTGCATCGCCTACGCCGTAGCCGAGGTTTGCACCGTCGAGCGCGGAATCATAGTAGAATGCTTCTGCGAAGCACATGCCGGATCCATTATCCGCAAAGTTGACGGTAACAGTCTTGGCCTCTTCATCGACTGCAACACCGGTGATAACCGGGGACTCGGTATCGACGAGGAGCTGGAACTGATACTCGGTATTCAACGGAGCATTCGGATAGTCGATCATCGTCTCGTAGGTAACGAGGCAGATCGTGCCGTTCGGTACGTACTCGCCGTACATCTCGGATTCTTCGTTGGTAACAATGCCGTCCCAGTAGAAGGAACCGCGCGGACCCCAGACCAGATTGTCCTTATCAAAGTATGCCTTGCCGAGATATTCGGTATCGTCAACATAGTAGACTTCGCCGGTCATTGCATCGGAAACGGTCATGATCAGATGACGTGCATTTCTGAGCTGGATCGGCTCGGAATAGAACTCGTCTACCAGGAACTGTGTACCATCCGTGTTCTCGTTGGAGATCGCATTGTGCAGCGGGTTGTTATACGTCTCTAAGAGATCTTCCCATGCAAGCGCCTGGATGTCTTCGTCATCGATGATCGTTGCCGCCGGGTTCGTAGCAAAGTAGGTGTATGCACTGCCGGAAGCGCTGTTCATACCGAAGGTCATGTGCGGCTTAATGTTGACCTCCATCGGAGTAAACATATCGGTGGGCAGATAACCTTGTGCCGCATACTGCGGATAATAGACATTCAACGCGGCAAAGTACATCAGGTAATTCGGGCTGTTGGTCCAGATTCTGTCAAGAACCGGGGCCTGTGTCCAGTCACCGTAGAATCCCATGAACGTCAGATGGACCAGCGAAGGATCTGCTTCTTCGTAACCGACCAGCGTCGGAAGCGTTTCCAGTCCGACAACCGCGCGGAGAATAAATGCTGCATCTGCCGCAGTCACTGTGCCGTCCTGGTTGACGTCTGCAAGGAATGCAGCTTCTTCGGAAAGCTCGGTAAGGCCAACAACTGCACGGAGAATCTCCGCTGCGTCGGCTGCAGTCACTTTACCGTCGAGGTTTGCATCGCCGTAAACGCCGTCATTCACAGGGGTGACAATGCCGGTATTCTCTTCGGAGGCACTGTAGAACGCTACATAACCTTCGATGTAGTTGCCGTTCGGATAAATCTGGTCGAAGGTTGCTTTGTAATCATCGTCAAGCGTGATCTTGATCTTTCCGTCAACCGTTCCGTTCGCAGGTACGACGACTTCCAGATCGCCTTCCACTGTGATTCCATCGCCGTCAAACAGATAATCGGAGGTAAGTGTGTTGTAGTAGTTGCTGCCGCCATTTGCCGGATAATCGTACAGACCAAATACTTCAGCAGCATAAACCTGATCCGAATCCGTCAGGTTGACGAGCGTATAGCGAATCGTGTAAACGCCGGTCTTCTCCGGATCGTCATACAGATTGACGATCGGTTCAACTGCATATACAGGCGTGGAGATCGCATCAACGATGTTCAGAATACCGGATCCGCACTTTCTCGGGGAGTAGAGGTAATTGTCGGCATCAAACGGGATCATAGCTGTGGACTGCATCAGATCTTCAGCCAATTCCGCACGCTGTGCCTTGGAGAGCGTCGGATACGTGTCCTTCAGATACTGAGCAAGCAGCAGGAACGAGCCGCAGGCATTCGGGGATGCCATCGACGTGCCGCTGTAGACTTCGTATGCATCAGGTTCGCCTGCAACGGAAGAATAGATCATACCGCCCGGCGCGCTGATCGTGGGCTTGAGCTCCAGGCTCGGCGTGCAGCCCCAGCTGGAGAAGTCGCTCATCAGCCATGCATTCGGGTTGTCGACATTCACCAAATCATTCGGAACGGAAACGGTATTGTCAACATCGAGTCCTGCAAGGATTGTCTGACCCGCAGCTTGCTGAATGCTGATTGCCGGTACATAGTACGGATCGATCAGCATACCGATGGCACCGCTCTGATTGTTGTAAAGGATCATACCGATCGCGCCTTTGGCCGCAACGTTCGCGTTCTTCTCGGAGAATGTGATGTCGCCGCGGGAAACGAGCGCAACTTTGCCTGCAACCTCATCCGGAATCTCTTCGGGATTACCGTAACCGCAATCGACAATCTCGATGGTCTTGTTGCCGAACGCGTCCAGCCAGCCATGTTCGCCATCGCTGCAGTTATCGACATATGCGAACGCTTCACCGTTGTAAACGATCGCAATGGACGGATATGCGAAGTTCTCCATGGAAGCAATGGACATATTGCCTTCATACGTGGACGGGCTTGCAACTTCGGCATAATCGGCATATTCAGAAAGAACATATCCATTGCCGGCGAAATTGCCCGAATTGTACGCCATGGAATATTCGTTGCCCGCGGAGATGCAGACGATCACACCCGCCTGATCGAGCTTCTTATAGACATTGCCGAATACTTGATCCAGTTCCAAGTCATATGTGAAGCCGCCGGGTGCGCCGATCGACATGTTGATCGCGTCAACGCCGAGGAGGAAGCAGTCTTCCAAAGCCGCCATGTAAATACCGGAGTTCGTACCGGATGCACTATCCGCAAAAATCTTCATGAAGACGAGCTGTGCGGCGGGAGCAGCGCCGGAGAACTTGATCGCACCGTCCGCGTCAAGCGCGAAGCCGGTGATCGTACCGGAAACATGAGAACCATGGCCGTTGTAATCCGTTACGTCGTCGTCATTATCGTAATAATCGTATGTAAACGGGATCTTCTCGGAAACATACTTACCGGTAACAACAGTTTCAACGTCGGCGATCGATTCTTCGGTCAGAACCGGAGCTGTGACCATGCCGTAATCCTGAAATGCTTCATGCCCGAGATTCAGGCCGGTATCCAGAACCGCAACAACCATTCCTTCGCCCTTATACAGGATATCCTGCATTGCAGCTGCACCGGTGATGATGTTTGCGTTCGCCTGAGACGGGGTCTGCGTAACGGGAGCATCATACTCGTTAGCAACGTAGACCTTCTTTACGCCGTCCATCTTCTCCATTGCGGCAATGTTTCTGTATGCCGTTTTCAGAGACATACCGTTGAGCAACGCGGTGTAATCATACAGCCGCTTTGCGTCGAACGACAGAGCCTTGAAGAAGGTGTCGTGCGCGTTGGACAGGCGGTTCTGCGCAGATTCAGCTTTCTTGGCACGGATCTCTTCAGCCGTGTACGAATCGCTCAGCGCGGGATCATCGAACACGACGATCACGGTTACGATCGTGTCGGGATCGATGTCCTTTTTGCCGGCAAGACGCTGATCGAGCGTTGTGAACGTTCTGCCAGTCTTGCTCTCAAGCTTCTTGGCCGGTTCCGATACTTTGCGTTCTTCCAGCTTCTCAGTCTTCTTTGCGTTGTCCGCAAAGGAAGCCGGCAGGATGCTCAGCACCATGACCAAAGCGAGCATGATCGCAAGTATGGTTCTTGCTTTTTTCATCCATGTATCCTCCTTATCAATATTAGTACACAAGTGTACAATACATGCGCTTATATTATATTATCA
>JAEEGF010647620.1_pt1 | contig 11505 bp, 12 predicted proteins | sample 9134171 | NCBI WGS metagenome assembly JAEEGF01 (sample SAMN16246542, study PRJNA631951) | gut metagenome | biome: gut microbiome; feature: rumen; material: AP-attached | host: Bos | place: Iran: Karaj | collected 2018-10 | reverse complement strand
GGGTCGTTGGATGGAGGTCGATGAGAGCCTGGACCTGTTCAAGGCCGATTCGATGTCCGACGTGAGCTTCTCCGGCGGGGACCCTTTCTATCAGGTGGAGGCCTTCACGGAACTCGCCCGCCGCATCAAGCAGGAGACCGACAAGACCATCTGGTGCTGGACCGGCTTCACCCTGGAGGAGATCGAGGCGGACCCGCATCTCGCCCAGATGCTTCCCTGGCTGGACGTCCTGGTGGACGGCCCCTTCATCCTGGAGCAGCGGGACACGGACCTCCTGTTCCGCGGCAGCCCCAACCAGCGCATCATCTATCTGCATGAAAAACCCGAGGATGACATCATCCCCGGGACTGTTCCTCTGGTTCCTTTCAAGTGATTATTCGCCGACGACCCACACGAGGACGTGGCGGTCGAAAGTGATGTATTCCAGGTCGAATTCTTCTTCTTCGTCCTTGTAGGTGAAGGTCGCTTCCAGTTCGCCTTCGCCGCGGGGGCGGAAGCGCTCGACCTCGATCTGCTCGGCGAAATCGACATTGTAGCGGCTCAGGAGCTTGAAGATGGCTTCCTTGGCGCACCAGTAGATGGCGAGCTGCTCGTTGCGCTTCTCGTCCTCGAGGTCCTCGATCTCGTCTTCGGAGAGGGCCTTCTTTTCCACGACGGAGAAGTCGCGGTCCAGGGACTCGATGTCGATGCCCACGTTCTCTTCCTCGTGGAGGATGACCGCCACGTACTTGGCGGTGTGGGTGATGGAGATGTTGATGGGATTGTTTTCGATGTAGGGCTTGCCGTTGTCGTGGTGGCTCAGGTACACCTTGTCGTCGAACATCGTATTGAGGAGGGCGCGCACGGCCAGGCGCTGCTTCCGCAGGGATTCGCTGCGGATGAACGAGATCTCCTCCATCTCGTCCGTCGGGGTTGAACTCAGTTCTTTCAGTTCTTCTTCGGTTTCGGTGATCTGCCAGACGCCGATCTCCGCTTCATTGTCAAGTTTCTTTTTTAAATATAGTCCCATATAAGTTGATTTGAGCAAGATACGCGGCCGCGCCCGGTACCTTTACGAGGTCCGGGTGCTCCAGTATGTAGTGCGTCGCAACGGAGGTTCGTCAGAACTGACGACCCCTTTTACCGTTAAGACCGAACTGGGAGGCTCCATAGTGCTTGCTACCAATTAACTCCGCAAAGATAATGGTTTTTTTCAATTTCTAAAAAAATATGTATCTTTGCGGGCGAATTCTGAAAAGAAGATTTAGATATACCTATATATTATGGCTACCAATAATTTTATCACGGATGAAAAACTCCTGATAGTAGGTGCCGGCGGTATGATTGGTTCCAATATGGCCATGATTGCCGCAATGCTGCGCCTCACCCCGAATGTGTGTCTGTACGACGTCTATGAGCCCGGTAACAACGGTGTCCTTCTCGAAATGCAGCACAGCGCTTTCCCCCGGATGCGTTACATCGCTACCACCGACCCCAAGGAAGCCTTCACCGGTGCCAAGTACATCATCTCCTCCGGCGGTGCTCCGCGTAAGGAGGGTATGACCCGTGAAGACCTGCTGAAGGGCAACTGCGAAATCGCCGCCAACCTCGGTGACAACATCCGCAAGTATTGCCCGGAGGTGAAGCACGTGATGATCATCTTCAACCCTGCCGATGTCACCGCGCTCACCGTCCTCATCCACTCCGGCCTCCGTCCCTGCCGCGTTTCCTCCCTCGCCGCCCTCGACTCCACCCGTCTCCAGACCAACCTGGCCAAGGAGTTCGGTGTCCGTCAGTCCGACGTGGAGAACGCCTACACCTACGGCGGTCACGGCGAGTCCATGGCGGTCTTCATGTCCAAGGCCACCATCTGCGGCACCCCGATCGCCCGCATGGGCCTGACCAAGGAGCGCATCGCCGCCATCAAGCAGGAAACCATCCAGGGTGGTGCGGAAATCATCAAGCTCCGCGGCCGCAGCTCCATCCAGAGCCCTGCCTACCTTTCCATCAAGGCCATCGAGGCCGCGATGAAGGGTGGTGAGCAGTTCCCCTGGCCGTCCGGTACCTATGTGGACACCCACGAGTACAGCCACGTCTTCATGGCCATGCCTACCTTCATGGACGAGACCGGTATCCACTACACCATGCCGGAAGGCACCAAGGAAGAGATGGCGGACCTCAAGGCCTCTTACGAGCACCTGGTGGACCTCCGCGACCAGATCATCGAGCTGGGCATCATCCCGCCGGTGGACGAGTGGCACAAGCTCAACCCGTACCTCTGGAACCGCAGACTGCCTCGTATCAAATAATTGATCGAGCCGAAATATACCAACTTATGGGGATTGAATCTTTGGTTCAATCCCCATAACTTTGCGCTCCAAAGCGCAAAAGTATGAAGTTATCCGATTTACAGACCGGGGAAAAGGCGGTCATCGCGAAGGTCAACGGCCACGGATCCTTCCGGAAGCGGCTCATCGAAATGGGCTTCATCCAGGGGAAGGAGGTGACGGTGATCCTGAACGCGCCCCTCAAGGACCCGATCGAATATGAGATCATCGGCTATAAGATTTCCCTCCGCCGCGAGGAGGCCGAACAGATCGAAGTGGTGAATGAGGCGGAGGCCCGCGAGGCCCTCGTCAGCGACGAGCATCTGCAGGGCCTGCCCGAGGACATGGCCGACCGGGAACGTCTGGACAAGGCCCTCGCACACTTGGCGGAAGAGCGGCACCGCGTCATCCGCGTCGCCCTGGTGGGCAACCCGAACTGCGGCAAGACCTCCCTCTTCAACATCGCGTCCGGCGCGCACGAGCACGTGGGCAACTATTCCGGCGTGACGGTTGATGCCAAAGAAGGGCATTTCAAGCACGGCGGGTATGACATCACCCTCGTGGACCTGCCCGGAACCTATTCGCTTTCAGCGTATTCCCCGGAAGAACTCTATGTCCGGAAGAACCTCATCGACGCGATGCCCGACGTGGTGGTCAATGTCGTCGACGCTTCCAACATCGAACGGAACCTGTACCTCACTTCGCAGGTCATCGACATGAACCTCCGGACCGTGATGGCCCTGAACATGTATGACGAACTGCAGCACAAGGGAGACAAGCTGGATACGGAGCAGCTGGGCAAGCTGCTGGGCATGCCGGTGTGTCCGACGGTGAGCCGCGACGGACAGGGCATCCCCGAACTCTTCGACACCGTGATCAAGGTCTATGAGCACACGGACCCGCAGATCGCCCGCCATATCCACATCAATCACGGAAAGGAAATCGAGAAGAGCATCGTCCGCCTCCGCGACCTGGCTTTCGCGAACAAGGATATCCGGTACCGGTATTCCTCCCGCTATGTCGCCATCAAATACCTCGAGGGTGACCGGGACATCGAGAAACTCGTGGCCAAGTTCCCGAATCAGGCGGAGATGGAAGCGGTGCGGAAGGAAGAGACCGAACGGATCGAATCCCTCCTGCAGACCACGCCCGAAGCGGCGATCGTCGATGCCAAGTACGCCTTCATCCAGGGCGCCCTGGCGGAGACCTATGAGAAATATCAGGAAGAGAAGCCCCGGCGCACCGTCACCGACCGGATCGACGCCATCGTCACGAACAAGTGGCTGGCCTTCCCGATCTTCATCCTCCTGCTGTGGTTCACCTTCTGGGCCACCTTCACCATCGGCCAGTACCCGATGGACTGGATCGACTGGCTCGTCGGCAAGTTCGGCGACTTTGTGGGCGCCTTCATGAAGGAGGGCTGGCTGAAGGACCTCATCGTGGACGGCATCATCGCCGGCTGCGGCAGCGTCCTGGTGTTCCTCCCGAACATCATGATCCTGTACCTGTTCATTTCCCTGATGGAGGACAGCGGCTATATGGCGCGCGCGGCCTTCATCGTGGACAAGCTGATGCATCGCATCGGCCTTCACGGCAAGTCGTTCATCCCGATGGTGATGGGCTTCGGCTGCAACGTCCCGGCCATCATGGCCACCCGCAGCATCGAGAGCCGGAAGTCCCGCCTCATCACCATCGCCATCATCCCGTTCATGTCCTGCGCGGGCCGGCTGCCGATTTTCGTCCTGTTCGCGGGCGCCTTCTTCCCGCATAACGCGGCGACGGCGCTCCTCGGCATCTACTTGCTCGGCGTCGTGCTCGCCATCCTGAGCGCCAGGGTGTTGGCACGCTTCGTCAAGGACGACGACCTTCCTTTCGTGATGGAACTCCCGCCTTACCGCGTCCCTACCGGCAAGGCGATCTGGCGCCACACCTGGGAGAAAGGCCGGCAGTATCTGGAGAAGATGGCGACGGTCATCCTCCTGTTCTCCATCGTCATCTGGTTCCTGGGCTACTTCCCGCGGAACGAGGAAAAAGGCGCCGCCTATCAGCAGGAGCACTCCTACATCGGCATGCTCGGAAAGACGGTGGAACCGGCGCTTGAGCCCCTCGGGTTCAACTGGAAGATGGACGTGGGCCTGCTCGCGGGCGTGGGTGCCAAGGAGCTGGTCGTCAGTACCCTGGGCGTGATGTACGCCGGCGATGAAGGCGCGGAGGCCGATGAAAACAGCACCGCCCTCCAGAGCGCGCTGAAGGGCGATATTCCGCTGGCGGCCGCGGTGGCCTATATGGTCTTCGTACTGTTGTACTTCCCTTGTATCGCCACCTTCGTCGCGATCAAGAACGAGACCGGCAAGTGGCGCTGGGCAATCCTCTGCTGCCTGTATACGATGCTGGTCGCCTGGATCTTCGGCTGGATTGCCTATCGGCTGTTCCTGCTTTAGTTCTCCGTAACGTGCATAAGGGCCTTGACGGGCGCGATCTTTTCGATGACCGAGCGTCCGGGCAGATTGTCGATTTCCACCAGGAACACGAAGTCGACGACCTTCAGTTGATATTCCTTCCCGTCGATCGTAACCTTCTGAGCGTTGAGGCTTTCGGCGATGCCGCGGGCGGTGCCGCCGGTGGCGAGGACGTCGTCGAAGATGGTGAGGGGGATGATGTCGCCCTCAGGCTTGCCGGCGGCCAGGTCGGAGAGGCGGTAGAATACCTGGTCCTTCCCGTATTCCTTGATGATATCGACGGCGACGAGGTCTCCCTCCGCGAAGGGCAGTTTACCCTTCTTGCGGACGGGGATGACATTCTCCGCCATTCCGTTGTACAGCAGCGGCGCCGTGAACAGGAAGCCGCGCGCTTCGGGCGCGACGATGTTCGGGGAGGCGCAGGTCGCGCCGATGTCGTCGATCAGATTCTTGAAGACTCCCTTGTCCTGCAGGAAAGGGATGATGTCCACGAAATTGACTCCGTGGATGGGGAAGTTCGGATAGAACTTCAAGACTTCCTTATAGTCCATTATTATTCGATGGTGTTAATGTCGATGAGGTTGTTCAGGAGGGCATAGACCGTCAGGCCGGCGACCGTCTTGATGCCCGTCTTCCGGGTGATGTTCTTGCGATGGGTGATGACCGTGTAGATGGAGATGTTCTCCTGGTCGGCGATCTCCTTGTTGAGCATGCCTTTGGCCACGCAGACGAGGATTTCCTTCTCGCGGGCGGAGAGTTCCTCGCCCTCGCTCCGGGGAGCGTCGCCGTGCCCTTCCAGGGCGGCGCGCACCTTCCGGATGACGACGGTAGGCGCGTCGTACAGGCTCAGGACACCGTCGTACTGCTTGAGAGATTCTTCGTCCCAGAGGGAGCCGACGATGGCCAGGACGGCGGCCGATGTGTATTCGGCCAGGGTGACGCGGGCATTGCCGCGGGAGGCGTGGTCGAAGATGGACGGGTCCACGATCACCACGTCCGGATCCATGTTTCGGAGCTGGACCACCCCCGACCCGGAAAGGTCGGAGAGGAGACCGGCCACCTCAAACTCTCCGAGGTCATGGAAGATGTGCTCCAGGCCCCGGGCGACGATGGTGGACGGAACGATGATGAATACCCGCTTACTCATGATTCTCCAGGCGGTTTACGATCGGGACCAGGATGTCGTTTTCCACGACCGTGTGCTTTTCGAGGTCCGTCTCCAGAGAGAAGACATAGAACAAGGCCCTGAAGATGTCCTGCTGATCGCAGACGGCGGGCATGTACTTCATTATCAGATTCTTGAGGTCTTCCAGTTTTTCCTCGACATTGGAGTGGTTCTCTTCGTATTCGCCGATGGTGAACGTCCTGTCGGCGCCTTTACGGAGGATAGCCTCCGCATGCGGGAACACGGTCTTTTCCTCGTACTCGAAATGCTTCGCGAGCTCGTCCTTGTATTCGGAGAAGAACTTCCAGATGATCCGCTTGTGTTTCTCCCCGCAGGGCTCCATGAGACACTCCAGGGCCTCCGCCAGGGACTTGAGCGCCACGTCCATGTAATAGGAGTGCGAAAGGCGCAGATAGCGGAGAACTTCCTTCAGGTCCGCCTTCTCCAGCCGGTCCTTGGTCGGGATGTAGCCGTCGAAGGCATAGACACTGCAGATGAGCAGGAACGTATCCGGGTCCGCTCCGTGCCGATGGCATACTTCCTCCACGGTTTCGTCGCCGAAACCGAAGGGAATGCCCATCCGCGTCAGCACTCCGAGAAGGCTGAAACGCAGGTTCATCAGGTCCGCCATTTTCATGGACGGAGAAAGCAGGCGTCGTTCTGTACTGGTACCCATTTTCATCATTTCAAAAGACATACAAAGTTACGAATTTTCCCCCGGAATGAAAACCCTCCTGCCTTTCACAAGGGAGGAGGGCGGATTATACAACAATAAAAGGATTACTATAAACTTTAACTACTTATATGGCCATTAACCAAGGGCAAAGGTACGGCGATTCCCCGCGGGGGGCAATACCAAGAAGTTGGTATTCTCCGCCGCGGGGAATCCTTTCTATGATATGTAATGCTTAGAAGTTCAGGACGATACCCATGCCGTTCGGCGTGGCGCCGACATTGAGGCTCACGTTGCCGGAAACCCTGTTGGCTTCCTCGCTCACCCAGTCGAGACGCTTATTGCCGATGATCTTCATGACGATACCGCCGGTGAGGGCCGCGCTGCCGAGTGAGGCGGCAGCTGCACTCGCCAGGTACAGGGCGGCAATGGACCCGTCATCGCTTAAGGCTGTCTGCATATCGTTGTAACCGGCTTTTCCCGCCTTGTATCCAGTGACGAATGCTCCGGCCAGACCGGCACCGATGCCGATGATACCGCCGGTGATCAGGCTCTTACCAGCCTTGTACTGTTTCCAGGCGCCAAGGACTGTTTGCTCATAGACGTCAACGCCAACAAGGTCGATGATTTCCTGGTTGGATAGGGCGACCCCATTTTGGTTAACAATATGATAGCCATCCCGGGCGTACTGGGCGTTGGCGTTCTGGGTCAGGCACAGAAGTGCGGCGACGATGCCGCAGAAAAATGCGAATCTCATTGAATATTTGTTTTAAAAGGGTTTAGAATCTCAGGGTGAGACCTACGCCGTTAGGAGCGGCGCCGACGTGGAGGGAGACGTTCCGGCTGTAGTCGTTATAGTCGTTCTCCACCCAGTTGAGGCGGCTCTGGCCGATGATTCTGACGGGAATGCCGACCTCCAGGAGCGCACCGCCCACGAGCATGGCGACATAACCGCCCGTGAGAAGGAGGGCGCCGGTCGCATCGACGCTGTCATAGTAGGACTTTTCACGGTACTGGGGATGCTCAGGGTAGGCGTCGTAGTTGTTGGCGAACAGAATCGCTGCGCCGCCCAGGGCGGAAGCGAGACCGGCGCCCAGGGTGATGGCACCGCTGCGGATCAGCTTGCCTCCGACGCGGTACTGCTTCTGGGCACCGACGACGGTATCGAAATAGACGTCTTCACCGACAAGGTCGCGGATCTCCTGGTTCGACAGGACCATGCCGCGGTTGTCCACGAAGCCGGCACCGTCGCGATGAATCTGGGTGTATTGGGCTTTAGCGCTCTGTGTCAGGCACATAAAAACGGCCACGAGGCCACATAGAAGGGCGATTCTCTTCATAATTCCTAAATAATTAATACAAATCTACTAATAAAATTCGGATTTTCTGCCATTGAATCCGTATTTTTTGCGATTCTTGCAAGGTTCAGGCCGAAAAACGACATTTTTTCACACTTTTTTCCTGCGTTCGGGCGGGAAAATTGAGCCTAAAAAGATTTAATTTTGTGATACTTATGGTCAGGTTATTGTAAAAATGTGTTCTTTTTCGTATAATTGCGGCATAAAAGGGAAGTGTTCCCTGGCCCGGTTTTTGAAAATTCTAACCTTTCGGAAATTGTTTAATTTAAAACAACAATTATGAAAAAATTCCTTTCTACCATCCTTGCCGCATCCCTGATGCTGCTCGGAACCCAGGCCTTCGCTCAGATGTCTGTGAACGCCGGTTACCTCAATTCTACCGAATCTGTGAAGGGTAACTCCAACTCTGTCAATTCTCACGGCGCTTTTGCCGGTGTCTCTTTCAACATTCCGATCGCCGGCGGTCTCGGTATCGCTCCCGGTGTGTACTACTCGATGATCACCAACAAGGATTCTGCTGCCGGAAACATCTTTGGCCTCACCATCTCCGGTGCTTCCACTTTCGTGGAGCATGCAATCAACGCTCCCGTGTACGTGAACTATGGCTTCGACCTTGCCCGTGACGCGAAGTTCTTCGTCTTCGGCGGACCGACCGTCCAGTACGGCCTTGCCTCCACGACCAAGGGTGAAATCGGCATCGGCGGCAGCAGCGCCGACAAGACGTACAACAACTACGACAACGAGAACTACAATCGTTTCAATGTCTATGTTGGCGGCGGTGTCGGCTTCCAGGCCGGTGCTTTCCAGGTGACTGCCGGTTATGACTACGGCGTGACGGACCTCAACAAGAGCGATAACGTCGAAGCGCACCGCTCCAACATCAAAGTCGGCGTCGGCTTCCTCTTCTAAACGGATTCCGGGTCGCCCTTCGACAAGCTCAGGGACCCCCCGGGACGAATTGAATACTCGCATCCGCAGTAGAGCTGGTTGTAAAACCGCTCGCTGCGGATGATTTCGTTACGGCGCTCCTGGAGACCGCCCTTGCGCCAGTTCTGGGACCACCAGGTGACGCCGTCGACCTGGGAGCAGGCCCATTCGCCGGCGGCATTGACCTGATCGAGGCTCTTCCAGCGGGAGGAGGCGAGGGTGGTGGTCAGGACGGGAAAGCCGTTTTCAGCGGCATAGCGGGCGGCGCGGAGGAGGCGGTACTTGAAGCACTGCAGGCAGCGCCCGCCGCGCTCGGGCTCGTCCTCGAGCCCTTTCGCGCACCCTTCCCACTCGTCGTGGTCATAGACATCATCCACGATGGGAATTCCCCATTTCTTCGCATACCGGATGCATTCGTTCAGCCGGTGGTCATACTCATCGCGAGGGAAGATGTTCGAGTTGGAGTAGAAGATGACCGGCTGGATTCCGTTGTCCACCAGGCACTCCACGACCGCGCTGGAGCACGGCGCGCAGCACGCGTGCAGGAGCACGCGGGTCGCGTTGAGGGGCACTTCTAAATGGACATTGGGCTTCATGTCGCAAAGATACTTCTTTTTTCTTACCTTTGCATCCTACGAACGAACTGAACAGAATGGCTATCAATACCGAGAAACCCAGGCACCGGATTCCCTCCGGCCGCAAGATGAACGGATGGCTCGCCCTGAGCCCCCTGCTGGTCTTCCTGCTGGTGTACCTGGTGTCCTCCCTCGTCGCCCACGATTTCTACAAGGTCCCCGTCGCGGCGGCGTTCATGATCGCATCGGCCTATGCGATGCTGATCACCCGGAGCGTGGAGAAGACGGACAAGAAGATTTCCATCTTCTCGGAGGGGGCGGGGAACAAGAATGTCCTCCTGATGATCTGGATCTTCGTGCTGGCGGGGGCTTTCGCCGCGACGGCCAAGGACATCGGCGCCATCGACGCGACGGTGAACGCGACGCTCCGGATCCTGCCCGGGAAGCTCATCTTTGCGGGCCTTTTCCTGGCCGCCTGCTTCATTTCGATGGCCATCGGCACCAGCGTGGGCACGATCGTGGCCCTCGTCCCGATCGCCGCGGGCATCGCCCAGGAGACCGGGGTCGGCATTCCTCTGATGACGGCCGTCATCATCGGCGGCGCCTTCTTCGGGGACAACCTTTCCTTCATTTCCGACACCACCGTCGCGGCCACCAAGAGCCAGGGCTGTTCCATGCGGGACAAGTTCCGGGTGAACCTGTGGATCGCCGCGCCCGCCGCCCTCGTGGTGACGGCGCTCTATGTGATCATGGGCCTGAAAGTGAACGCGACGCCCTCGGCGGATACCGTGCAGTGGCTGGGCCTGATCCCCTACCTGCTCGTCATCGGCCTTGCCCTCGCGGGTGTCAATGTGGTCACGGTGCTGGCCATCGGCATCGGCGTGAACGGCATCATCGGCTGGAGCACGGGCGCTTATGACTGGATCGGCTGGATGACCTCCATCGGCACCGGCATCGGGTCGATGGGCGAGCTCATCATCGTCTCCCTCCTCGCGGGCGGCATGCTGGAACTCATCCGGTACAACGGCGGGCTGGACTTCATCATCGACGGTCTCACCCGGCGCATCCGGGGCAAGCGCGGCGCCTATTTCTCGGTCGCCGGCCTCGTTTCCCTCGTGAACTTCTGCACCGCGAACAACACCATCGCCATCATCACCGTCGGCCCGCTTGCGAAGGATATCTCCGACAAATACGGGCTGGACCCGCGCAAGACGGCCTCCATCCTGGATACCTTCTCCTGCCTCGTGCAGGGCTTCATCCCCTACGGCGCGCAGATGCTCATGGCCTCCGGCCTCGCCGGCGTCTCCGCCGTCTCCATCACCGGATATCTTTATTACCCCTTCGCCCTGGGCCTCTTCGCCGCGCTGTCCATTGTGCTGAGGTTCCCGCGGAAATTCAGCTGATACTTTCTGCAGCACGGCAGAGGGGACGTTTTGGCCGTAAAACGCGTCCTGCGACGTGCTGAAGGAGAATGCGTTGAACAATCTGGAGCAGTGTTCAATATTTTCGTATCTTTGCATTATGCGAAAACTGATAACCCTTGCCATCCTTTTCCTTTCTCTCGCCGCGTCCGCGCAGGTGCGCTCGTACGAGGATATGGAAACGAAGACCTTCGTCATCGGTCTTTCCATGTACTATTTCGGCGACACCGGCACCCTGACCCTTTTCTCGGGGACGACCGTGAACGTGTCCGGAAACCGCGTCGTCAGCGGCGGCAAAGTGCTGCTGGAGAGCGCCCCGGCGGGCAACACGCTCATCGGCGCCCATGACTTCACGGACGACGGAACGCCCGAGCTGGTGGTTGCAACGCGCGGAGAGGGAATCGTCAAAGCGCTGATCTACCGTCTCTCCGACGGAACCTGGGAGCAGATCGGCACGGTAGGCGCCCGGGGCGACGTGGAGGAAATCCGCGTCTTCCGCCAGGCCCTCACGGTCAAGGACAAGACTTCCGGGACCTTGTATACCTGGACCTGCCACAACGGCCGTTTTGACTTCAAATCATCCTCCGGCGGACCCGACCCGGCGCTTGGACTTTAAGAAAA
>JAEEGF010646188.1_pt1 | contig 11506 bp, 11 predicted proteins | sample 9134171 | NCBI WGS metagenome assembly JAEEGF01 (sample SAMN16246542, study PRJNA631951) | gut metagenome | biome: gut microbiome; feature: rumen; material: AP-attached | host: Bos | place: Iran: Karaj | collected 2018-10 | reverse complement strand
AGTATTTCACTGACTTCATTTGTTATGGTGACAATGGCCTTGGAAAGGCTGATAACATAAAGGGGATTGCCAAGAAAAATGGTTTAAAGAAACCGGTATATATTGGTGATATTCAAGGAGATAAAGATGCTTGTGATGCAGCGGGGGTAGATTTCATCTGGGCAGCCTATGGCTATGGTGATTCAGTAGATGGTTACGCAGCAAAGGTTGATGACATAAAAGATTTAGGAGGTATTATTGATGGGATTTAATGTTGAAAAATTGTTTGAGGATGTAGCATATCTTAGCAAGGTCCATAACAAAAAGGACTATGAAAAGCAGATGGATATGTTTAATCAGCAGAGATATGATTTGCTAAAGGATTTGGTGGAAGCTGATGATGTGGAAGCTAGCGCAAAGGAGCTTTGCGAGGATGTAACAGCTGCATTCAAAAAGTTTGGCAAGGTAAGAGGTGCAGACTTAATGAATCTGAATTATTTCATGATTTATTATGTGTTCCCATCTATTCTTACAAATGAAGAAAATGGCAAAGAAATCTGTGACAAGCTAAAGGATACTTGGAATAATCATTTCAAATCCACTATTAACTACACAGATTATGAGACCTTACGAGATGGATTCCAGACAAAGATTTTTGGTATTCCAATCGGCAAAAACTAAGGGTGAATATATATGAAAACAATAGCACTTTATGATGAAGATGCATTTGCAAAAGAGTTTAATGGAAAAGTAATATCTTGTGATGAAGCCATAATCGATGATCAAAAGCTTTACAAGGTGGTACTGGATAAGTCGTTATTTTTCCCTGAGCAAGGTGGACAGACCAGCGATATAGGCCATTTAGATGAGCATCCGGTGGTTGATGTGCAAATCGAGGGTGATACAGTTTACCACTACTGCAAAGGTGGCTTTCTCATTGGTGAGGAAGTACATGGAGTAATTGATTGGAATCATCGTTTTTCGAACATGCAACAGCACACAGGCGAGCACATTTTTACAGGACTTGCTCATAATGAATATGGCGCAGAAAATGTTGGTTTTCACCTTAGCGACAATACTGTCACACTTGATCTGAATATAGAGCTTTCAGAGGATATGGTTGAGCATATCGAAAGAAAGGCAAATGAAATCATCGCCGCAGATGTGGCTGTCAAAGCATATTATCCTAAACAGGAACTGCTTGGAGCAATAGCCTACAGAAGTAAAAAAGAGATTGATGGCCCAGTTCGATTGGTAGAAATCGAGGGTGTTGATTTATGTGCATGCTGTGCACCACATGTTAAAAGTACTGGCCAGGTAGGTATGTTAAAAGTGGTATCATACGAGAAATACAAAGGCGGAACAAGAATTTATATTCTTTGTGGGTTAAGAGCCTTAGATGATTACAACCGTCGTATGAAATTGCTTGCTAAAGCATACCGTACATTGAGTTGCAAAGAGGATGAAGTCCCTGACAAAATCATTTCATTGATGGATGAAGGCAAGCAGTTAAAGTATCGTATAAACGATATCAAATCTGGGATTTTGATGAACCAGATTGAAAGTTATCCTTCTGAGGTTTCAGATATTACAATCTTCTCAGAAGATTTAGATGCAAAGATAATGCGTGATGGAGTCAACGCTTTAGTTGAAAAGCATGATGGATTATGCTGCATCTTTTCAGGAAACGACGAAGAGGGCTACAACTTTGTAATTGGAAGCAAGACCAGAGATTGTGCAGCAATTGCGGCAGGAATGCGAGAGCTTTTAGGAGCCAAAGGTGGCGGCAGCAAACAAATGGCTCAAGGTAGCGTAAATGCTACAAGAAACGAAATTGAGCGAACAATGTAACAAAAATGCAATATAATGTAACAAATTCGTCAAAATATGGTATACTCTAAAGAAAAATGGAAAAGGGAAGAGTAGCTATGGAAGAAATGTTTTCACGTTTTGATGATTTACGCAAGTTTATAGTCAAACTTTATAGCAACAAAAATGTTCGTCGATGGACAATTGAAATCGTAGTATGTATAGTGGTAGGTCTACTTGCTGGCTGTTTTTCTTATAATGCCCTTCACAAGAAGGATAAAAAACTTACAGTGAGCGAGGAAAATGCGGTAGCCCAGGAAGAGGTTGTAGAAACAACCGACACAGCAGAATCCACAGAATCCTCAGAGGAGGCTGTGGAAGACAATTCTGTTATCACAGTTGTAGATCCTGGCGAATACGTCGACACAATCAAAGACTGGTCATCAGAGGAAATATCTGCGGCAATATCCGAACGCAGCCAATACCTCACAGACAACAAATACTGGCCTACAGTATCAAGCTACTGGGAAACATCACGTGGTGTCACCGGTGATGCTTGCTACTGCACATACTTATTCAACACAGACACAACAGTTTACACCACTGCAGATTTTGAAAATGTACCTGCAGAGGTTATACACATCGCAAAAAACGAAATCTATGCCCGTCACGGCTATAGTTTCAGAGATTCAGAAATAATGAATTATTTCATGGGTCAGGTTTGGTACTCGCCATCTGTAATGCCTGCAGATTTTTCTGAGGATGTATTCACAGAAACGGAAGTCAAAAACCTAGACATGCTAAATTCAATAGACACAATGTAATATGCTCACTGGCAGAGCGAAAAAGGAGTTTAAATGGAAAAATATAGCTTTACACCAAAGGGAGTTTGCGCTCGCAAAATCGACTTCGAAATCGAGGATGGCAAGCTTCACAACGTAAAATTCACCGGAGGATGCGCAGGCAACACACTCGCCATCAGCAAACTCCTTGAGGGCGCCGATGCAGCCCACACCGTAGAAATCCTCAAGGGCAACCTCTGTGGCTTCAAAGGCACCAGCTGCGCCGACCAACTTGCCCTCGGCATCGAACAGGCCCTCCAGGCGTAGGTGTTCTTACAAAGTTTTACAATTCTATCGGTAAGGTATGGGTGGAGACGGACAAACAATACTCCAAGTAATCATCAGTCTTAAACTAGCTTTGTATTAATTACTATTTGCTTTGGAGCGAACTTAGAAAAAGGAAAACAGGTTTTGTAATAGATAAGCATGAGGCGCCATGGACGGCGCCGAAAGCCCGACAACGAAATGGACTGAGTTTAAGGGCGGTGCTTATATATACAAAACCTGTTTTTTATTTTTTTTCTTAGTGAGCGGAGTAGCAAAAGTAATAATACAAAGACTAGTTAAGACAAGATGATTATATAAACTACATTGTCCGTCCCACCCACACATTACCTTCGAATAGTAAAAGCTTCGTAAGTACACCTACATATGGGCAACCTTACACATAAAGGTAATCCATAAATCTGCTCAAATGATACTACCAGGTGGTAGCGGGCGTGCCGGGGCCGGGGTAGGGTGGCCATTATACGTTTGGAGGCCGGGAGGGCATGGCGGCCTTAGCGTGTTGGAGGACTGGAGGGAGTGACGGTGTTTTGACAAGTGTCTTGTCAGTAGACTATACATGTGGTATACTTGCTGTCAACTGAGATTGGCATGTAAAAGGAGAATTGTTATGTCTACTCTGGCAGAAGAGATTAAGGAGTTAAAGAAGGAAAAGAACGCTGTTATTTTGGCGCATTATTATGTGAACGATGATGTGCAGGCTATAGCGGATTATGTTGGGGATAGTTATTATTTGGCGAAGGTTGCCGTGGATTTGAAGGAGAGCACCATTGTTTTTGCAGGGGTAAAGTTTATGGGTGAATCGGCAAAGATTCTGAATCCTGAGAAGACGGTGTTGATGCCTGATGAAAAAGCGGATTGCCCTATGGCACATATGGCAGAGGTGGAAAGGATTAATCAGGTTAGGGCTGAGTATGAGGATGTGGCGGTTGTTTGCTACATCAATTCTACGGCGGAACTGAAGATGCATTCTGATGTGTGTGTTACTTCTTCAAATGCTATGAAGATTGTAAAGTCATTGCCTAATAAGAATATTTATTTTATCCCTGATGAGAATCTGGGAAGGTATATTGCTAGTAAGGTTCCGGAGAAGAATTTCATCTTTAACGATGGTTATTGCCATGTTCATAAGGCGGTGACGGTAGATGCTGTAAAGAGGGCAAAGGAAGCTCATCCTGAGGCAGAGGTTCTTATTCATCCTGAGTGTACATTAGATGTATTGGAGTATGCGGACTATATTGGAAGTACATCAGGAATTATTGATTATGCTACTGCATCTGATAAAAAAGAATTCATCATATCTACGGAACTTGGAGTGCTTTATCAGCTCAAGAAGAATAATCCGGATAAAACATTCTATTCGGCTGGCTCTGTGCAAATCTGTCCAAATATGAAAAAGGTTACTTTGGAGAAGGTAAGGGATTGTTTGAGAGATGGAACAGGGGTAGTTGAAGTAAGTGATGAAAAGAGGGAGAAATCATTGGTTCCACTTAAGCGAATGCTGGAGTTGGCAAAGTAATTTGTGGGAAAGAGTATGAATCATGGAAAAGAAGTATGATGTAGTGATTGTAGGCACTGGTGTGGCTGGATTGTTTTGCGCGCTGAGCCTACCACAGGATAAAAAAATATTATGTATTTCGAAAGATGCCTTGGATGGATGTGATAGCTTTTTGGCTCAGGGTGGCATATGCATGCTTAGAGACGAAGCAGATTATGAGGCATATTTTGAAGATACGATGAGAGCGGGGCATTATGAGAATCGCCGTGAGTCGGTTGAAATCATGATAAAGAGCTCTCAGAGTATAATCAATGATTTGGTTAACTATGGGGTAGAATTTGATAAAAAGGATGGTGAGTTCCTCTTTACTAAAGAGGGAGCTCACTCCAACAATCGTATTCTGTTTCATGCAGATATTACAGGACGCGAGATTACCAGCAAGCTTTTGGCTAGAGCACAGGAGCGAGATAATATCACATTGATGGCACATACCACAATGGTCGATTGGGTTTGTCATGAAAATGTATGCTATGGAATTGTTGTTGCAGATATGGATGGTAAAACAACAGCAATAGAAGCGGATGTAACAGTGCTGGCCTGCGGAGGCTTAGGCGGCGTATATCCTCATTCGACAAACTTCAGGCATATCTCTGGGGATGCTCTGGCACTTGCTATGTATCACAATGTTAAGCTGGAAAACTGTGACTATGTCCAGATTCATCCTACAACACTTTTTACAAAGCAAGGTGGAAGAAGCTTCTTGATTTCTGAATCTGTTCGTGGAGAGGGAGCAGTCCTCAGAGATAAAAACGGCGATAGATTTACAGATGAATTACAGCCAAGAGATGTGGTTAGTCATGCAATCTTCGATAAGATGAAGGAGCAGGGAACAGAGCATGTATGGCTGGATTTTTCACCAATTCCAAAGGATGAAATCTTAAATCATTTCCCAAATATCTACAACAAGTGCAAGGAAGCTGGCTATGATCCGCTTACTGATTGGGTTCCGGTGGTGCCTGCACAGCACTATTTCATGGGCGGCATTTATGTAGATAGAGACAGCAAAACCACAATGGAGCAGCTGTACGCAGTTGGCGAAACCAGCTGCAATGGAGTACATGGAAGGAATCGTCTTGCTAGCAATTCATTGCTTGAAAGCCTTGTGTTTGCAAAGAGAGCAGCGCTTGATATTGCAGCAAGAAATGACTATAAAACAGCTCAGGATTTTGATAACCTTGTAAACATGGATGGTTATGAGGATCTTCCAAGCATTATGGAAAACTACCATGCAATGGTGGTTGGTGAAATCAAAAAAGAAGCAGACATGAGAGCCGAAAAGGAGGCCATATAAATGAACAATATTACAATGAAGCTTAATGCTGATGAGCTTATTAAAATGGCGTTAAGAGAAGATATTTCAAGTGAAGATGTTACTACAAACTCTGTTATGCCTGGCCCACAGGCAGGTGAGGTAGAGCTTATCTGTAAACAGGATGGAGTAATCTGTGGAATGGACGTATACGAGCGTGTATTCAAGATACTTGATGAAGATACAATTGTGGAAAAGTATGTTAAGGACGGCGATAAGGTTACAAAGGGACAGCTTATGGCAAAGGTAAAGGGAGACATTCGTGTGCTTCTTTCAGGAGAGCGTGTGGCTCTTAACTACCTTCAGCGTATGAGTGGAATTGCAACATACACAAATCAAGTTGTTAAGCTTTTAGAGGGCAGCAAGACCGTACTTCTTGATACTAGAAAGACTACACCTAACATGCGTATTTTTGAGAAATATGCAGTAAAGTGTGGCGGTGGACAAAACCACAGATACAATCTTTCTGATGGTATTCTTTTAAAGGACAATCACATCGGAGCGGCAGGCTCTATTACAAAGGCTGTTCAGATGGCTAAGGAATATGCACCATTCGTTAGAAAGATTGAAATCGAAACAGAGAGTCTTGAGCAGGTTAAGGAAGCAGTGGAAGCTGGTGCTGATATTATCATGCTTGATAATATGGACGTGGCAACTATGAAAGAAGCAGTCGCCATAATTAATGGTCGCGCTAAAACAGAATGCTCAGGAAACGTGACAAAAGAGAACATAAAAAATATAATAGACAGCGGAGTTGATTATGTTTCAAGTGGAGCATTAACTCATTCAGCTCCAATTCTTGATATTTCGATGAAAAACTTACATGCAGTTTAATCTGCATAAAGGGAGGAACTATGGACGGACAGGCAAGAAGAAAAAGACTTATAGAGATAATTCGAAAATCGGATAAGCCTGTATCGGGCACAGCTTTGGCAAATGAACTTGATGTTAGTCGCCAGGTTGTGGTTACAGATATTGCATTAATTAGAGCTAATGGCATAGAAATCACATCAACAAACCGAGGATATGTGTTAGCATCGGAGAACAAATGCAAAAGAATAATAAAGAGTCATCACAATGATGATCAGATATTGGAGGAGCTTTTTGCAATAGTTGATAATGGTGGTTGTGCAGAAAATATCATTATTAACCATCGTTTTTATAATCGCCTTGAGGCACCACTTAATGTAAGCTCAAGAAGACAAGCAAAGGAATTTATGGAGGCAATAGCTTCTGGAAAATCAAAATCCCTAAGCTCTGCTACAAGTGGATACCATTATCACATAATTAGTGCAGATAATGAGGAAACACTTGATATTATTGAGCAGGAGCTTAAGGATTTGGGCTTCTGGTTGCCTCTTGATGATTGGATTTTGCAGTAATACTAATCTAAATGGAATTTGACTTGATTTCGGCCACTTTCCTTGGCTTCATATACTGCGTCATCCGCTCTTTTTACAAATGATGCGAGGGTGTCATTTGGTTTTGCCAATGTGACACCTAAGCTTATTGTTAAATGTTTTACAGTTACAAAGCAAATATCGTCGATTTTTTTTCGTATAGATTCGGCAAATTCTACTGCAGTCTTTTCATCCGCATCTGGGATAATATAAACAAATTCTTCACCACCCCATCTGCCGAATATATGGCCCTCTTTTAAGCTTTCCTTGATAATATTTACAACTGATAAAAGAACTGCATCACCAACATCATGACCATAGGTATCGTTTACATGCTTGAAATGGTCGATATCGATGAAGAACAGGCCATATGACATACCTTGATTGGTGAGTTCTAGTGCCTCTTCTATTTTTCTTTCTAATTCCCAACGATTATAGATTTTAGTTAACTGATCCGTGTAAGCAACTTTGCCAAGTTCATGATTAAGGCTGTCTAATTCCTTAGAAGTGCTTTCCAGGAAGGTTAATATTCGTTCAACAAAAGGAATATCTTGGTCAGTATTGTCGTCCGGAGAAAGGCATTCACCATCCTGATATTCTCTAAATGGGATTATACAGTCATTTGAATTGTCAGATTCTTTTAGACCTACAGCAACTAACGCACTGTTTAAATCTCCTCCAATGCCTTCATCTGAATAAAAGAGCTCGGCATAGCCTGTAGTTACTGATAATTCAGGGTAGTAGTTTGAGTACTGTTTTATTTCATCTAAATATTTTTCCTTTAAAAACTTTACTCTATTAGCGCATTCAAAAATAAAAAGTGCTTCTGGATTGAAATTGTGTACATCATTTACAGATTGGTTTGTCAAATCACAAAGATGGTCATAACTTGCATAAGACAATCTAAAATGGTCTCCTTTTTGCACATCTGACGTGAAGGAAATGCTGCCATCTTGCAAATATCCAGAAGGAACTCTTGCAATTTTGAAATTATTTCGCTCGATTATCAATGGAAATTCGCAAACATTCTGAACGAAGTGACTATTGGGCGAAACTTTCAAATATTTAGAAAATATATCAACCGCAGGTTTTTTATCCACTTCAACAACAGTGCTATTACCGGATGTTTTAGTGATAGCCATTTCCAAACCAATAGGTTGCCAACCAAGATTGTTATCCATATATATTTTTAATGAAGTACTTACAAAGGCAACAACAATAAATCCGGTGGAGTATACACTTTTGCCATATATATGAGCAGGATTTAACACTCGAATGTTTCTTCCAGCCTTTGCGCCGAATGTAGGTATGTGGTGATGGTTAAACTCATGGACAAAACTGTTTATTGAAATACTGTTTGCATAATAAAGAATTTGAAGACATTTAACATTCTGCAAATCCTCCAAGGCTTTACTCATGACACGACCAGCCACGAAAGCGGTTGTGTTTTCCATATCGAATTCAAACTGAACAAGCTGAGTCTCTTTGAAATATGTGACAGATAGTTGTAGTGGAAAGCTGCTTATATCATATTCCTCAGTAGCAATATTGGCTGCAGTCATGCCTGTGAGGCAGGCTTTAGGACATTTATGAACAATTTTGTCGACTATTTCATATTCATCTATGTCAGTCTTTGAGTTATACAATTGCATCAAAATACCTGAAGCAGAATTGTATGCTTCAGAATTTGCGATTGTATTTAATATATCATCGAGTTCATCTATGCTCTGAAAATAATAAGTTTTTTGAAACATGTGACCTCCAAATTAATAGTTCAAAATTAGATTTTGTAATCATAATAACATGATGTTGTGATTATTTTAAGACCAACCTATTAATTTGATAGTTAAATAGAATGGTTTTAATGAAAACAAGGATAAGATATAATAAAAGGCAAGAAATATATGACTCATAGAAGGGAAGAATAATGTCAGCAATTACAAATGATTGGCTTGAGCCTCTTACTCCAGAGTTTAAAAAGCCATATTATAAAAATTTATACGAAACAGTAAAAAAGGAATATCACGAGCATCCGGTTTATCCACCTGCAGATGATATTTTTAATGCTTTCGATTTCACACCGTTATCAGAGGTAAAGGTAGTAATTATTGGCCAAGATCCATATCATGAGCCGGGACAGGCACATGGCCTTTGCTTTTCGGTGAAGCCTGGAGTAAAAACTCCACCTTCACTTGTGAATATATATAAAGAGTTGAACGATGATTTGGGATGTTATATTCCAAACAATGGATATTTGGAAAAATGGGCGAGACAGGGTGTGCTTATGCTTAACAATGTGCTTACAGTACGCGCGCATCAGGCTGCAAGTCATGCAGGTATCGGTTGGGAAAAATTCACCGATGCAGTAATAGACATATTAAATCAACAGGACCGTCCGATTGTATTTTTGCTTTGGGGTTCACCAGCTGCAAAAAAGTGTGCAAAGCTAAATAATCCAAATCATTTGATACTGAAAGCTCCACATCCTTCACCTCTTTCTGCATATAGAGGATTCTTTGGATGCAAGCACTTTTCACAAACTAATGAATTTTTGAAATCTAAGGGATTAAGCACCATTGATTGGCAGATTGAGAATATATAGTCGATAGATGTGATATTTTCACAGTTTTTTCACGAATTATTCTTTGGTCCGGTATTGTACAATTTTATTTATTCCTTTATATTTATTTTAGGGTATTTTCGGTAAAAATACACACTTTGTAAGGGATAATGGGGACGTAATTTTGAACAAACTAAGGGCATTTCAAAAAAAGTATTTTAGTCCAGACCTACCTATAGATTTGGTTTTATTCAATATCATAACAATTGTTGGATTGATTGGTGGAATCATCACCATTCCATTCAATATTATTAATGGTATGTCTGGAATTTTGACTGCGGTCATTTTTGTTTCTGTAATAATAGATGCAGTCTGCATATATATGGCCAACTATATGAACAGGCTGAAAAACAGCACTATAGCAGTATGTTTTGTAGTTGGAATCGCTCTGTTTCCAGTAATGTTCTTTGTTACTGGAGGAATCAACAGCGGAATGGTCTGCTGGTTCTCTATGGGACTTATTTTTATATTCATGCTTTTAGATGGCATGGATTTCTTATTCATGTTATTAACTGATGTGGCAATCATTATTGGTTGCTACGTCATTTCTTATTATCATCCAGAATATGTTGTGAGCTTGCCGGAAAAGCGAAGTGTATTTTTTGATGTTGTGCAATCAATGATGATTAGTGCCTTCGCTATTGGCTCCATAATCAAATTCCAAAGATCTATTTATGAAAAATTATATAGACAGGCAGCAATAAATAATGATGATTTGCTAGAAAAAACTTTGCAGGCTAAGAAGGCTGAGAAACAGGCTCAGACAGCAACAGAAGCAAAGAGTAACTTTCTAGCAAACATGTCTCACGAAATCAGAACTCCTATCAATACCATTATGGGTATGGATGAAATGATTCTGAGAGAAACATCAGAAAAGGTTGTTGAAGAATATGCCCTTGATATAAAGACTGCATCACAGAATTTGCTTTCTTTGATTAATGATATTTTGGATATCACCAAGATTGAATCCGGTAAGATGGGCATCGTCAAAGGCGAATATGATTTCATGAGCCTTATGCATGATGTTTTAAATAATGTTGTGCTGAGGGCAAAGGAAAAGAATTTGGAATTAAAGCTTAACATTGCAAACAATATTCCTTGCAACATGTTAGGCGATGATATTCGAATTAAACAGGTCCTTACAAATATCATTACAAATGCAGTTAAGTATACTCAGGAAGGCTACATTGAAATAACCATCACATGTAAAAAGGGCTTTGGAGAGTACGTTGAGCTTACATTCTCTGTTAAAGATACAGGTATCGGAATTAAGCCAGAGGATATTAAAAGGATGTTTGAGTCCTTTGAAAGACTGGAAGTCAATCGAAATAGAAACATCGAAGGTGCAGGCCTTGGAATGACCATTACTCAAAATCTTCTTAAGATGATGGGCAGCACATTAAATGTAGATAGTACCTACGGAGAAGGCTCTACATTTTCATTTACAATTAGCCAAGAGGTTGTTAATCCTGAGCCAATTGGAGACTTCGAGCAAAAGCTAAAGCAGCTTACTTCAAACTATGAGTACAGCACAAGCTTTGAGGCACCAAATGCTACTTTCCTTGTTGTAGATGATAATGCTATGAACCGTAAGGTGTTCGTTGCATTGCTTAGAGATTCCAAGGTAAAAGTTGTTCAAGATGAAAATGGAGATGATTGTGCGCAACTTATCATGAATGAGCAGGTTGATTTGAGTTTCATGAT
>JAEEGF012162541.1_pt1 | contig 11507 bp, 13 predicted proteins | sample 9134171 | NCBI WGS metagenome assembly JAEEGF01 (sample SAMN16246542, study PRJNA631951) | gut metagenome | biome: gut microbiome; feature: rumen; material: AP-attached | host: Bos | place: Iran: Karaj | collected 2018-10 | reverse complement strand
ATCTCATAATAGTAGATGGGGGTTGCCCAGCAAACAACATCGGCTTGCAGCACCTTTGACGTAATATCGTTCACATCGTCGTTGATGATACAACGGCCTAGTTTTTGACAACCCAAGCAGCCTTTGCAGAACTGAATGTTTTTGCCGACGAGAGATATTTTTTCAACATCGTTTCCTGCAGTCTTAGCACCTTCAACAAACTTTTCAGCGAGCATGTCGCTGTTCGAGCCGCGTCGCAGACTCGTAGAAATAACGATAACCTTTTTCATAATACTACTTTCTTGCCATTCTTTATGTATAACCCTTTCGACGGATTGGCTACCCGCTGACCGTTCAGAGAGTAGATTTCACCCTCTCCCTGTTGGGAGAAGGCGGGATTATGGATGTTTGTGGTTGTGGGGAGAGACAGTGTGACGCTGATATCGTTTTCGCCGGCCTTCAGAAAAGTGCGGAGTTCGCTCTCCGACAGACCTTCAATCTTGCCCAGACGGGTGTAGCTCCATGAGTTAGAACCATAGAACAGGCAGATGTTGCTGCCGTTGTAGAGGATGACGTCGCCTGGTTGAGCTGTCATCTGTTGGTTGCTCGTGGGCAATGAAAAGCCCAGTGAGCCCCAAATCTCGAAGCCGCCGCTGCTGTTGAGCGTCACTGTGACAGGAGTTTGCTTCAACTTTTCTATTAATGCTTTCGTTGCGGCATTTTCAACAAGAGTCACACTTTCTGTTTGCTCGCCAATAGTGATACACATTTTATCCATAGTAGTTTGGTCTTCTGCGAAATTTAAGGCCTTGAGCCAGTTCTCTATCAACGATGCCCTTTTTGAGTGGTTGCTGGCATTTATCCAAAGCGCATCGCCCATCCAGGTCGCATTGGGCAGCAGCCTCTTGGCATCGGCAACCACACCACTGATGCCACTCGAATGGCTCGAAACAATCAAGGCGATGTGTTTCCCCACCATTTGCGAGGCATACTGAAACAAGTATGTCTGCATGATGGCAGCCATCTGGCTCCACCACAGCGGGGTGACAATGATGATGTTCTGGTAGTCGCTGAGTGAGGTCGTCACAGGGTCAATGGCTGGATAGCTGTCTGCATGGTTGGGATTGGACTTGATGGTGTTCAGTAGCTGAGTACCCAGTGCATAGCCATTGGCCTCATACTTCAGTCCTTTCTCAGCTGGTTGAATCTCCAGCACATCGGCTTGTATCTGTGTGGTCAGTGTGTTCACAATAGCGCGGCAGTTACCCGTGTAGCTATAGTACACCACCAACGTTTTTCCTGCTTTTGGGGACACCTCCGCCATCACTTCGCTGCCCGATGAGCAGCAGTTAAATAGCATCGTAGCTAAAAATAAGAGGATTTGTTTCATATCTTAAAGACTATCCTTTAGTACCTGTATCACTTCCTCGCGATTCAGAATGTAGTAACCGCCCTGGCAGATGGGGCAGGCATCAGCCATACCCTCTATCAGTTCGGGCTTGGCGCCACACTCGGTGATGTTCATCGCCAGCCCAAGTTCGCGCATCCACTGCTCCATCGTCTCCAGACCTTCCATTGCAATCTGTTCGTCAGTCTTGCCTTCAGCAGAAACGCCCCATACGTTCATAGCCAGACGCTTGAACTTCTGTACGGCATCAGGCGACTTGCTGATGAGCAGACGGTAGTAAGCTCCGCTGACTGCTGCGAGGGTGTGACCATGGGTGGCATCAGTAAAGGCAGCCACAGCCTGTCCCAGCATGTGAACCATCCAGTCGGTAGCCTTAGCGCGGTCAATAAGAGTGTTAAGTGCCCAAGTGGCTGTCCACATGATATTCGAACGAGCCTCGTAGTCCTCGGGGTTGACATTAGCTTTGCGTGAGCTGACGATGAGCGAACGCATCAGCCCTTCGGCGATGTAGTCGCTAGTATTGTCGTCGGTGCCAGAGAGGTATTGCTCCAGAATGTGACTCATGATGTCGTAGATGCCAGCCACCATCTGATACTTAGGCACTGTGAACGTGAAGCGAGGGTTCAAGACGGCAAAGTCCGGGTTGCGGAAGTTGTAGAACAACTTGAGATTTTCCGAGTGGCTGGAGATAACCGAGCAGCTATCCATTTCAGAACCTGTGCCAGCCATTGTGAGCACGCAGCCAACAGGAATCCAACGGCAGGTCATAGGCTGCCAGTTCTTGAAGTAATACTCCCAAGGGTCACCATCGTACCAAGCACTTCCGGCTACTGCCTTACAGTAGTCAACGGTAGAGCCACCACCCACGCCAAGGATGAAATCGACATTCTCCTGGCGAGCTGTGTGAGCACCTTCCAATACTTTTTCTATTGTAGGGTTTGGCATAACACCAGCAATCTCTACCACCTCACAGCCAGCCTTCTTCAGCTCAGCCATCACCAGGTCGTAGATGCCGTTGCGCTTAATGCTACCACCGCCATAGCAGAGCATCACCTTCTTGCCATAGTTTTTCAGTTCTTCACTCAGTTTGCTTAAAGAATCCTCACCGAAGTGCAGCTTCGTGGGATTGTGGAATGTAAAGTTGCCTAACATAATCTTTTTCGTTTAATATTTCGACCGCAAAGGTACGGACATCATCATATATAGGTATTACACAAATTAGCTGAATGTATACCAATTTCGCAGAAAGTACTTAAAAATGCAAAAAAACATACCATTATTAGACTATTCTGCGTATATTTGAATTCGATATGAATGTTTTGGTTAAGCCTAAAGAGCAGTGATTGGCTTGCTTAATCATTGCCTTGGTGAGAAAAGGTCGGATGAAATCCAAGAATATTTTGAAAGTTGAAACTCCCAATGATTTTGCTCAACGCGAAATGACGATAGAGATAGATACTGTAACAAATGTGGCGCTGATGATTCGCGTCGTTAATGTTTTTTTGCGTCCTTTGTTCATATTGTATGCAAAGGTGCAAAATAATATTGTCATTCATCACAAAACCATATAGAATATCCCAGATATTTGCTGAGATGTTTTTTTAACCGTACCTTTGCAAATAAAAATGATAGTATGTATAAATAGATAGAACAATGAACATTAGATTAGAACAGACAAGAGATTTCCGTGAGGTGGAGAACCTCACGCGAGAGGCATTTTGGAATGTCTATCGTCCTGGATGCACGGAACATTACGTGCTCAACCAGTATCGGATCAATCCCGACTTCATCCCTGAGCTTGACTTGGTGATGGAGGATGGCGACAGGATCATCGGCCATGTCATGTTCTCGAAGGCCGAGATTACATTGGACGATGGAACCCACTTCCCTTCATGGACATTCGGTCCCATCAGCATCCACCCCAACTATAAGCGCAAGGGCTATGGTCTGAAGTTGCTGCAATATGCGTTGGAGAAGGCTCGAGCGATGGGCATCGGCCTGCTGCAGATGGAGGGAAATATCGAGTTCTACCGTCACGCAGGCTTCGACCTCGCCAGCAAGCTGAACATCCATTATCACGCCGATCCGCGAGAGTCTGAAGTACCTTATTTCCTCGCCCAGGAACTGATTCCCGGCTATTGGGGCCATCGCGAGGGAACCTATTGTCCGCCCAAGGGCTATTTCGTGGCCGACAAGCATCCTGATGCTTTCGAGGCATACGAAGCTACCTTCCCCAAGAAAGTGAAGGATTTTCAAGAAGGGCAATTGCCTCAGTTCTGCCAAAGTTGCGGAATGCCATTGACACGCATTGAAGACTGCGGTACGAATGCTGACGGCGGTACTAATTATGATTATTGTCAGTACTGCTACAAAGACGGAAAATTCATGCAGGACTGCACAATGGACGAGATGATAGAACATTGTTCGCAGTTTATCGACGAAGTAAATAAAAGCATGCCGAAGCCCATGACCAAGGAAGAATATAAACAGATGATGCATGGCTTCTTCCCAATGCTGAAAAGATGGAGAAAGTGATGAAAACAAATCGTATTATACTACGCCCTTGGCGAGACAGTGATGCGGTAACGCTATTCAAGTGGGCATCCGATCCAGATGTTGGGCCTCGTGCAGGGTGGGCACCCCATAAGAGTGTGGAGGAGAGTCTGGAGATAATCCGTACTGTATTCCATGATGCTACCAATACTTGGGCTATCGAGCTCAAGGAGACAGGCGAGGCCATTGGTGCCATGGGCTATGGCCCCTCGTGTGAATGTGATCTGCCAGCCCGTGAGGGTGAACCACTTATCGGCTATTGGGTGGCGAAACCCTATTGGAACAAAGGTATCTGTACAGAAGCACTCCGACTGATGTTAGACCATATCCGGCAAACGACTGATATCAAGTCGCTTATCAGTGGTCATTTCGTCGACAATCCAGCCTCAGGCAGAGTGATGGAGAAATGTGGCTTTGTTCCTACAGGCGAAACCTGCATCGATGCGAATCAGTATCAAGGCGAGAACAGACCAATTAGAGTATTGAGATTAGAACTTAACCAATAAAGATATTATGGAACAGAGATTTTGTCAGAGTTGCGGCATGCCGCTCACAGAAGATGTTCTCGGCACCAATGCCGATGGAAGTAAGAACGAAGATTACTGCATGTACTGCTACAGGGATGGAAAATTCTTGCAGGACTGCACGATGGAAGAGATGATCGAACATTGTGCCCAGTTTGTTGGCGCTGTCAACGAGGGGTTGGAGAAACCCATTACCAAAGAGGAGTACATTGGCATGATGAAAACGTATTTCCCTCAACTGAAGCGATGGCGCAAAACGTTGAATATTAGTAACGATGAAGTCATGATTGTTAACCCTGCGTTGGCAGGCGTTAAAGAACTCATTGCACAGATGGCCGACAAACTGCCCATCACTTTCATCTCGTCAGTAGACCAAGAAGGTTTTCCTTGGACCAAGGCCATGTTGAAGCCACGCAAGCGTGAGGGTATCAAAACTTTCTACTTTACAACCAATACATTCTCAATACGTGTGGCTCAATACAAGGCAAACCCCAAGGCCAGCATCTATTTCTGCGATGCCAAAGGCTTCAAGGGTATGATGCTACGAGGCATGATGGAGGTACTGACCGATGCCGCCTCGAAAGAGATGATCTGGCACAAGGGCGACACAGAATACTATCCTGGCGGCGTGACTGATCCCAACTACTGCGTGTTGAAGTTCACCGCCACCGACGGCCGTTTCTACAGCGATTTCTATCCACGTAGCTTCGTGATTGAGTAAAAATAAGAACAACAAAGCACTAGTCGTTATCGACATTCGGAACGACATCACCAAGCACTATCGAGACATCATCGACAATATCAATGCCGCTATTGAATGGGCCTCACTCCGACGGAATTCGCCCTGCTCCATCTGCTTCTGCAAAACCGCGGGAAGGTTCTCTCGCGACAGCATTTGATGGATACCATCTGGGTGGGAGTCGTCGTCACAGACCGTACCGTAGATGTCAATATGACCCGTCTGCGCAAAAAACTTGGCTCCTATGCTCAAAACGTCGTCAGCCGCACAGGCTTCGGATATGTGTTTGAGGAATAAAGATAAATCCCACTGTGATACACCTTCGCCATGGGATTTAACTTTGTTTGTGGACTTGAGGTAAACGTGTGCTGTTTATACATTCTTTTTTACCATGAGCCAACCGATATATAACGCGTATGCTGCAATCATAACTATTCCTTCGATACGCGATAGCTTGTAGCTACTACGTGAGAACAACCAGAAGAGAAGGGCACTGGCGATGAGAAATGCGAAATCCATTGCTGTGAGTCCTGTCACAGCAAGAGGCTTCACGGTTGCACACACGCCCAGAATAAAGAAGATATTGAAGATGTTGCTGCCAACGACATTGCCGATAGCAAGCGCACTCTGACCTTTGCGGGCTGCGATGATGCTTGTGGCAAGTTCGGGCAGACTGGTACCGCCTGCGACAAGTGTCAGGCCTATGACTGCTTCACTCACTCCTGCAGACCTTGCGATACCACAAGCCCCCTCGACAAAAAGTTCTCCGCCGCCTATCAGTGCGCAAAGTCCCAGAACGATGAAAAAAGTGATGCGAGTTGGAGACATCTGATTCGTGGATGCGCCGTTTTCTTTCTGATTTGCCGAGCTGAATGAATATGCCAGAAAAACAGCGAAGAAGCCGAGCAGGACTATTCCGTCGCTTCGGGTCAGAATGTTAGCTTTGTAGCCAGAAAAAAAAGTATCCAAAGCTATTGACGTTAAGATGACGCTTGCGAGTATGCATAGCGGTATATCCTTCTGAACCGTACCCTTGGCTATCACGATGGGGCAAACGGCAGCTGATAATCCTGCAATCACCATTACGTTAAACAGATTGCTGCCCACGATGTTGCTTACGCTGAGTGTCGTGGCAGCACTATTGTTGGAGACACTTGCCAGGAAACTTACGATAAATTCAGGTAGCGATGTCCCAAAAGCTACTATCGTCAGACCGATGACCATTTCGGATATTCCGAATCGATCTGCCAAACCTATAGCTCCGTCTGTAAGCTTATCGGCTCCAACAAGGACAAGTGTGGCTCCGATTATTGCAGAGAAAATGTAGGTAAACATAATTATGAGATTTATTCAAAAATGGTAGAGCAAGGCCATCCGTCCTGTCTAAGAGCGGATGGCACCTGCTCAAGCGACATCAGTCACAGATTAATTTGGAGATAATCTCTGCTCCCTTTCCTTTGAAGAAAAGAGGTTCTTCCAGTGGGTGGTACATAAAGTCGTAGAAGCGGAATAGTTGTACGGCACAGAATTGACGGTCATCGCTCACACAGGCTTGCAATTGGTAGTTGCCTACAGCGGTAGTGGCGGGTTTACCTTTCGAAGCGAGTTCTGATTCCAGTTTGTCAAGTGGAAAGGATAGCAGTTTTTCCAACCGTTCGCCTTCATCGGCAGAATACTCTTGACAGACCACTTTCACGCGGCTGCCTGTCGGTACATAGATGACCTTTTGGCAGAGTCCGAAGAATGAATTGATGATGTTGATATAGTTTTTTGAGGAGATAGCTTCGCCCATCCCCAAATTCTTGATGTTTGACATTTCAGATTCTTTTTTTGTTGATGATACGATAAATCGCGGTTGCAACACTATGTGCAGCCGTTTCTTTTTATTTTTTTATTAAAGAATCTGTGTCGTTAACAAAGAATGCGTCTCAACGCTATGACGTAATAGAAGCGAGGAGACGCGGCCCAAGCTCGTATTCCGCCGCCTGAATGGCGAAGGAGCAGGGCATATAGATTAGAATGGTAAATGGAATTCGCTAATGTCAGGTGCCCCAGCATCCTGCCATTAGTCGGAATTAGTCGGGTGGGGCGTGAACTGCCTATACGCTCTCCGTTCTTGGCGGTAACAATGAAACCGGCCGGCATCTTCTGCCGCTTTTGCATCATGCAATGGTGCAGGCCGTCACTTTGGATGACACATTCTTCCTTTGTCGTATCGTCAATTGCATTCACCTGTGCCAAGGCATCAAAATCGGTTACTGGCAGGCTACAGAACAACAACGTCATCAGCCAAAGGCGGAAGATTTTGTTGAAAGAATGTAAATGATGGATAGATGGCATGAATGTTTTACAAACCAATTAGGGTCTTATTCTTAGTTGCGGAGTCAAAGATACGAATTCTTTTTCATTTTTTTTCCTTTTTCCTCAATTAAAGATACAAAAAAGGTGAAAATGCATCGTATGGCCAAAAAAACTTCATATCTTTGTTCCCTACAATGAGGAATATTCTGAAGGTTGACAATCCCAATGACTATGCTCGTTTTGTGGATGCACCAGTGCTGCATCCGCTGATCAGCATCATCCATTATGACGAGTTGGCGCCCTTCCGTCATAGCCTGAACAACTATGGCGTGTATGGGCTGTTTATCCAACGTCAGTTTCCCTTCAATCTCTCCTATGGCATGAGGAAACTGCAAGTGAGCGATGGTTCGATTATTGCCGTAGAGCCGGGACAGATAGGCGGCTTGGAAGACAATGGCGAGCGCATCTCGTTGTGCGGCTGGGTGCTGCTATGGTCGCCCGAACTGTTGCACGGCAGCGAACTGGAGCGACAGATTGACCGCTATCAGTTCTTCTCGTATTTCTTCGATGGTTCGCTGCGCATGGAGCCCGACGAATGGCTTTGCATTACGCAGCTGGTGGCGCAGATGCGACAAGAGCTGCAGACTCACGAGGATTCGCCGTCATTAAGAAAAGTGCTGCTGGCTTATCTGCGGCTGATACTGGAATACTGCAACCGCATCTACCAGCGCCAGCTGTCGGAAGAGGATAGGGGAGAGACTGACTTGTTGAAACGCTTTCACAACTTGCTTCAGACTTATTTCCGAGAGAACCTCCAGCTGACTGAGGGACTGCCCACCGTTGCCTGGTGTGCCTCCCGATTGGCCTATTCGCCCCGTTACTTTGGCGACATTGTCCACAAGGCCACGGGCGGCACGGCCATCGGCTACATCCACAACTATATAATCAATCAGGCAAAGAGCCTGCTGATGCAGGGACACAACATCAGCGTGACTTCCCGCATGCTCGGTTTCGACTTCCCCCATCATTTCACCCGCCTCTTCAAACGGGTGACCGGTCTCACGCCCAGCGACTACCGCCAGAGTCCTCAGTCGAAAAAGTAAGACATTAGACTTCAAAAAACTTTTTTGTTTTATGGCTTACACGGCATTGATGCAGCCTGATACAGACATCAAGGAATACAGGACTCCTTATAGTATGCAAAGCATCAAAGAGGATATGCTTGCCATCGGTCAAACACAACGTGTTGTGTAGACCGATTCAACGTGTTGAGTAGACCGATTCAACGTGTTGTGTTTAATGTTTCCACTCTATTGATATGATGAAACTGATTTTAATGAAAGATGGAAGTACATTTTCAAAAGTGATTCCAAAATCATTGTTCCATAGGTCATAATGTTGTATTCTAATTCCTCCAACAGGTAGTTTTAATTGTTTCTCGATTTGATGTTTCCTGAAGGATTTGTTGTGGTTACAGAGATGCTTGCGGTAGGAAGGCTGCTCTTGATGCTTATGCGTGCATGACCTTTCAGAGGTGTACTGCGCACTACGAGCAGAGCACGTCCTTTCCATGTGGTAACGCGTGCTGTGGTCTTGGGCTCGCGGTCTTTCAGGTCTGCCGATGCGAAAGCGAGGAGCTGCCCCTGTCCTTTAACAACGGCTTCGCAAGGTATGGCAGCATCAGGGCAGATTCTTCCTTTGTTGTCTACAACCTCAACGGTGATGAAAGTAAGATCCTGCCCATCGGCGGTAATGGTTCGACGGTCGGGCGTGAGTCGGAGAGATTTGGGTTCACCGGCGGTTTCTATCTGATCAGTAGAATTGCTAATCGCTACAAGTTTTCCTGCCTTGTAGGGTACGGTGAAGACAGCCTTGTATTCTGTGTTGCGGTCCACCTTTTTCGTACCAATTAGTTTGTCATTGAGATAGAGCTTCACTTCGGGAGCCTTGGTGTAGACTTCGACGTCGATGGGTTTACCTTCCCATCCTGGCCAGGTCCATGACTTCCATGTAGGCCATACGCTCCATGCCGTCTCGTGTATTTCGCCATGATAGCCATTGGGCTCGCGGACTGCAATGTAGGTTTTTTCTGCAGCATCTTTCCATAGCACCTCGTGGTAGTGGCTGATGGGCTTTCGCCAACCGGTAATGTCTACATCACCGCAGTAGGCACCATGCCAATCGGGTTGCCCCCCATTGATGTAGTGCTCGCCTTCGCGCTCACCTTTGTAATAATAACGTCCGATGCCAGACTCACCAAGATAATCAAGGCCTGTCCAAACAATGTCACCTACAACGTATGGGAAATCTGTGACGATGGACCAGTTGCGGAAAGCATCGCGAGGATAGCTTTCAGTTTGCCACATGACACGGCTCGAGTCGCGCTGGTGATCACTTGCATGCTTGAAAATCATATAATTGTATCCCACCACATCAAGCACCTCAGCATGCGGATCATAGATTTCCCAGTCCCGGTCCCAAGCACAGAGAGCTTCGGTCACAGGGCGGGTCTTATCCACCTCTAAGATGGCTGATTTGAGTTGCCGTGCAGTGGTGATGACGCGGATTTCCTTGCGTTCAATCACCTCATTGCCTATACTCCAACAAATAATGCTGGGGTGATTGCGGTCACGCAGGACCATGGACTGGATGTCCTCATGGTAGCACGAATCGATGACTGTAGAGTAATCGTAGGGCGTCTTGGATGCGCGCCAACCGTCGAAAGCTTCATCGATGACCAGCATCCCAAGAGAGTCGCAAGCATCCAAGAAGGCGCGTGTGGTAGGATTGTGACTGGTGCGTATGAGATTGAAGCCGGCTTCCTTCATCAGTCGCACTTTACGTATTTCGGCGGCGTCAAACGCCATAGCACCAAGCACGCCATCATCGTGATGCACACAGGCACCGTTGATGAGCAATGGTTTGCCATTGAGGACAAAGCCGTGTTCCGCATCGAAAGAGAATGTGCGGATTCCATGTTTCACGGACTTTGAGTCGATGGTAGCACCCGCCTCTTTCAGTTCTACTTTCGTTTCATAGAGATAGGGGCTGTCGGGCGACCATAATTGTGGTTGGTTGATGGTAAATGATGTTGTGACTGACTTAGTCGCATGGGCTGGCACCGTTACCATCATCTGTCGGTTGTCAATGATGACGGTGGCATTTCGTTGCAGGTCAGACTCGTTTTCTATTGTCACTTCTGCGAAGAGTGTGGCTCGCCCTTCGGACACTTCGTGTGTACTGATAAATACTCCGTTTTCTGCAATATGAAGATTGGGCATTGTTTGCAGCCACACGTGACGGTAGATACCCGAACCGGAATACCAACGACAGTTAGGCTGTTCGCTATTATCCACAGTTACTGACAATTCGTTAGGTTGATTATCTTTATGAAGATATGGTGTCACATCCACAGTAAACGGTGTGTAGCCATAAGCGTGTTGTCCTGCTGCATGCCCATTTACTGTTACAATGGCTTTCTGGTAGACACCTTCAAAGTGGATTTTTACCAGGGCATCGTTTGCGTCCCATTGCAGATTGTCCATCACAAAAGATTTCCTGTATTCTCCCTTACCGCCAGGAAACCATCCACCGCCTGTGCCTGTGGCACCTTTCGAAGGGTTTGGCGCAAAGAAAATATCCCAATCATGTGGCAGGTCAACATGGATGGTCTTTCCCTCATAAGTAAACTGCCATCCGTCGTCGAAGAGTTTTTCGCCGAATAAAGTAGAAGAGGGTGTGGATTGAACTTCAGCAAGCGTATACATCGGCATGCTCACCATAACCATAAGGCTTAAAAATAATCTTTTCATTGTCGTATGCTGTTGGTTGTTTTTTGAAGAAACATCGGAAATTAGTTTGTAGTTGGTATACGGTATTTCATGTTACTTCAGCAATTTCTTGATTTGTGTTTCGGTTGCATTGGGTAGCAGATTGGTAAGATGCTCCATCATCCTTTGGAAGGACTCCTCGGGAGTCACTTTGCAGAGACATGCTTCTTTAT
>JAEEGF012034657.1_pt1 | contig 11507 bp, 12 predicted proteins | sample 9134171 | NCBI WGS metagenome assembly JAEEGF01 (sample SAMN16246542, study PRJNA631951) | gut metagenome | biome: gut microbiome; feature: rumen; material: AP-attached | host: Bos | place: Iran: Karaj | collected 2018-10 | reverse complement strand
CGTCTGCCGAGCGCTCTGTTCGTGGTCGACGTGATGAAGGAGAACATCGCCGTGCGCGAGGCTAACCGTCTCGGTATCCCCGTGTTCGCAATGGTCGACACCAACAGCGATCCCAAGAACATCGACTTCGTGATTCCCGCTAACGACGACGCCAAGGACTCTGTGGACGTCATCCTGACGGCTCTCTGCCAGGCTATCGCCGAAGGTCTCGAGGAGCGCAAGGCTGAGAAGGCCGACGAGAAGGCTGCTGCCGAGCAGGCCGAAGAGGCTGCCGAGGCTCGCCCCAAGCGCGCTCGCAAGGCTCGCAAGGAAGTTGAGGCTCCTGCCCAAGAGGAAGCTCCTGCTGCCGAGGTTGCCGAGGAAGAGGCTCCCGCTGCTGAGTAAATGTACAAGGGGACTCGTCAGGGCAACAAGAGATTCTTCGGGTCCTTGCAAGTCCCCTTTTCTTCACCCCACATCAAAAATCGTAAATCAACAAATCGTAAATCAACAAATCGTAAATAAAGATTATGGCAATTTCAATTGACGATATCAAGAAACTCCGCGCCATGACAGGTGCTGGACTGGCCGATGTCAAGAAGGCCCTCACCGAAGCTGATGGCGACTTCGACAGAGCTAAGGAGCTGCTCCGCGAGCGCGGACTGGCCATCGCTGCCAAGCGTTCCGACCGCGAGACCTCCAATGGTTGCGTGCTCGTGAAGGTTGTCGACGGCTTTGCTGCTACCATCGCCCTGAAGTGCGAAACCGACTTCGTGGCCAACGGTGCTGACTTCATCGCCCTGACACGCACCATCCTCGATGCAGCTATCGAGAACAAGTGCCAGACACTGGACGAAGTGAAGGAACTCACTCTGGCCGACGGTCAGAAGGTGCAGGATGCCGTTACTCATCGCTCTGGTATCACGGGTGAGAAGATGGAGCTCGACGGCTACCTGACTCTCACAGGTGAGAACATCGAAGGCTACGACCACATGGGTAAGCACACCCTGTGCACCATGGTGCAGCTCAACAAGCTGAACGCCGAGGCTGGCCACAAGCTTGCCATGCAGGTGGCTGCCATGAAGCCCGTCGCACTCGATGCAGCAAGCGTGCCTCAGGCAGTGCTCGACGAGGAGTATAAGACTGCTGTCGAGAAGACAAAGCTCGAGCAGGTCCAGAAGTTTGTCGACATGAAGCTGAAGAAGGCTGGCATCAACCCCAACCTCGTCGACAGCGAAGACCACATCGAGTCGAACATGTCGAAGGGCTGGCTCACGAAGGAGCAGGCCGACGAAGCTCGCAAGATCATTGCCGAGGCTAAGGCCGAAGGCGAGGCTCAGCTGAAGATGCCTATGATCGAGGGTATTGCCAAGGGCCGTGTACAGAAGTTCCTGAAAGAGAACTGTCTCGTTGACCAGGAATTCCAGTTCGGCGACGGCGACAAGGCTACTGTCAATCAGTGGCTTGCTCAGCAGGACAAGGAGCTGAAGATTGTTGACTTCAAGCGCTTCACGCTCGTTGCTGAGTAATGATTGGTTTGGTTGTGTGAACAACATTAGGTTAATAATTATTTTTTCATAATTTTATTTGTTGGCGTCAGTTCTCTCTGTGAAGAGAGGCTGACGTTTTTTTCATTTTTGAAACATTTTTTAGTCAAATCGAAAAAAAGAGCGTTTTTTTCTTGCTTTATTCTTAAAAAAACACTAAATTTGCAAAACTGATAGATTCTTTTTGGAAGTTTTGACTTCTATGAAAACAGTTCTTTGAAACCTAAATACAGGAGACCGTGAGAGTTAAACGGTCCTGTCTCTACGTCTCCTGAACACAACTAACAAGGGCCGCAAACTAAAAAAACTTACAACTATGGGCGTAACTGAAAAATCCATTCAAGCCATGCAAGGACTTCCCTTCGACAACTTGATTGGCGGTCCTCTAAACGCATGCGTACGTGCTCAAGCTGACGCAGCACAAACCACCTTACATTTTATTGAAGAAGTGGGTCTCAACCACATCAAAAACGAGGATGGGACCGAAAGCAAAGAAGCCGTCTATGTCCACTTTACTTTCGTGCAGGCTGGACGTAAGGCTATCATGAGCGTGCCACTACTTACGATTGTCCCCATTCCCTACATCTGCATCAACACCATCGACATCAACTTCAAGGCCACCATCACGGGCGTCGAGTCGTCGTCGTACACGAACGAATTGAGCACGGAAAGTTCCTATGAAAAGAACACGAGTCAAAAGAAATGGTGGAGTGGCAAGACCACCAACATGAAGACTTCCATCTCCTCAAAGCGTGACTCAAAGAGCACCCGCGACTCTTCGTTCAGCATTGAGTCGACCATCGACGTGGCTGTTCATGCTTCGCAGGACTCCATGCCGGCAGGTATGGCAAAGGTGCTCGAGATGCTGGGCAGCGCCATGGACCTTGTCGACCCGAACGGCGAACTGACCGTCAGTGAAACCGAAATATACGTTGAGAAGGGTAAGACAGGTAAGGTTGTCGCTCAGTACAAGACCCCGCAGGGCTTGTTTACAACAGAGGGTATCACCTGCGACAATAAAGCTGGTTCCGTCGACAAGTCGGCTGGAACAGTTACCTTCGAATTGAGTAAGGGCGACCACGAAATCAAGGCTGGCGATTCGACCGTCAAGGTTAAGGTTCAGGAAATCCAACAGGCAACAACCACAACAACCACTACCGGGGGTGGTACTAAATGATGATGCCAAGACTATAGGATTGTTTTAAGTAACTTCCAAACAAGAAACTCTAAACAATGATATATTATGGCATCCCTTGACACAACCCCCTCATTAGTGGCAACTAATGCCCTGCAGTCTATCCCCTTCGGTTCCATTATCGGAGCGCCACTCTCTGCCTGTATTGAAGCACAGGCGAAAGCGGCTAAGACGTCATGGGAATTCATCAAGGAGGTTGGACTGACTGATACGAAGGATGGTGGAAAGCAAGCTATCTACGTGAGCTTCGAGTTCCGGCAGAACGGCCGGTCGACGACGCTCAGCGTTCCTCTGCTTACCATTGTCCCTATACCCTATCTTGCCATTAAGGATATCGACATCTCCTTCAAAGCCAGCATTTCTGCTTCGGCTTCCACATCGAAGACCACCAACACGTCGCTGGAGGTAGGTGCTTCAATAAAAGTCGAGGGAGGAGTGAATCTCGGCATTGCTCATAGCAAAATGGAGATGAGCGCCAGCATCTCGAGTAAGAAGGACTCCACGGCCACACGTGACTCGAAGTACAGCGTCGAGTACACGATGGACGTTAACGTGAAGGCCGGACAAGACGACATGCCTGCTGGTATGGCGAAGGTGCTGGAGATACTCAACCAAAGCATCGAGACCGTCGACCGCAAGGGCGAAATGAGCGTGTCCGAGCAGAACATACGACTTGTCGAAGGTCTTGGTTCCACGTATGTCACCTACAAGAATCCTGATGGCTACTATGAATCGCAAAAGATCGAGGTCTTCGAGAGAGTTGATGGCAAGACGCAAGCCAACAAGAGCCCTGACTGCGAAGTGACACCCGACGACATCGGTGCACTCTGCGTGTTCAAGAAGGCTGGCTTCTACCTCATGAAGGCTGGCGATACGCAGTCGCTTGTATTTGTAACATAATAAAATGATACGCCTATGAACCCTACACCTGAAAATGAGGGTAAGAACCCGCAGGAAGATCAGGTGGCACCTCAGAATACAGACAGCCAGAGCCAGACATCCAATAAGTCGTTGACGGATGTGATCAATGATGCATCCAGCACCGTTAACTCCGCACTGAATTCAGCGGCTTCGAGTGTCCTAGGCAATAATGATTCGCAAGGGACTATCAGCGCCATCACTGATGCGGTTAAAGGTGTCATTTCGGGACAGGATTCTTCTGCGTCGAGCAATTCGAACGATGCTTCGAATAATAAGAACGGCGAGCAGAATAAAGACCCGAAGGACACTCTGTCGGCCGATAAGATAGAAAGTGCGCTGGCTTCAGCGCAGACCGCACCCAAGAAGACGACGGCTGAGGAGATGGAAGAGTTGAAAAACATCACCGTCGACACAGCCTTTGCCAATCAAGCCTTCGACGCATTGGCCGGTATCTCGTTCGACAAACTCATCGGCAACCCACTTCGCGCAGCCGTCAAGGCACAGCGCGAGATGGCCAAAGAGGCGCTGAACTACATCAAAAGCGAGGGCATCAAGACCGACAAGAACGGAAATGGGCAGATTACCTATGTCACGCTGAACTTCTTCAAGGAAGGCAAGCAGTCGACGATGCGCATTCCGCTACTGACGCTTGTGCCCTATCCGGCTCTTGGCATTGACCAGATGACGTATAAGTTCACTGCGAAGATCGATGCCGCCTCGGGCGTTGCCGTAGCCGTAGGCTGCGACCTACCTGCTGCCAGTGCTGCCCCCGGAGGCAGCGGCAAGCAGGGAGCTGGTGGCAAGACCGACGAGAAGAAGCCTGCAGGTTCAACCGATGGCAAGCCGGCAAGCACCGACGGCAAGTCGCCGACCGCCTCTGCTACGGCCACCGGCGAAAAGTCGGGCACCGTGCCCAGTGCAGCTACCGATGCAGCTAAGGCCGCCGCAACCAGTGCCTTGGCCAAGATGCCGAAGGCACCGTCGAACGACAGCAAGGACATGCAAGCGTCCTACTCGTCGAAGCGTGATTCCAGTGCCATGCGCGACTCGCGCTACAGTGTAGAAACGACCATTGACATCACCATCACCGCGAAGAACCAAGCTCCGCCTGCAGGTATCACCAAAATTATGGATGTGCTCGACAAATCGACCGAGATCATCAGTAAGGATGGTGAGCTGACCATCTCTGCCAGGGAACTGACGCTGACCAATGGTCACGCCTTGCTCACGGCAAGCTATCGCGACGGCAATGGCAACTACAAGCGCGAGGAGGTGAAATGCGTATCGCTCGAAAAGAATGGTGCTACGCCGATCATCCTTCCAAGCGGCGACGATGTCCATTTCATCTTCAGCGAAAAGGGCACCTACGTCGTCAAGGGAGGAATCTTCCAGCAAGTGGTGTTCGTCTCTTAATCTTCACTTGTCAACATGGCAAAACTACAAGACATCGTGTCCTCGGTGCTTCAGGACATCCTGATGGCACAACACGAGGCCAACCTCATCGCAGAATCGTTGGCCGAGGAATACGCCAGCTCACCCGTGCTGAAGTCATTCCCCGTGCCCGCGGTTTCTGTGGGTGAGATGGAAATCACACTACACTTTGCCATCGTTGGCGGCGAAGGCTTGCGCGACGACCCCGCATCCGCCGATGTACAGTCGATGGATGTCATCGCCGACTCAAGCCGACTTGCCGCCATTGACAAGGGCAGCCTGCAGACCATCACGCTGAAAATCTCGCCCAAGCAGATAGCTGAAGCTGAGAAGTCCATCAACAAGTAATTCTGTTCTATTATGAGGCCAGACAACCAAGATGAGAACAAGTCAACAAGACCCCCTGTGACAGCCATAGAGGAGGGCGCTGCAAACCAATCAGAGGCCAAGGGTGCCATGCAGGAAATGCAAATGTCGCTCACCGACATGATTGCAGGCATGATTCAGGCCGTGATCGACGCCGACCAAGCCGTGACCGATGACTACCTCGAAGCCTTCACCCGCTATGCTTTTGAGAAGACTGACAAAGGCGAACAACTGCAGATGGTGCACTTCGAAATGGTTGACAGCGATGGCACCCGCCAGCTGGTGAGCATACCGAAGCTGTCGTTGCTTCCCTTGCCTGTGCTACATGTCCAAGAAGCCACCTTCGATTTCGAGGCACAGATGTCCATTCGTGAATCGACCGAAGAAGTAAAGGAAAAAACTGAAGAGGAAAAAGAAGAAACTACCACCACGCAAGGGTTTACCAGGCCCAGTAACACCACCTCAAGCGGTAGTACATTTACCAGACCCAGCAACACTACCTCAAGCAGCTCAAGCAGACCACCAGACCGAGTAAGAGTAGCAGCAAAGGAAAGTGCCAGAGGAGGTGTCAGACGCAGAGATATAGGTGCCAGCTCCAGTGCGGCAAGTACCAGTTCTGGCACGGATAGTGCCAGCTCCAGTACGGCAAGTGCCGGCACCGTTTCGAGAAGAGGGGGTATCAGACGCAGAACTGTAGATGCCAGGGCCATCAGGCAAATTTCCGACAAAATAGTCGTCAGATTTACCAGGCCTTCATCGACGTCAACTGCAAGTTCGGGACCCGTTGCCGGAGCACCCACAGCCGGCCCGACGACCACCGACACCGAGCAGAACATCAACCTGAAGGTGCACATCAAGCTAGAGCCCAGCGTGCTGCCCAACGGCATGCGTGGACTGTTGCAGGAGACCGATAGAAGTTTCCAAATCATCAGATCCGACTAATCAGGCCTGACAGAAAACGAATCATCAAAACTTAACTTCAGACAAGTAATCATCAAGAAGTCATCATGATCAACAATAACCAGAGACAACCCGGACTGAACTGTCCGAAATGTGGACACTTTATCCCTACAACCATCTCCGAACTGCTTTCGGCCAGAGGCCTGCGCTGCCCACACTGCCGCCTGGAACTCACCATCAACCGGCAGGAGTCGAAACGCGCTATGGAGATACTCAAAAATGTAGATGACGCGCAGAAGAATCTACAGAAAGCCAGCACGTTCAAACCGTAAAACACCCACATCATGCCAAAAGATAGCAACGAGCAGGTCTTAAGCACCATCCAATCCATACCCTTTGGCAACATCATTGGCGGACCACTGAAGGCTTGTATCTTAGCACAGGGCGATGCCACGAAGACTACATTCGACTACATCAAGCAAACAGCTTTCAACAAGTCGGATGTGGAGGACGGGGCTTTTGACCCGGCCACCGTGTCGTTCACCTTCGTGATTGATGGCGTCAAGAAGATTATGGTGGTGCCTCTGCTTACCGTCATTCCTGTGCCCTACATCAGCATCGAGCATGTCGACCTTTCCTTCACTGCCAACATCACGGCCAGCCAGGAAAACAAACTCGAGGCTCACTACACGGCTCCTCGCAGGAACGTCGACGAAACCGAAGACATGACTGCCGACTTTGAAAACCTCATCGAAGTCGACATCCATGCCACCACAGCCGATATGCCGTCAGGATTGGCACGTATTCTCGACATTTTCAACAATCAGCTCATCCAGACCGAGGTCGTCGTGACCGATGAACTCATCCGCCAACGTGAGGAAGAGGAACGATTGAAGAAGGAAAAAGAGGAAAAGGAACGCCGCGAAGCCGAACAACGGGAGAAAGATCGTAAAGATGCTGAGCAAAAGGCTGAAGCCGAAAAGAACTTAAAAGAGGCTGAGAAGAAAATACGCGACATGGCATTAGGAACTCTCCTTGTGGACCTGAAGGTGTCGCGCATTCTGGCTGAAAGCAAACTGGGCGGACAAGGGAATGCACCGAAACCCGCACCGAAACCCGCACCAAGGCCGACTCCTACACCCACGCCAACACCCGCACCAAGGCCGACTCCTACACCCACGCCAACACCCACACCTCAACCGAAGCCTGCGCCTTCACCGACGCCGACTCCTTCACCGAAGCCCACGCCTTCGCCTAAACCCCAACCGAAGCCCACGCCCGAACCTTCGCCCACGCCTACGCCCCCACGCAAACCTTCTCAGGCTGAGCGTGACAATTTGATACGAAAGTATCAAGAGGCTGTCGACAATGGCGATATCACCAAAGTGAAGATGCTGCGCGTCATGATGAAGACCATACTTGGCAAGAGCGACGCCACGAGAATTCTTCGCGACGCCAACAGACCTGATGCCAAGCTGCCCTTCATCATCCGTACCACGAAGTCGATGGCCGAACATCGCAACTGCGAGTTCGACCCATCGCTCTCCATCCGGCAGAACATCAACCAGCTGGCCAAAAGGCAGCATAGTTCTGACAACGTGCTCCGTGCTCAGCTCATTTATGCACTGGAGACGGCGTTGAAGATGTACCCCTACAACAGCCAGGACACGACTGGAAAGAACAGGTTGAACACTGCGCTCAAAAAGTACAAGAACCGTACCAACGGATGGTACACTTTTGGTGAAACTGGTATTGACGGTGCATTCACAGCTTTTGTCGACAACGTTATCGCGAACGAGAAGAAGCTCAACAACTCCAAGTCTGGCACATCCACCAATACCAGGCCTTCAACGTCAACGGGCACTACCAGTACCGGTTCTACGACGACATCTGGCACATCCACCAATACCAGACCTTCAACGTCAACGGGCACTACCAGTACCGGCTCTACGACGACATCTGGCACATCCACCAATACCAGACCTTCAACGTCAGAGTCCACTGTGACGCGTCCAACAAATAACACGGTGACACGCCCAACGACAAGTGAAACTGTGACACGTCCGTCAACAAGTGGCACGGTGACGCGTCCAACAACTAACACGGTGACACGTCCAACGACAAGTGAAACTGTGACACGCCCGTCAACAAGTGGCACGGAGACGCGTCCAACAACTAACACGGTGACACGCCCGTCAACAAGTAACACTGTGACACGTCCGTCAACAAGTAACACGGTGACACGTCCAACAACTAACACGGTGACACGTCCGTCAACAAGTAACACTGTGACACGTCCGTCAACAGAGACGAGGGGAAGTACAAACACACGTCCAATAAAGGGTCGCGTTATCGAGACAAATACAAAACTCGCTGAAGCTTTGAAGAACAAGAAGAATGAATCAACAGAAAAGAATCTTGCAAAACGACGGACCAAGACCAGAAGGAGTTGACCTGCAGCCTCTACCTCTGGCATCGCTCATCCAGCAGGCAGTCAGCAACTGCGCATCAGCACAGCAAGAAGCCCTGATGAGCATGCTCGAGAATATCGAGGAAAAGGCTTTTGTCGCCGGCAATCAACATCAGAAGGCTCTGATGATCAGTTTCGTTTGCGACATCGACGGCGTTCCTCATACCATCCGCCTGCCCTTGCTAACGGTAGTGCCTATGCAGTTCATGCAGATCGATGATGTGGAAATCAACTTCAACGTGGCCATCAGCAGCAACAAAAAGAGCTACGAAGTTGTGCTTATGCCGTCAAGGCAGTCCATTCGCCGCACACGTTCTGGCGACTATGACATGACTAACAACATCAGTGTCAACATCCGTGCCGCCAACATCGATATGTCGTCTGGCATGGCTCGCCTACTGCAACTCGCCAGCACCAACGGCGTGATTGTCAAACCAATCGGGAAGCCCTAAAGCCCATCATCACCAACACCACAATCAACATCAACAAACTCCTACGCCCATGGCCGAGAACAATAAAAACCAACTCGCAGATGCCGCCAACAGTCCTCTTGAGGACCTGACGTTCGAGAACATCATTGCCGGACCGCTTATCGCATGCGTCGACGCCCAGCATGAAGCATCCATGGTTGCCTACGACTATCTGATGTCATTAGGATTCCGTAAGGACAATAATAATCTGGCCGACTACGAGCCTGTTCCCCTGACGTTCTACTTCGTCCGCGAAGGCATCACCAGCAAACTCACCTTGCCACTGCTCAGTGTTGTGCCCGTTCCCTACTTGCTGATCGGTCACGTCGACCTGCACTATCAGGCCACTGTCACAGCTTGCGACAATGACAAAACGACCGTACGCTACAATTCACCTACCGGCAGGCGCATCAAGGACCAACGCAACACCGAACAAAAGAACACGCTCACCGCACGCGAAGCCATCGACATCAACCTGCGCGCCACCACGACCGACATGCCGGCAGGTCTGGCCAAGCTCATGGATATCCTTACCACGCAAATGACCGAGGTCAACGACGTTAAATCTGATGGGTCAACAGAAACACAATGACATTCAGGAAATAGCACTAAAGCATGCCATCACCGCTCCTCTGTTGGCATGCAATGACGCGCAGATACAACTCGCAGGCGACGCCTACGACTATCTGTGCCAGAATCTCATGAGAAGAACCTCGGGAGGCGATTTAACGCCCGCCACCGTCACATTCTCCTTCTATCAGAGCGGAACCATACAGACCACACGCATACCGCTGCTCAGTCTTGTACCGCTGCCCTCGCTGCAAATCAACGAGCTGGAATTCAACTATCAGGCACAAGTCACCCAATGCAGCCAAAGCACGCTGAAGGTAAAAATTGCCAACGAAGAGGCTGAAATCAGGCGCGAGGACAGCTTGCACAGTTTCTTTACCATTCGTCTTCGTGCTTCCAATGCTGACATGCCCATGGGCCTTTCCCACCTTTATCAACTATTGGGAAACGCAATCTCCGTGGAAGAAAAAAAGCAAAAGTAACTTTTGCATTGAAAATTTGTCAGTTCCGACTTTTTTCTTTACTTTTGCAGATAGTTCGCTCTACGCTTCGTGGCAGCGAATTATCTCTAAATCATAGTGCCCTATGAAAATATTTGCTATTGGAAAGAATTACATCCTGCACAATAAAGAGATGGATGGTGCGTTATATAAAACAGCAGAGCCCGTGGTTTTCATGAAACCCGAATCGGCACTGCTGAAGAACGGGAAACCATTCTTCCTGCCCGAACACCTGGGACGCGTGGACCACGAAGTTGAGGTGGTGGTGCGCATCTGCCGGTTGGGCAAGAACGTCAGCGAACGTTTTGCCCATCGCTATTACGACGCCGTGACCGTAGGAATCGATTTCACGGCTCGTGATTTGCAGCGCCGGCTGAAGGACAACGGCCACCCATGGGAAATCTCGAAGGCCTTCGACGGCAGTGCCGCCCTTGGCGAGTGGGTGGAACTGGAACCCAAGGACGACGAATCTGTGCCCGCGTGGCAATGGCCCGACGATGGATTCCATTTCCATCTCGACATCAATGGCGAAACCGTACAGACGGGATTCACGGGCGATATGCTCTACAAGGTGGATGAACTGATCAGCTACATCAGCCGCTTCTTCACGCTGAAGACTGGCGATATGCTGTACACAGGCACACCCGTTGGCGTAGGTCCCGTGCACATCGGCGACCATCTGGAGGGCTATCTGGAAAATCGCAAGCTCCTGGATTTCTATGTCAGGTGATTAGCCAATGGATTGGGCACCTTTATCATCGACAATTGACAACATAAGCTGCCTCATCAATACATGACGAGAAGAACGAACCATAGAAGATACTCGCAGGCAATGGCCACAATGGTGGCCGTTGTCCTGATGCTGTTGTGCTGGCTGACGCCTCAGTCTGTCCGTGCACAGCAGTTCTTCAATCTCAGTGCTGACGAGGTTGCCATCGACTCGATGCTGCCACGTTTCAACTACACGATGGAACTGGGCCCCGCCTATGCCGACTCCGTCTATCATGCCGAGATTCTATATCCCGAGTTTGTTGATATGACCAGCACCGACATTGCCCGCTATAAGAAGCTGTGCGGACAGCCCCTGCCCGAACTGCCTGAAGTGGAGCAGACCATTGGTGTCAGCCGTCGCCAGGGAAGCCTCAGTCTGGGGTTTGT
>JAEEGF011036996.1_pt1 | contig 11507 bp, 8 predicted proteins | sample 9134171 | NCBI WGS metagenome assembly JAEEGF01 (sample SAMN16246542, study PRJNA631951) | gut metagenome | biome: gut microbiome; feature: rumen; material: AP-attached | host: Bos | place: Iran: Karaj | collected 2018-10 | reverse complement strand
AGATATATTTTTTCTATTGGTAATCGCAATGGTCCCGACAGGTCAGCAGGTTACACTCGCTGTACAATATCCACTGTGTGACTTGAAGCTCCCAGTAATTCCTGTTTATCTGAAATTGCAAAAGCATAATCCAGAAAATGAGCAAAACTCTCTTCTGACATGGCATTCAGTTCGCGCCGCATGTAATCTGCCGGACCGTCTGGGGCAAAAATCTGTATGCGTTTTACACCGGCTTTTTTGTTTAAAGAATCGATATCTTCAAGCCTGATGTAGCTGTACAGTTCGTCCTCTGAAGGATTGCACTTAAAATCTTTTGTTAAAGTCCCGTTATTCAGGCATTCTGATATTTTGTTTTTTTCAAAGCAGTATTTCAAAACCGCATATTCGTTCATCACGTAGCCTGTAAAAATATATCCGTCTGCTTTAGTTACTCGAACGGCTTCTTTGTAGGCTTTTATTTTTTCTTCTTCTTTTATCAGATGATACATGGGTCCGAGCATCAGCGTTATGTCGAAACTTGAATCAGGCAAAAAAGATAAATCCATCGCATTTCCCTGCCAGGTTTTTACAGGAGTTTTTTTTGCGCGTAGAATTTCCAGATTGCGTTTTACAAGTTCTACGGCAGTAACATCAAAACCCTGTGCCTGTAGTGCTACAGAATATCGGCCGGTACCGGCACCAACATCAAGAATGCAAAGTGGCTCTGTTGCGTTTTTGGACAGCTGTATAAGCTCTGCATATTTTACGATATATTTCATGGTCGTAGTAAACTCGACTGTTCCGTGCCGGGTTGTTAAGCGATGTTCTTCATTAAACTGATTGTAGTATTTTTCTAACTTTGTCATGTTTTTATTTTAACACATAACTGATAGAGTAAATATAGAAAAATATGATAGTATAAAAATATATGAAAATTTTATCAATTTTACCGGCAAATAAAGAACAGGAACAAAAATTAAAACTGACTGCACAAAAATATAATGCAGATATTTTTTTTGAAGACCGGCATAAGGTTACGGAAGAACAGGTTTTAAGTGCGGATATTATTTTAGGAAATGCACCAGTTCAGTTTGTGGCAAAGTCCAGAAGACTTAAGTGGCTTCAGACTAATTCTGCAGGAACAGATCAGTTTATTGTTCCGGGAGTTTTACCTGCTGGTGTGCTTTTGACAAATGCAACAGGAAGTTATGGACCAAGTGTAGGCGGCTGGATGTTTGCGCAAACCTTGTCTTTGTTAAATAAACTGTACCTTTATCGTGATGCCCAGAGAGAATCCAGATGGACAGATTTTGGAAAAGTTGAACAGCTTGCAGGAAAAACTGTTTTAATTTGCGGGGCAGGGGATATCGGTTTGTATTATGCAAAATGCTGTAAACAGATGGGTGCCTGCACAATAGGAATAAAACGACGACCGTCAGAAAAGGCTGATGTGCTGGATGAACTTTATCTTTCGGATGAAATTGAAAAAGTATTACCGCGTGCAGATATTGTTGCATCAGTTTTGCCTGGCACAAAAGATACGTATCAGTTTTTTGACAGCCGGAAGTTTTCGTGTTTTAAAAACGGAAGCTATTTTATCAATGCAGGTCGCGGCACTTCTGTTGAGCAGAAAATCCTTGCTCAAATGTTACAAAGTGGAAAACTTGAAGCCGCTGCAATAGACGTAACAGATCCTGAACCACTTCCAGAAGACTCTCCTTTATGGAAAATTCCAAATTTAGTAATCTCACCGCATGTGGCTGGCGGTTTTCATCTGGATGAAACTGTTGAACGTATTGTTAACATTGCTTTGGAAAATCTGGAAAATTATTTTTCTGGAAAAATTTTAAGAAATATTGTTGATTTTGAGACGGGGTATAAAAAATGAAAAAACTGCTTTACTGTTTTTTATTATTGTTTTTTGTGTATATTGTAACATCCTGTGCTGATGTTTTTCCGAAAGTTTCGGATGAGGCTTTGAAACTGTCATGTGAGCCGGGTGTGTACAAAGAGAATTTTATTCTTGGTGTTTCCAGACAAAATAAAAATAATGAAATTTATTTTACAACCGATGGAACTCCGGCAACAACAGCTTCAGAAAAATATAATTCAAAAAAAGGAATTGGGATTTACGTTTCGGATGCTAAATCAGAATTTAAGCTGACTCAAAATGTAAAAAATTATGATAATGCGGTTTATAATTACAGTTTTACAAACAAAGCTATAATGTTGAATCTCCTGGAAACTGACAAAAATGGAAAGGAGATTGCAAGAAAATCAGGAACATACATTGTCAGCAAAAATGGAACAAACGATTTTAAAATTCCTGTTGTTTCGCTTTCTGCTCCTCCTGCACAGATGCTTGAAATGTATAACAATGTTGAGATAGACGGAAATGGTGTTGAAGAAAAAAAATATCGGGCAAACCTTGAGTATATGGATTATTCCCGTAATGAATTTTTTACTTTAAATACACAAATGAAAATTGGAGGAAACTGGACAAAACGTCTTCCGCTTCGCACTATCAATTTAAATTTCAATAAAGATGCAAATGATAAAAAGTATCCGTCTGCACCTCAGGCTGATATTTTTGGGGGTAGAAAACTTCGGAATGGATCTGATGAAACAACGGCAGGCAAAGTACGGCGTTTCCGTTTACATTCTGGCGGTAATGATATGTTTGCGGCATTTATAACTGATGCTTTTGTTCAGGCGGTTGCAGCCGGTTCCCCGTATATTTCTACTGCTGCATTTCGTCCGTGTATTCTCTATCTTAACGGAGAGTACTGGGGCCTCTATTCAATGCGGGAGCATTACAATGCCTTGTATTTTGAATACAACTATGGCGTGAATAAAGACAATGTAATTTATGTGGATAAAGCACCGCAGAATTCTGAATGGCTGTATGGTTTTGAAATTGAAGAAGGTGATGAAAGTGAAACTGAAGACTGTCTGGTAGAATTGTTTGAATATCTGGAATATGACCGCTCAACAAAACAGTTGAATGTAACAAAAGACTGGTCAACAGATGAAGTGTATGATGGTTTTTGCAGTATGGTGGATGTTGACAGCCTGATAGATTTAATTTTGATACAGGGATATGCGGGCAACTGGGATTTTATGAATAACAATTTCAGAATGTGGAGAACTTTGACTGTTGAAAACGGCAATCCGTTTGCGGATACAAAATGGCGCTTTATTTTGCATGATGTGGATTTTGGTTTTGAAGATGCTACTGCTGATAATGGACTTGCCACAGGTGATGGTACATGGAACCGCGATAAAAAAAGTTATTTTGATTTTTATTTAGGAAAAACTGGATGTGTTTATGGAGCAAGTCCAGTAGGAGTCTTATCTCCAAGGGATCACGCAATTCTTTCTTTGCCTTCACAAAATGCAAGATTTAAAACCCGCGTGCTGGAAAGGGCACAGGCTATAGAAGCATTATTTGCACCTGATAAGGCACTTGCAGTTTTTAACCGGATGGTTTCAGATGTAACGCCATATTATGCAGCTAGAGTAACACGCTGGGGTGCCCCGGGCTATTCTTACCAAGTCTGGCAGAATTATCTTTCTGTACGAAGACAGAAAATTCAGGAGCGGCCATCATATTTTATGCAGCAGGTTAAGACTGCCTTTGGTATTAATTAAAAATTTTTTCACTATTTTATTTAAGGATAATTTATGGAACATACATCAGCACAATTACCACGGGAAAATAAAATGGGTGTGATGCCAGTCGGTAGACTTTTACTTCAGATGTCACTGCCTATGATGATATCAATGCTCGTTCAGGCTTTATACAATGTTGTTGATTCAATTTTCGTTGCCCGGCTTTCTGAAAAAGCTCTTACAGCAGTATCAATTGCTTTTCCGATTCAGAGTCTGATGATTGCTCTTGCAACAGGAACTGGAGTCGGAATCAATGCACTTCTTTCAATGCGCCTGGGTGAAAAAAAATATGAAGATGTAAACAAAACTGCCGGAAATGGTATTTTACTTGCAATAATCACATACATTATTTATGCAACATTATCCATTGCCTGTGCCAGAGTTTTTTTTGTTGCTCAAACATCAGATATGGAAATTGTGCAGTACGGAATGGATTATCTTGTGATATGTGTTTATGGAAGTTTTTTCCCGTTTTTGGGAATTACTCTGGATAGACTTCTGCAGGCAACAGGCAGGACTTTTTATGCAATGTTAAGTCAGCTGACAGGTGCAATTACAAATATCGTATTTGATCCGCTTTTGATTTTTGGTTTGTGTGGTTTTCCAGAAATGGGAATTTCGGGCGCAGCAGCAGCGACGGTCTTGGGGCAGATGCTGGGGCTCGTTGTCAGTATATTTTTTAATTTCAAAAAAAATGAGGATATACATTTCAGTTTCAAATACTTAAAACCAAGGTTGAGAATTATTTCAGGAATTTATAAAGTTGGTATTCCGTCGATAATTATGGCATCTATTGGTTCACTTATGGTTTTCTTCTTAAATAAAATTCTCGGGAATTTTTCTTCAACAGCCATAGCAGTTTTTGGTGCGTATTTTAAATTACAGAGTTTTATTTTTATGCCGATTTTTGGATTAAACAATGGTATTGTTCCGATTATTGCATTTAATTTTGGAGCACGGAAAAGGAATCGTATTACAGGAACAATGAAATTCGGTGGAATTGCGGCTTTGTTAATAATGAGCGCCGGCACTTTGCTCTTCTGGCTGTTTCCGAGCTTTCTTCTGGGAATGTTCAGTGCTTCAGATGAAATGCTGCAAATAGGACGTGCGGCCCTTAGAATTATTTCTTTACATTTTCCGATTGCTGCAATCTGTATTTTGCTAACATCAGTTTTTCAGGCTTTAGGTCATGGAATCTATTCAATGCTTAACTCGATAATTCGGCAGATAGTTGTTTTAGTTCCTGCGGCTTATCTTTTGTCGCTTACAGAAAATGTGAATAATGTCTGGTGGTCTTTCCCGATTGCAGAAATTTCAGCACTGCTTGTAACAGTGCTTTTCTTTGTCAAAGTGTACAAAAAGGAACTGGTTAATCTTTAGATTATAAGGTTGCTTTTGTCTTTTTTTTGACCGGCTCGCTTGTAAAGTCGACTCCAAGTTTCTTAAAGATTTTTCTGTCAACTTCACTCAACATAACAGTGGTGTGAACCTGACAACCTTTCAGACGGGGCAGTTGTTCGATAGCGATTTTTGCATTCGGATCATTTAATGAAGCAACAGCCAGAGCAACGAGCATTTCATCGGTATGAAGGCGTGGATTTTTTCCTGCCAGATAACGGATTTTAAGTTCCTGAACAGGTACAATCATCGTTGGTGGTAAAAGGTGAGTATGCCGGTCGATTCCGCCTAAGTATTTTAGCGTGTTTAAAAGAAGAGCAGCACAGGCTCCAAATAAATCTGATGTTTTTGAAGTGATGATTGTTCCGTCTTCGACTTCAAGGGCTGCTGCAGGAAGTCCTGTTTCTGATGCAACTTTTTTTGCTTCAACTGTAACCCGTCTTTCATCTGTAGAAATCTGAGCCTGTTTCATCAGTAGTTCAATTTTATAAACTTCGTTATCGCTTGCTTTATCGTTGGCAACTCTTTCGAGCGTTGCATAGTATCTCCGGATAATTTCTTCCCGGCTGGCTTTACAGCAGGCATCGTCATCGATTATACAGTTACCTGCCATATTAACGCCCATATCAGTAGGAGACTTGTATGGATTTTCCCCATAGATGCCTTCAAAAATTGCATTCAGTACCGGAAAGATTTCTATGTCGCGGTTATAGTTTACAGTGGTCTGTCCGTAAGCTGAAAGGTGATACGGGTCTATCATATTTACATCATTTAAATCTGCAGTGGCAGCTTCGTATGCCAGATTAACCGGATGTTTTAATGGAAGATTCCAGATTGGGAAGGTTTCAAATTTTGCATAACCTGCTTTTATACCGCGCTTCTGGTCATGATACAGTTGAGAAAGACAGGTTGCCATTTTTCCGCTTCCAGGACCAGGAGCTGTTATAACGACAAGTGGGCGTGAAGTTTCGATGTAATCATTTTTTCCATAGCCTTCATCACTGTCGATTAAAGTAACGTTTGCTGGGTATCCTTCGATGGTATAATGAAAATAGGCCTTAATTCCGCGTTTTTGCAGGCGTTGTTTAAAAGCTTTCGCGGTGCTTTGTCCAGAATAATGCGTGATGACAACGCTTCCTACATATAAACCGCGTGCAATAAATTCATCCCGAAGCCGAAGAACATCATTGTCGTAAGTGATGCCTAAATCTCCGCGAACTTTGTTTTTTTCGATATCAACAGCACTGATGACAATTACAATTTCTGCAACATCGGCAAGCTGAATGAGCATTTTGAGTTTACTGTCTGGCTGGAAACCTGGAAGTACGCGGGATGCGTGATAGTCATCGAAAAGCTTTCCACCGAATTCGAGGTAAAGCTTGTTGTCAAATTTGGCAATGCGTTCCTTTATGTGTTCGGACTGCATTTTAAGGTATTTTTCGTTATCAAAACCAATTTTCATTTTATTCCCTTTGATAAAATACTTTTATCTCACGGGAATATAGAATAACAGATGAAGTGTGAATTTTCAATATAGGGATAAGGAGTTTGTTGAGTTTTTCAAAAAGTTTGTGCTGTTTGTTTTGTTTAAATCTTCTACTTGCAATAAAAACAAATTGTAAAGATAATAGAATAAAGTTATAGGAGTGTATATGAAAATAGAGACAAAAGTTTTGCATTCAGGTTATAAACCAGAAAATGGAGGTCCAGGTACAATTCCGATTGTACAGAGTACAACCTACCGTTTTGATTCGTGCGATCATGTTGCAGCTTTATTTGATAAACCGACAGAATACATGTATTCGCGTTTTGCAAATCCGACTTGTGACGCAGTTGAAAAAAAAATAGCCGACATGGAAGGTGGGGTTGGGGCAATGCTTACATCCAGCGGTCAGGCTGCTTCACTGCTTTCAATTTTGAATCTGTGCAGTGCTGGCGATAGTTTTATTGCGAGCACAACTATATATGGCGGAACTATAAACCTTTTCGGCTTTACGCTGAAGAAACTTGGGATTGAATGTATTTGGGTGGAATCAGATGCAACTGAAGATGAAATTCGTAAAGCAATAAAACCGAATACAAAAGCAATTTTTGGCGAAACCCTTGCAAATCCTGCTCTTTCTGTTTTCGATTTTGAAAAATGGGCAAAGGTTGCTCATGAAAACTTTATTCCGCTTATTGTTGATAATACCTTTGCAACACCATATTTGTGCAGGCCTTTTGAATGGGGTGCAGACATTGTTGTGCATTCTACAACAAAGTATATGGACGGACACGCTGTTCAGGGCGGCGGTGTAATTGTGGATTCTGGAAAATTCGACTGGGAAAAAGCTTATAAGGCAACTGGAAAATTTGCAGATATGATTGAGCCTGATGAAAGTTATCATGGACTGCAATACAAAAAAGAATTCGGAAATGCTGCATATATCATCAAGGCAAGAACTCAACTGATGCGTGATTTTGGCTGTTATCCTGCAGCTCATAGTGCCTTTCTTTTAAATCTTGGACTTGAAACTCTGCCTGTGCGCATGAAGCAGTATTGTGAAACAGCTCTTACTGTTGCAAATTACTTTAAAAAATCCGATAAAATTCTTTCTGTAAAATATCCGGGGCTTGAAGATGATAAAGATTTTGGCCTTGCACAAAAATATCTGCCGCTTGGTGCAAGTGGTGTTATTTCTATCAGCATAAAAGGCGGAAGAGCAGCAGCTGTTCGCTTTATGGATGCCCTCAAACTTGCAATTGATGAAGTCCATGTTGCAGATATCCGTACTTGTGTTTTACATCCGGCTTCAGCAACTCACCGGCAGCTTACAGATGAACAGCTGGTTGCAGCAGGCATTGACGGAGGAATGGTGCGTTTCAGCTGTGGTCTTGAAAATGTTGAAGACATTCTGGCTGATATTGACCGCGGTCTGGCAGCAATTTAGTTTTTTTACAATTTTGAAAACAATTATACTAAAAAAAATTGATTTTTAGTCTTATTGTGCTATAATTATTTATTATCATATGGAACTACACAATTAGTGTAGTTAATAAGGAGTCAGAAAAATGAAAAAATTATCATCATTTTTGATAATAGTAATGTGTATTTTGGCATTACTTTCTTTTGCTTCCTGTGAACTTTTAGGACTGGCAAGAGATTTAGGAAATCTTGCAAATAGTTTTGGTGGTGAAGAAGGTGATTTTGAGTACGACGAAGACTACGTTGAGTCTCACTTGCCGGAGCAATATTACATTTCTTACACAATTAAATCTACAGAAGACGGACAAACTGATACATGTACTGTTACTCTTATAAAGTGTCCGCAAGGCTACTACTTCTCAAACAGCGCAGAAGGAGAAGCAGATTTATTCTATAAACTTGAGGATAAATATTTTCATTTTACCAGAGAATCAACTTTAGAACCTTGGGAAGCTGATTTTTCTTATGCTCTTACTGAAGAGGAAGTTGCTAATTTGAGTGCTGCCTATACAGGCTTTCTTACCTATTATTCAGGAACTGGATACTCAAATGTTCTTAAAGAAAACGGAACAGGAACTGTAGCAGGTCATGTTTGTAAGAAATATACATATTCTTTTAAATCTTTTGGTGTTTCAGTTAATGTTGAAGCATATGTTGAAGATTCAACAGGTATCTGTTTGAAATTTAACACTGGTGGAAAAAGTTATGATGGAACTGCTAAAGCTTCTATTGAGTGTACGAAGTATGAAACTGACAGTTCAAAGATTAACTTTCCTAGTCAGGATGTTGCAAATCAGATTCAGGCATATCTTGCAGAACTATATTCTGAGGTTGCCGGAACTTATACAGAAGCTACCTATAACATGGAAACTCAGGAATCAGAGGTTAAGGTTGGCGGACACACTATTACAATTACAGCCGATGGTGTTGCAAAATATGACGGCACTGTTATTCCAATGAATATAATGGGAGGATCAGTTTCATTGACCATTTCTGGTGAAATTTATATGATTGCACCAGTTGATGAAGCAAACGGAGTATATGCTGTTGTTGGTGGAAGTCTGGTAGAACCATGGTACTTTATTAAGACAAAAGACTAAGTAATACTTAGATTTTGAAGATACACCTTCATAAGTGGATGTTCGAGTTCATTTATGAAGGTGTTTTTTTATGCTTAAGAAGTTTTTTTAAGATGTTTTAAGAACAGTTCATCTGGATTGTTTATTACAGGAACAGAGAATACAGGTTTTCCGTCTTCAAGTGCTCTGTAAGGTAAGGCACCCGGTGTGCTGTAGGCAGGACTTGTTTCATCCGAAATCCACCAGTCCAGAACTGAAATAATGCATAATGAGTATTTTAAAAGATTCAGGTTTGTACTGTGCCGGGATTTTTTTCCACCCAGTAAATAATTGAGCCGTTTAGAAATTGCATTAGGAACTTCAAAGCGATAGTGTTCCCCAATGTTAGAAACTCCAAAATCAGGTATGTTTTCGATAGAGTTCGTTTCATTTACAAGATAATCATCAACCCGTGATATCAGTGTGGTCAGAATTTTTTTCAGGAAATCGGTGCGTTTAGGGAGCGGAATGTAATTTGTATCGCGGCCAGGTTTTTCCATGAAGACAAGTTCAAAAGAAAGATGAGGCAGAAAAATGAATTTTGCCTGCCACAGTAAATTACAAAGCTTCTTTTTGGCATAAGGTGATTTTGCAAAGTCCACCTGTGTGTCCAGATGATTAACATAATCTTTTAATTCACTTGAATAGAGCTTTTCAAAAACAGCTTCCCGATAAAGTGACCATTCTGAAAAGATATTGTTAAGACTGTCTTCATATGTAGAAAATTCTGGTTCCTGATCTATTGTAAAGTGAATGTTGTGACAGGCCTGAAAAATATCTTCTATGATGCTGATTAACACGATGGTAACCTGCATCGGATTTTCTTTTGACAAAAGATTAAAGCCGTCTTTGAAGTTGTACAATGGCTGAAAATAGCGGTACATATCCGGGTGATTCTGCAGTTTGAGCCAGCCTGCTTCCGGGAACAGTTTGTCCAGAAGTTCGAGTCCGCGTGTAACGATTGTATCATCCTGGTAGGCTTGTTTTTTTTGTGGAGTTTCACTTTGTGTTTTGTTCTGTCCATCAGGGATATCTGTTTTTTCCTGTGGTTTTTCTGAAACTTTAGTAACAGGTTCTGACATCTTTTTCTTTTTTTCCGGAAGGAATAAATCATATTTTGTGATGTTCAGAAACTGTAAAATCGAAGAAACCCTTGTGACAAAAAAATCAGGAAATTCTACAAAGTCTTTGCTGCACATACGCATCAGTATCGGATACATGCCTTTGACAGCCTGACCTGAAAGATAAAGCCATTCACTTGCAGCCTGCTTTGCATATTTTAGCAGTAATTCTGTTTTAACCTGAGAATCTTTAGCAACTTCTGTGTAGGTTGTCTTAAATAATTCAGTAAGATTTTTATCGCCATAGTAGTATAAAGCTAGAAGCATCCGGTAAATCAGTTTTATAAATTGGGTTAAATCCTGTAAGTTTGTGTTGCCTGCATTTTTTTGAAGAATTTTGTACTGTTCTTTTAATGGTTCAAGGTTCCAGTTACATAATGAAAAAAGAATCCTGTTTTTTGTATCTTTCGATTCATTTACATGAAGTTTAAATAAATCATTACCTGCTAAAACAAGTTGTTTTACTGCCGAACACATTTTTGAAAAATGTGTAACATATTCGGAAAGGTTTGTAAGGATAAAATCTTCGTTGACTCTTTCTGTATTGCCTCGTGCAAGTAAAATTAAAAAAGCAAAAAAGCCGTGATTTGTTTTGATGCGGTATTCAGAACTGCACATGAGTTTATCCATAAGATTTTTTTCTTTGGAATTAATTTGCGGAAGTCTGTAAACCTGGGTATTTTGTTTTACTATTGCAGCGGCTGCAATTCGTTCTGTTTCTGTGAGTGAAGTGGCTTTTTGAATTTCCTGATCACTAAGTTTTGTTGATTCGCGTTTTTGTATTTTGTCGCCACGATGTGCATAGGTCCTTACTTTTTTGATGTTGGGTTCATCGTACAATGGAGTTTTTTCAACACCGATTTCTCCGCCTAAAATTTTTGTGAGTTTTGCAGCTTCTTCGGGATCCAGTTCACCAATGTTCTTTCTTGTGCGATCAAGTTCACCTGGTTCATAAATTGCTTTTGGTTTTGAATGCTTTTTATCCTGATTCATTTGCTACTCCAATTTTAAATTAAAAACGGATTCTCTGAGCCTTTGCAATGCCAGAAAAATCCTTGAGACTGATACTTTTCCCGTTTTTGTCTAACAGGTTTCCAGAAAAGGTTCCATACATAGTATGCAACTTTGCATGAACAATGAATATACTGAAATTTCTAAGATTATCAGAAACTGGTGTAAAGGAAAGATCGACCATACTTTCTGTATCCTGAATAATCCATTGTTTATTTAAGCCGTAGGGATGTGTTATTTTTA
>JAEEGF012072618.1_pt1 | contig 11508 bp, 7 predicted proteins | sample 9134171 | NCBI WGS metagenome assembly JAEEGF01 (sample SAMN16246542, study PRJNA631951) | gut metagenome | biome: gut microbiome; feature: rumen; material: AP-attached | host: Bos | place: Iran: Karaj | collected 2018-10 | reverse complement strand
ATCCTGTGAAGCCAGAGATGCGGGAAGCTTTTTATCCAGTATTGCAATATCTCATCACGAGGATGGACGTAAGCTTGCGTATATAGCAGGCGGAGAGACCGTTGTTCATCTTAAGGGAACCGGAAAGGGTGGACGTAATCAGGAGATAGCTCTTTCTGCGGCTATTGGACTAAGCGGTGTTCCCAATGCAGCAGTATTCTCCCTTGGAAGCGACGGAACAGACGGCCCCACAGATGCAGCGGGCGGATACGCTGATGGTGAGACGGTGACGGATCTCAAGAATAAGAGTATTGATATACACTCATACCTTGATAATAACGACGCCTACAATGCTCTTAAAGCGGTGGATGGTCTTATAATGACCGGGCCCACAGGCACAAATGTTAATGATGTGGCGGTATTGTTAATTTCATAATGAAAAGATGAACTGCTTACCACTTTGTATATGGTGGTAAGCAGTTTTTTATAGTGAAATACTATTAAAAATGCTCCGATATGGATGCGTATAAGCCCAGTTTTAATGTGAAATCAAAGCCCTATATATTTCTTTCTCAAATATAATCCCAGGATAAACAGTCCAACTGTCTCTACAAGATGGAATATGACAGAAGTCCAGACAATTCCAACGCTGTAGCCTGCAATTGTTACAGTATGCATTCCCAAAAGAACAAATGATAACAAGAAGAAAGTCAACAGAATCAAGGTTATTACCTTGATCATCTTATCGTTCAAGAAGATTCCAGTCATAAGACTCCCCAGTAAAAGAGCTATGAGAAGGCCTATATACTTAAAGCCATGAGTGTTGTTGTACAGTGCAACAAATTCTTCTCCTGAAGAGGAAGCACTTCCACTATAATCAATAAGATCTGTTATGAATCTGCGATACACAAGAGAGCAGATATCATATACCATTCGCACCGCGATAAGTATTGCTCCCCACAGTTCTAAGAGTTTACCAATTGAATCTCCAGTGAGAGCAGGGATCTTATTCCCCATAGCTTCCTGCTGCAATACTGCCATCTTGAGTCTGTCTGACTCTTCCACAACAGACAGAGCGCTTCTTAATTTATCAAAGGCTCCGATAAAAACAAACGCTATCAGAATGACCTGTATTGCTGCGACAGCTATCTGACCAGCAAGGATGGTGGTGTTTACCATATCTGGCTGACTTGCTATATCATTTTGCGCCACTCTCCTGACCACAAACAGAGCAGCATTTGCCAAGCAATGAATACCAGCTGCCCAGAAAAGTGAATTGGACAGATAGTGAGCTTTCTTATTGACGTACATTTACTGTTTCCCCCAACGCTAGTATTTGCACAATACACATTATTTTTATGCTTACTCCTTTATTGCCCACCTCATCTTGGTGGATTTACTTCTTGGATTGACTCTGCATTCCTCTGCAGACGGTCTTATTACATCCTCCGATATTTCACTGAATAATCCGGCTTTCTTACATTCTTTAAATGCTTTTTTGACTAATCTGTCCTCTCCTGAATGGAAAGTAAGAATTGCTACTCTGGCTCCGGGATTTAGTATCCCGGGGAGCTTTTCAAGAAATGAGTACAGAACCTCAAACTCACTGTTTACATCAATTCGAAGTGCCTGGAAAACCCTTGCACAGCTCTTTTTGATCGCCTGATCTTTTTCCTCTTTGGGAAGCTTCCACAGAGCATTCTCTATCGCACTTCTAAGAGCTGTTGTAGTGTCCATGGGATCACCTTTTTTCATGAGGTTAAATACCTTATCTGCAATCTCTTCTGCATAAGGTTCATCAGAGTTTTCTACCAGCATTCCAACAAACTCATCTCTTGTGATATTGTGTAATCTCTCTGCTGCTGATTCTCCGTGTTCCGGATCAAGCCTAAGGTCAAGGGGCCCATCAATTTTATAAGAAAATCCGCGCTTTGGGTCATCAATCTGCATTGAAGATACCCCAAGGTCTGCGAGTACAAAGTCAAACTTGCCGGCCTCTTTCGCCACCTGATCTATGTTGGCAAAATTAGTCAGCCTGAACTTAAATACATCTTCAGTAAAACCGGCATTCCTCAGCCTTTCAACTGTCTTGGCAGATTCAATCGGATCAACATCAAGACCGTAGATGCAGCCTGTATTCTTACTTTCAGTAATTTCATCAGAAGTAGTTATATCTGATGACTGACCATTTCTACAATCTGACTGGCTATTGCAACTATTTGTAGTTTCTGCGGCTTCTCCAGTTAGCTGCTCCAGCATTTTCCTCGTATGTCCGCCATATCCAAGCGTGCAGTCAAGCCCCTGCTCGCCGGGCTTTATCTTTAGCACATCCAGGATCTCTTTTACCATAATAGAAATGTGCATTCCTGCTGGCGTTGAGCCCTTGGATATTACGTGGGCTACAGTATCTGCATATTTCTCCGGATTCTGCTCTTTATATTTTTCTTCAAACTTCTTGGGATATTTCCCAGAATAATGAACTCTTCGTTTGTGCTGTTTTTCTTCCATGGTTTTCCTTTTTTAACTGAATTCTATGCTTTTTCTTAATTACTTAGTTAGTCTTTCAATCTATTATACATTGATTCTCATATTGGAAAAAGTCTGACAGTTTGAGCTCTTTAGCTAGTGTATTGACTTTGAAGTTACTTCGAGTTATATTCTTAGCTGTCTTTGATTATCTTGAATAAGCATTTCGCTTAGTGGCACAAGAAGTAATCTTGCCATGATAATTCAACTATTGTTAAGTGCATGATGACGGGCTTCAAGACAATAATTAATAGTATTAACACGCTTGTTGGAAATTGTTCCATTTATGCGTTATGCAATAAAGGATATAGGCCTTGGATTATAACGCATTAAACATATGATGATGTGATTGCGTGTAGTCCACAAAATGTTAGTGCAAAAAACATAACGCATATGAATTGTATGTGTTTGTTTTGCGTGTTGCCGAGATGAGAAATAAATAAAATAAATCACGCAGGGTAGGGGAAAGAGGATTTAAGCGTGCTGAGATTTTATATGCCATGATTAATAGGTAACGCAAATTGGAGAGAAATTAATAAATGCGTGTTCAGATTAGATATATCAAGACTTTCCATACACGCAATAGTTGATTAGAAGCGGTGGTGCGTGCAGATGATCTTAACGATAGCATTATGCTATTAGAAACATGTCGAAAAACAGGTCTACACATTGATAGGAGGTATAAAAATAGTAAATCAGACTGAACAACTGAAAAATCAAGTAAAGGAACTTGAAGAAGTATTAAAAAAGCTCGACAAGCAGCTTTTTTATTTGAGAAATTTGCAGGGAATTACAATTAGGATATGCAAGCAGAAAAGTGGTTACCAATATTATAAAACGGATGATAATGGAAAACGCGTATACATTAAGCATAAGGACAAAGAGATTGTCAGGAAAGCATTCCAGAAATCTTACTACGAGTGTGTGCGAAAAGAAATCTTGACACAGAAGTACCAAATAGAAAGGTTTCTCAAGTTCTATAACCCAACAGCAATAGAAGACGTATATGATAAGCTCTGCGATGCTAGAAAAGAGCTCGTGACACCAATAATCTGTACAGATGATGACTACATTGAAAAATGGAGACAGACGCATCCTGGAGAGAAGAATACATTCCCAATTGATGGACAGTTCGTAACTGATAATGGTGAATATGTAAGATCCAAATCAGAAAAGATATTGGCGGATTTGTTTCTAAAAATGGATATTCCATATATTTATGAACCTGAGGTGGAGCTGTCTAATGGCCATAAGGCATGTCCTGATTTCCTGGTTTTAAATAAACGTACAAGGAAGTCATATTATTGGGAGCATTTCGGACGTGTGGATGCTGAAGAGTATGCAATTAGGAATTTCCCAAAGATATATGCTTATGAAAAGATCGGTCTCATACAGGGAAAGAACTTTATTATTTCAATGGAAACAGAAAAGCAGCCACTCGATTTAAACCTGGTAAAAGAAAAGATTGAAATGTACCTAATGTGATAAACTAATATGTGTATATTATTGCTCTTAGAGTGGTTAATTGTTCAAGGTTGCATGGATTATTGAAATATACAATAAGCTTTTTGCATATACTATAAACAGAAAATGCGTATATTTAGTCAAAGGGGGATTCTATGAATATCTGTTTGCTTAACGACTCTTTTCCACCTGTAATTGATGGCGTTGCAAACGTTGTCATGAATTATGGCAGCATACTGACTAAGGAACTTGGGTCTAATGTCATAGTTGGAACGCCGCGATATCCTAAGGCAAGCTACGATGGTTATCCTTATAAAGTTGTGGCCTATCCAAGCTTTGACACAACTGATTTTGTCAAAGGCTATCGCACAGGGTATCCGCTTTCTATCAGAGAAATCGACCAGATGGCGGACTCAAAGCCAGACATTATACACACCCATTGCCCTGCAGCATCCACGGTAATGGCAAGGATACTCAGAAGAGAGACAGGCGCGCCTGTGATTTTCACCTATCACACCAAGTTTGATGTGGATATCGCCAGGGCTGTCGGCGAGGGAATTCTCAAAAAAGAGGCTATTAAAGCCATGGTAAACAATATCGAAGCCTGTGATGATGTCTGGGTTGTCTCAGAGGGCGCGGGAGAAAACCTACGCTCGCTGGGGTATCAGGGCGAATATATAGTTATGCCTAACGGCGTGGATTTCCCGAGGGGCCGGGCCTCAGATGACATGGTAAAAGAGCTGGATAAGACCTACGACATACCTGAAGGCGTTCCGTTATTTCTTTTTGTGGGACGACTTATGAAGTATAAGGGACTTCCAATTATTGTGGATGCGATGAATGAACTTGCCAAAAAAGATATCGATTTCAGAATGGTCTTTGTTGGCGGAGGTGCAGATCAGGAAGAGATGCAGGAAAAAGTCAAATCCTACGGAATATCTCTTGATGTGTTTGAAGAAGGTGCATCGACAGGCACAAATACTCCGGGTTCCGGGAAAGGAAAGGTGATTTTCACAGGCCCTATCCACGACAGGGAGAAGCTTAGAGCCTGGAATACAAGAGCAGACTTATTTCTTTTCCCATCTACCTATGATACAAATGGCATTGTGGTCAGAGAGGCTGCAGCCTGCGGCCTTGCCAGTGTTCTCATCAAAGACTCATGTGCAGCCGAGGGAATAACTCATGATAGAAACGGACTTTTGATCGAAGAAAATGCAGAGTCTATGGCACAGCTCCTTGAGGCAGTATCGGGAGATTTGGATCACCTTCACCAGATTGGCCAGAACGCCATGGATGAAATATACATTTCCTGGGATAAGGCAGTAAGGCTTGCCTATGACAGATACAAAGTAATAAATGAGATGGCAAAGAGCGGAGAGCTAGGAATCAGGAAGCATCAGAGCTTTGAATATCTCATGAACTCAGCTGCAACCATCCTCGACGGTACTCAACGGGTATTTGTGGATATCCCCAAAGAAATCAACCTTGGAATGCGCGAAGGATACAAGGAATTCAGGGATGAAGTAAGGGGAAACTACCAGGAATTCCTGGATGGAATGATCGAAAACTATCAGGATTTCAGGGATAGCTTCAAGGCTAACTATCAGGAACTAAAAGATAATATCAAGGACAGCTATGAAGATATCAGATCCGATGTCAGGGAAAGCGTTGATAATATAAGAGGCGGAGTGTCAGAAGGACTCGGCAAGATAAAAGAGACCTTTGCGGACAATTTCGATGATGAAAAATATGATGATAACAAGTGATGATCAGGGCAGGGGTTAAGACATGGATAATGACTGTGAACAGAACAGGAATCAAGACATGAAAAAAGACTGGTACAAAGAGATGAGCTTCTACCAGATATGGGTCAGAAGCTTTGCTGATGGCGACGGTGACGGAATAGGAGATCTCTATGGAGTTTATGATAAGCTCGAGTACGTCAAATCTCTTGGCGTAGATGGAATCTGGTTCTCGCCAATCTATCCGTCTCCCAACGCTGATTATGGCTACGATATTTCTGATTACAAAGACATTCATCCGGATTTCGGAGACCTCGACCAGTTCAAAAAAGTGCTGAACAAAGCCCATGAACTTGGACTTAAAGTCATCATGGACCTGGTAGTTAACCATACTTCAGATGAGCATCCATGGTTTATCGAGAGCAAAAAAGGCAGGGATAATCCTTATAGCGACTATTATATCTGGCGGGATAAGCCAAATAACTGGGACAGCCTTTTTGAAGGCAAAGCCTGGGAGTATTGCAAGGAGCGAGGACAGTACTACCTTCACATTTTTGCCAAAAAACAGCCCGACCTTAATATGGACAATCCAAAGGTCAGACAGGAAGTTAAGGATATCATGCGCTTTTGGCTGGATATGGGAGTTGACGGATTCAGAGAGGATGTAATTAACTTTATTTCCAAAAAAGAAGGCCTTCCAAATGGAATACCTTTTTTACCAGCTGTTAATGGAATGCCCTATTACAAGGACGGACCGCATATCCATGAGTACCTTGCTGAATTTAGAAAGGTGTGCGAAGAATATGACTGTTTTCAGCTGGGCGAAGGGCCGATGACTACTGTTAAATCGGCTATGAAATACCTGACCGGGCCCACCAAGTCCCTTGATATGATGTTCTCTTTTGACCACATGATGGCGGATTGCCTGTACACAGAGTATATTCACAGGCCATTTTCTCTGATCAAGCTCAAAAAGGCATTTACCAAGTGGCAGTACGCGCTGGCAGGTAAGGGGTGGAATGCTCTTTATCTTGAAAACCATGACCATCCAAGGATCATCAGTAGATACGGAAGTGAACACTTCTGGCGCGAAAGCGGTACAATGCTCGCCGCGAGCTATATTTTCCAGCAGGGTACGCCTTTTATATATCAGGGGCAGGAAATTGGCATGACCAATATAAGGCTCATGTCAATTGACCAATACGTGGACGTTTCCAGTATAACCAACTACCAGACCTATCATCTCAAGGAGGACCCGGAGAGGCGCCTTCACAGAATCCACTTATCGAGCCGTGATTCAGCCAGAACCCCAGTTCAGTGGGATGACACAGAGAATGCAGGATTTTCAGAGGCAAGGCCCTGGTTCTATGTCAATCCCAACTATAAGAGGGTTAATGTTAAAAGAGAAGAGCGCGACCCTGACAGCATTCTTAATTTCTACAGGAAATGCCTGTCACTCAGGAAAAGTTCTAAAACACTTATATATGGAGATTACACGGAGCATTTTCCTGATGATAAAAACATATACATGTATGAGCGAAGTCTTAATGGAGAGAGCTATCTGATCATATGCTCTTTTTCAAGACTTCCTGTTAAGGCCCATAAGCCAGCTAAGTTTGCCGGACGTCACGGTGAACTTGTTCTTAGTAATTATCCGGATCAGGCAGAAGCTTCAACGCGCAGCCTGAGTGATTACCTAAGTGAGATTGAACTTAGAAAAGGGTATCTTAGACCTTACGAGACGAGGGTTTACAGATATCAGGTGTGAGCAAATGAAATCAGTCAGAACTTAGGGAATCGAGCAAACTGACTTTTAATCGATTCTGAACACAGACAGGAAAATGAATTTGTACGTGCATCAAAAAAGAGGTATCCCGAAAAAGGATACCTCTTTTCAATAGCAGTATTATTTGAAGAAACTCATCTCTTCATTGAGCTTTTCAGCGATTGTTTTCAGGTTGTTAGCAGAACCGGCAAGGGTTGTAACTGTTGCAGAGAGTTCTTCCATAGAAGCTCCGGTCTCTTCACTTGATGCTGCATTTTCTTCGGAAATAGCGGAGAGGGCACTCATTGTATCAACAACGGCATTCTTGGAGCTTTCACATGTTTCGGCTCCTCTTGATATTCTCTGTACGCCTCCAACAGTAGAAGCGATATCTTCCAGCATACTGTTAACACTTGTGAGTGTCTCGCCAAGAGCGCTCTGCTGAGTGATATTACTGTCTTTGATTGACTCAGCAGCAGAAACAGCAGCTTTGGACTGATCGAGCAGGATATCCATTTCCTGCCTGATGTCGTCTGCCATCTTCTTGGAATCTTCAGCAAGTTTGCCAATTTCTTCAGCAACAACTGCAAATCCTTTTCCGGCTTCACCGGCTCTTGCAGCCTCGATACTTGCATTCAGTGACAGCAGGTTAGTCTGAGTCGCAATTGAAGAAATACCCTCAACCTTATCATTGATATTTGTAACAGCGTTCTGCGTTGCAGAGATTGTGGATGAGATTTCATCAATCTTACCAGTCATCTCATTGCTGGACTGTTGAAGGTTAGAAAGAGAAGTCGAAGAAGCTTCTGAAGCTTCCTGCATTCTACCTGCAAGTCCTTCAAGGTCATTAGTAGATGTCTGTACATCTACAACGGCATCGCCGATATTTCCAACATTTTCAGATGCGCTCTGGATTTCATCAGCCTGCTGAGTTGCTCCGGAAGCAATTTCCTGAACGGCATTGGATACATCTTCCGCTGTCTGAGAAATCTGGTCGGCCATATCGGAAAGCTCATTAGAAGAACTCTCAACGTTACCTGCAGATTCTTTTATGCTGGCAACGATTTCATCAAGCTTGCCGATTACAGAGTTGGTGTTTCCGACCATGGTTCCGAATTCATCTTTTCTATCTGTAAATTTATCAATCTTGGCAAAACGTCCATCAGCCAGCTGAGCAAGAGATTCATTAACAGCTTTAACAGGATCTGTGAAGCTGTTTGCCATAAGAAGTGAAATAACACAGGCAATGATCAGCATTACAACACCAATAATGATTGTAAGCATTGCTGAATTCTTGGCAGCTGCCATGGCCTTGTTGTAATCAGTGGAAACAACCATTGTATATCCGGTCTTGGGATCCTTGTACCAGGACATGATAAGTTTTGATTCAAAAGAATTAGCGTCAATTACAGTTCCCTCATCAGAAAGGGTGTAAGGCGCGCCAGTAAGGTCGTAGACATCGTCAACTCCAAGTTCCATCTTGGCATGGGCTGCCATGACGTTATCTCTGTCCATAACGAAGGCATCTTCGGTTTCTGAAGCAAGGAAATCATGAAGGGTCTGAAGGTTGTAGTTTCTCTGAACTTCACCAAGGACATTACCGGCATCATCTTTGATAGGTGCGGCCATGGTAATCTGGCGCAGCCCTGAAGAAGCACTGACAATAATATTGGAAATGAAAACATTACCCTTCATTGCTTCTTTGAAGTATTCTCTTTCATGTACATCTACGCATTTACCGGTGGATCTTACAATCTGCATACCCGTAGTGTCAGCGATTGCTGTAGAGTTACCGTCGTTTATGATAGCATCCCCGCCTGCAAGCATATCAACCATTACCTGATCTTCGATACCTGCTGTACCCTGCATGTAAACTACAGTTGTAGGATTTGAGGCGATTGACTGGATAATTGTAAGGTTCTTATCAATGATATCTACATAATCTGCTGTAAGATATCTTGCCTGCCACTCAAGCGCTGTCTTAGCATCTTCAAGAGCCTTATTCGTAGATGAGATATAGCTGATGATCTGAGATACTACGAGTGGTACTGCTACTACAAGCAGCATAACAGCAATAAGTCTTGTCTTAATGCTGTTCATTGGGGAGATTTCTCCCTTTTTCTTTGCATCTTTTGTTTCCTTAGCCATAATAAAACCTCCATATTCGATAATAGAAGATACCGCTTTAATTATCTAACATGGAGGTAAAATATTACAGTGCAATATTCTTAATTTACTATTAAAAACTTATGAAATAACGATAATACAAATAGCTTAACCGCGTGGCTTGGAGGCTGTAAACACATTATTGAAACGAGCGTTAACTAAATTACGACACTAGGTGCAGCATGTTTGTCGCTATGTTGAAATAAACAAGGAGCGACAATGCATCTACTATTGTTGTGATGAATGGACTAGCCATAACGGCAGGGTCAAATCCAACCTTGGATGCCAGCATTGGGAGGCAGCAGCCAACCATCTTGGCAATCAGCACAACTATTAAGAGCGTCAGGCATATAACTGCAGCTACAGGAAGCGCAAGCTTATCAAATAATAAGAGCTTGGCAAAATTGGCCACAGATAATGTTAATCCGCACAGTACAGCTACTCGTATCTCTTTCCAGATGATCTTCAGAAGGTCCGAAAACTCTATTTCTTTAAGCGAAAGAGCACGAATAATCGAAACGCTTGCCTGTCCTCCGGCATTACCACCTGTATCCATCAGCATCGGAATGTATGCTGTCAGGATAACATAGGCAGAAAGGGCATCTTCAAATCCTGTGATGATAGCGCCTGTAAATGTAGCACTGATCATGAGGAATAAGAGCCACGGAATTCTGCTCTTGTAGGTTTCAAATATTCCTACCTTGGGATAGGGTTTGTCAGATGGCACGATAGCAGCCATCTTCTCGATATCCTCGGTAGCCTCTTCTTCCAGGATGTCCACTACGTCATCGATGGTGATGATGCCGACCATACGAGTCTCTGCATCAACAACAGGCATCGCTGTAAAGCCATATTTTTGGAACATTCTGGCAGCTTCTTCCTGGTCGGTAAGGGTGCCGATACTGATAACGTTGGTGTTCATGATATCGCCGATAATCTCTTCCGGCTTCATGAGCAGCAGGTATCTGAGGGCAACTGTTCCTACCAGAACTTTCTGTCTTGTAACTACGTAGCAGATGTTGATCGTCTCTGAATCGACACCTTTTTTACGGATACGCTCAATAGCATCTGCGACAGTCATATCCTCACGAAGATCTACGTACTCCACAGTCATGATACTGCCGGCAGAATCCTCAGGATACTGTAACAAATGGTTAATATCAGCCCTTGTCTCAGGACTTGCATTGGCTAGAATACGCTTAACTACATTGGCAGGCATTTCCTCCAAAAGGTCAGTAGCGTCATCGGCCATCAGATTGTCGATAATGTTGGAAGCTTCACGGTCTGAAAGTGATTTGATAATATACTGCTGAACATCCAGTTCCAGATCTGCAAATACATCAGCTGCCATATCTTTGGGCAGAATTCTGAACATCTTAAGAGAATCCTCGTCCTCCATCTCACTCATAGCAGCAGCGATATCTGTTGTATTCATTTCTGAGATGGTCTGGCGAAGCAGAGTGTATTTCCTGGACTCAAGAAGCTCCTGCAGTATTTCAGCGGTTGTCTTCTCTTCTTCTTGTAATTCCATTGTAATAATCTCCTTTTATTAAGTTGGTGGTTATAGCTGGCATGGTACTTCGACCAGGAGCAGAATCGCTACTGCATATATGTGAATCTGACTTCATTAAAACCACCATCCTTTCTTTCGGAGATTTATTCATTCGAAGAATGAACACGAATTATACCGCATATATAGATTGAAACAAACAGAATTGTTGGAAACTTTTTTATATGCAATATTACTTTAACACAGAATGTCTGGTGATGGTATATGTTTTTTCTTTCTGAGTTATATATTTCAAATCTTATATGTGCTATGCTTTTATGGCAGAAACATGTTATATACAAGGTAAAGATAAGTAG
>JAEEGF010807287.1_pt1 | contig 11509 bp, 3 predicted proteins | sample 9134171 | NCBI WGS metagenome assembly JAEEGF01 (sample SAMN16246542, study PRJNA631951) | gut metagenome | biome: gut microbiome; feature: rumen; material: AP-attached | host: Bos | place: Iran: Karaj | collected 2018-10 | reverse complement strand
AGGAGGTGCTTTCGCGGGCGAAGCGGCGCGGACATTTCGGCACGGAACTTCCGTCGTGCATGATCGACGCGGAGAAATACGAATACCTCAACGTCACCACGGGATGCTCGGCGGCGACGGACTTCTTTACCGTTGGGCCGAACGGACGCATCCGCGTCTGTAACCACAGTCCCGTCGAACTCGTGAAATGGGACGAGTGGGAGCGGTTGCCTGAATGCGAGGAGTGGATGCACTACGTGCGGCACGACTATCTGCCGAAGATGTGCGACGGCTGCGACAAGGCCGCGAAGTGCCTTGGGGGCTGTCGCGAGGCCGCGCGCGTGTTCGGTGGTTCGCCGACCGCCCCCGATCCAGTTTTAGAAAGGAACGAAAGGCGATGAATGTGATGAAAGGCCAGGGAAACTGTTGAGGTAGAGAGATTGCCGATTTGCTGCGGCAGCTCACAAATGTAACAAGTGTGCTATTGGGTGCAACGAGACATTTATGGTGCGCCCAACGTCGCTGCATAGTCTATGTTGTCATGTTTTGCGCTTCTCGGGACCGCGAATCTTGGCAGGGGGTTGCGTCGACGCAGCATTTGATTGCTTTCGCTATTGGGAGTCTCGGAGTTTGGGAGAACGCGTCTGAATCTCAAGTTCTCCAAGACTCCAAAACTCCCAGCAGCGAAAGCAATGGCTTGGAATTATAGTTAAGTTACAGGCAAGAACGTTTAGGGGGCAACGCGGCTGGAAGCCGCGTCTCCATGGAAGGGGCCGGGCATCCCGCCGCGCTACAGGGGGTTGCGTCGCTCCGCGACGCAACAAGGAAGGGCGTGGAGCAGTTGACTGGAAAGTCATTTTCCATTCGCTTTTCTCGCGCGCTCCCGATTCTTTTGATTCTGTGCGATAGCTGCGAATGTCCGTCGCGGAGCGACGGACCCCATGTAGGGTGGCCCAGTAGTGAACGGATCGCTTGCAGGGGGTTGCGTCGCTCCGTCGACGCAGCAAACACATATACGCAAATATATGCGCTATGTGCAGATGTCGGCACTTTGCCGTATCCTTGCATAAATCGCCCGTTGCACCCATCACCCCTCCCGTCCATATTGACGCATTGTGCCGTTAGCCCATTTATGGTATAATTGCTGCGAAAAGCAAAGGAGCCAATCATGAGAAAACTGATTGCAATGATCGCGGCGGCGGTCGCGGCAAGCGCGACCCTCCCGGCGGCTACGATCAACCTCGCGAACGTCACGGGCTACACGACGCTTCATGACGGCGACGTCGTCACCGGCACGCTCGGCGGCAACTACAAAATCGACATAACCGACGGCGCAACGGTGACGCTGCGAGACGTCACCATCAACAGCACGGGAAATCTCTCCACGCTATGGGCCGGCATCACGTGCAACGGTAACGCGACAATCATTCTGGAGGGTGCAAATACCGTCAAAGGTTTTAGTGATTATGCCGCCGGCATTTCCGTCGCCTACACCAAGACCCTTACCATCCAGGGCACCGGCTCGCTTACGGCAATCGGCTGCACGTCCGCCGCAGGCATCGGCGCCGGTCCGTTTAACTGCGGCAACATCATCATCAATGGCGGAACGATAACGGCTACGGGCGGTAGAAACGGCGCGGGCATCGGCGGCGGAGATCGCCTTACATGCGGCGACATCACCATCAACGGCGGCACAATCGTCGCCACTGGCGGTTCATGCGCTGCCGGTATCGGCAGCGGAGACACCGGCAGTAGCGACCTGTCATGCTCTTGCGGAAACATCGCAATCAATGGCGGTAACGTGACTGCAAATGGCGGGTTGAACGCCGCCGGCATCGGATGCGGCAGAGGGTCCGGCTGCGATTCCATCTACATCGGTTCGGACATAACGCGAGTCGTGGCGGTGAAGGTCTCGGAAGGTGCCCAGCATATCGGCCTGAGTACGGGTGATTTGAGCTATTGCGGAGCAATTACCGTAGATGCCAGTCTGACCGATGTCACAAGCGACGACGGCATGACGCGAACAATCTCGCACGATGCACCGCCGCCCTCGCCGTGGAACGGCAATCTCGCGACGCTCACGGACAGCGTGACGGTTACCAACGGCTACACCGTCACCGGCGAGCTTGCAGGCAACTACAAGGTCACGATTGCCGACGGCGCTACGGTCACGCTCTCCGGCGCGACCATAAACGGCGTGAACAGCGAGAGCTACAAGTGGGCCGGCATCACGTGCCTCGGCGACGCGACGATTGTCCTTGAAGGCGAGAACAGGGTCACTGGATTCCACGAAGACTATCCCGGCATATACGTTCCGCCCCACAAGACGCTCACCATCAAGGGCAGCGGCTCGCTTTCGGCGTCCTCATGCCCTGGCAGCTATTCTGTGGCCGCCGGCATTGGCGGAGGGTATCAGCTGAACTGCGGAACCATCGTCATAGAGGGAGGCGAGATATTCGCAGAGGGGAGTGACGGCGGCGCAGGCATCGGCAGCGGAAACTACGGCGCGTGCGACGGCGTCACGATTCTCGGCGGAACCGTAACCGCCGACGGCGGCGGCAACAGCGCGGGCATCGGCGCGGGGTCCCGCGGCACCTGCGGCGACATCGCGATCCTCGGCGGTTCCGTGACGGCAACGGCGTACTCTCATGCTGCCGGAATCGGCGGCGGCTACAGCAGCACATGCGGAAACATCGACATCGGCCCTGACGTGATTCTCGTCGTCGCGACGCACGGCGGCGGCGACGACTGGGAGAACCCGGAGCCCATCGGCGCAGGCGAGGACGGTACGGCATCCAACGTCAACGTTGCGGACGGGCTCTCCTACAAGAAAGTCGACCGGACTCTCACGCTCAAGACGGGCAACCTCGCCTACGTTACGGAGGACACGGTCTTCTCTGGTCCGAGCGTGCTGCTGACGGGGGAGCTTGCGGGGAACTACAAGATCACTCTCGACGAAGGCGCGCTTGCGACGATCTCGAACGTCGTCATCAACGGAGTGAACGACGAGAGCTGCAGGTGGGCCGGCATCACGTGCCTCGCCGGAAGCAGAATCACGATCAAGGGCAAGAACACCATCACGGGATTCCACGAAGACTACCCGGGCATCTCCTACGTGACGGATGCGCCGCAGAGCTTGATCTTTACGGGAGACGGCAAGCTGACGGTTTCCAGCAACGGAAGCGCCGCCGGCATTGGCGGAGGACCGAACGAGAACTGCGGAAAGCTCTGGATCTGGGGCGGCAACATAACCGCCACCGGCGGAGCAGGCGCGGCCGGGATCGGCAGCGCCAGCGGCGGCTACTGCGCCGCGATCGACATCGACACCGCCACCGTGACCGCAATCGGCGGCGGCGGCGCGGCCGGGATAGGCGGCGGCAGCGGCGGAGGCTGCGGGATTGTCTACATCGAGCCGGACGTAGTCCGCGTCGTCGCGACTTGCGGCGAAGGCTGCCAGAATCCGATCGGCGCGGGAGACTGCGGAAGCAGCGTCGACGTCGAAGTGTCCCCTGACGTGCTGCGGGACGTGACAACCGGCTCCACGCGGACGATAGAAGGCGGGCGGATCATCCACCTCGATGACATTCCGCGCAGCATGCTTGCCGGGAACAACCTGATCGTCATGGACGGCAGGATACTGACGGGCCAGCTCGTCGGCGACTACAAGATATCCATCTGGGATGGGGCGACGGTTACGCTGTGCGGCGCGATCATCGAGCGAATTGGCGACGACGAATTGTCGTGGGCGGGCATCACATGCCGCGGCAGCGCCACCATCGTCCTCAAGGGGGACAACTATGTCGCTGGATTCGGCGAGGGCTATCCCGGCATCTACGTGCCGCCAAGGAAGACGCTGACAATCATGGGCGATGGTTCGCTTGAGGCAACTGCCGGCGGAGAGGACGCCGCAGGCATCGGCGCGAGCTCAAGCGACAAGTGCGGAAACATCGTGATCGAAGGCGGCACGATAACGGCGAGGGGAGACCATTTCGCCGCAGGCATCGGCGGCACTGGACAAGAATGCGGAGTCATCACCATCAACGGCGGCAACATAACCGCAATCGGCGGCGAAGGTGCCGCGGGCATAGGCGGCGGGCTGGGAGGAGTCTGCCGTGGTGTTTCCATCGGATCCGGAATCGAACGCGTGGAGGCGACGGCCGGCTACGACTGCGACAACCCAATCGGCGCGGGCGCGGGAGAGGGTGCTCTATGCGGCGATGTCAAAATCGGATTCGGACTGGACGACGTCACTGTTGAGGATAACGGCGAATGGGTTCGCACCATTACCCCGAGGGTCGTCGACCTCGCCGATGTTTCCGAAGACACTACAATCGAAGACAACTATTCCGTCACTGGTGAATTTGCCGGCAACTACAAGATCACCATCGCGGACGGCGCGACGGTGGTTCTCCGCGATGTGAGCATCAACGCTGCCGGCCACAACTACTCCAGCACTCCGTGGGCGGGCATCACCTGCCTCGGCAACGCGACGATCATCCTAGATGGCGAGAACGTCGTCAAGGGATGCTACGAATACTGGCCAGGCATCTATGTTCCCGAAAACAAAACCCTGACCATCACGGGCGACGGCGCACTCGCGGCGGCGGGCAGCGGATTCTACGGCGCAGGCATTGGTGGAGGATTCGGGAAGGGCGCGAAGGGCGGCAACATCGTCATCGACGGTGGCGTCATCACCGCGACAGGCGGCGCTTTCGGCGCCGGCATCGGCAGCGCCGGAAGCAATTACAGCATGGACGATACGGCAAGTTCGTGTATGTACATCACGATCAACGGCGGCATCGTCACCGCCACGGGCGGCACGGGCGCTGCTGGCATCGGCGGCGGCAACGACTCCGACTTCTGGGGCATCACGATCAACGGCGGCAGCGTCACCGCCGCGGGCGGCGCAGGCGCTGCCGGCATCGGCGGCGGACGCTGCTACGCCAACGGAGGTTACGGCGACGACATCATCATCGCCGGCGGCACCGTCACCGCCACAGGCGGCGCGAACGCCGCCGGCATAGGAACCGGAGAGGACGGCTACTGCATCTCCATAACAATCGGTCCGAAAATAACCCGCGTCGTCGCGACGTGCGGCGAAGGGTGCGAGAATCCCATCGGCGCAGGCGTGGACGGCGATTGCGAAAACGAGCCTGATGTGGCGTCAAGCCTGTCCGACGAGACCTCGGTAGACGGCAAAACGCGCGTGCTCGCCCGGCAGGCTATTTCGGGCTACGATGCATGGGCAGAAGAGAACGGATTGTCGGGCGCGTGGGACGCGACGGACGCGAATGGAATACACAACGTGTTCCGCTATGCGTTCGACAAGCCGACGGGCGAGTTTGCGCTCATCGGCATTGAGTTCAACGAGTCGGGCAAGGCGGTCGTCGTGACGCCGCCGCTTGTGAACAGCGACGGGTTTGCGCTCAGCATTCTCGCCACCGACCGGTGCGACGGCGAGGGCGCCGCCGCCACATCGTATCCCCTTGACCCCTCGGGCAAGACAACCATCGACGAAACGGTGTCCGGATCGCGGTTCTTCCGCCTCAAGGCGCAGGAGGAATAGGCGCTGCCCGCGTAGGCGCTGCTGCGCGGCGCGTCACCGCTTTGAACGCGGGGCGAAGAGCTTTAGGACTTTGGCGCCCTCGATCTTCTTTCGCATGTCGACGAGGGACGCGGCGAAGCGCTCGATCATCGCAATGAACGAGTCGGCGTCGAGGTCCGCTAGAAACGCATACTGCGAAAGCTCGAAGCGGTTCGTCTCGGCGTCCACCGCAAGCGTCGCGCCGTGCATGTCGATGAAGCCGTTGTTGGCCTTGAGGGCCGCCAGCAGGGCCGCATCGGCCGCTGCCGGCACATCCGCGACGGACGCGTTCAGAAGGACGCAGTCCAGCGGATCCGTGCAGTTCAGTATGGCGATCTCGCCGACGTCGGACTGGAGTACGCACACCCCGTCGTCGTCCGGGGCGAAGCCCTCAAGCCCGATCTTCGCCGCCGTTGCCGCAATCAGCTCTTCGTATGTCATGTGGATGCCTCCTTACCGTTACATGTTGTCGAGCGACCGGATCTGGTCGGCGTACTCGCCGCCGAACATCTCGACCGCGTCTTCGGCGAGCATGCCGTCGCCGCCTTCGTAGTCGCGCTCGACCTTGCGCTCCCTGGCCTCGTCCTTCGCCCGTGCTTTCTCGTTCCTGGCCTTTGTGGCCGCGAGGTCTTTCTTGATCGCATCGAACATCTTTCCGTAGATGTCGTTCTTGTTCTTCGACAGGGAATCGACTACGGCGCGCACCGAGGTCTTGAAGGCGTCGGTCAGTTCGTTGACCTTGCCGCCCTTGCCGTCGTCCACGCCGTTTACGGGGAGCGTCACGGGAATGCCGCCTGGACCTGGGACGGTGAACGCCGTGAGCTTCAGCGCCCTGACCTTGTCGCCGACCATCGTCCGGCTCAGGTTCTTGATGCCGTCGATGAAGATGTTCAGGTCGCCGTCGTGCTTTTTGTGGAAGTCGTCCGAGAGCACGCCCGGCTCGAGGATGTCCTGGCCGAAGAACGCCGTCTCCTTCAGCACGTCCTTGACGAGCGCGTCGACATGCGTGTCGTCCGCTTCGGTGTCGATGACGGACATCATGTCGACGCGGTTCTTGGCGGACTTCTCGAAGGCGGCGAGTTCGTCTATCGACTCGTTGTAGGCCTTCTCGAACTCGTCCTTGACGTTCTCGTCCGTGCCCATGCGCGCGAGGTCCTCCATCGAGGTGATCTTCCGGCTCAGCGAGTCCTTGGCCTTTTCGCAGACGTTGAACAGGAGCTTGGTGAGTCCGTAGTAGTTCATCTGCCTGACGGTCATCCTCTCCTGCATCTGCTTGGCCGAGAGGCCCTCGGGCATCGTGCTCACGTCGAAGGGATCGTAGAGGTCCGGACGCGTGGAGACGATCTTGTCGCGGTACGCCCTGATCATCTCCTCCTGCTTGCTGGCGAAGATCGCCGCGAGGCTGACGCCGTTGATGAACTTGACGAAGCCCTGGATGTATTCCGCCGAGAGCAGCACCTCGTCCTCGTGGAGCTCGGCGGCGTTCGGCGCGAGATTGGCGTTCTCCATACGCGATGTGACGATCTTCTGCATGACTTCGGCGAGATGCTTCGTAAAGTGCCGGATGGCGTGGTTCTCGACCGTATCGTCTCCCGCGCCCGCAACCTGCACCTTGAGGTTTGTGGGCAGGTTGTAGGAGGCGAGCCAGTACTTGAAGAGCTCCATGGCGGGAGCGACCTGGTCTTCCTTGAATTCCTTCTGGAGGAAATCGGCGGACACGCCGATGAGAAGATGGCGCATCGCGTTCGTAAAGGTCTGAAGCGACGCCTTTGCCAGGGTGACCTCGGTGCCGACCGCCGTGGAGCCGTAGGCGGCGAGCGTCATCGCGCCTTGGCGCGCGGCGGCGACGAGGTCGGCCGAGCCTGGAACCTTCAGCCATTTCTCAATCGCGTTCTTCACGATCTGGCTGGCCGCGTCCTCCCGGGCGAGCGGCCTGAACCCAATAGTGTAGTAGAGGAGATCGCTCACGCCCTCGGTGTCGGTGATGTGGCCTTCGGCGTTGGTGGTGATCTTTAACTTGCCGAGCGCGTTCTTCATTTCGGTCACGACCAGCTCGGCCTTGGCCCGGGCGAGCCTGACGCCGTAATCGACCTTGCCGTCGCCCTCGACACGGGCGTACGATTCAGGCTTCCGCTGGATGTCGGCGTCGAGCTGGCTCCTCATGGCCGGCAGGAGCTTCGTGCGCATGTAGGCGAGATCCTCCTCGGTCGCGCCGGCCGCGCGCAGTTCGTCCTCCATCGACGCGACCTTCTGGTTGAACGCCGTCACGCACTTGTCGTAGATCTTCTCGATGTCCTTCCAGTACGTGGCGAACTCCTCCTCCTGCATGGTGATGTGGTCGTGGAGAGACTTGCTGATCCGCCCTTCGAAGGCCACCGCGAAGCTGTTCGCCTTCGGGAACGTCGACTGGCGGCACTGCTCAAGAAGCACGCTGTCGAGCTTGTTCTTGAGCGTGGCCTTGCCGAAGGCCGGATACTTGTCGAGGATCGGCTGCGCGAGGGGCATGAACTCCTTGCGGAACTTCGCGTACCCCTGGATGCGCGCGTCCACGCGTTCGCGCACCTCGCGCTCCACGCGCGCCAGGAACGCCTCGCGTCCTCCGCACGCGTAGGAGATCGCGTACCTGCGGGCCTTGCCGAGCACCTCGTTGATGGCGGTGTCGATGATGACGTTGCGCTCGCGGGTCGGAATGTCCTTCGCGGCTTCGACGATCTTCGAGTTGTCGTTCTTGGGATCGACCTTGCCGTCGACCTTGTTGAGGTCCTTGAGACGGCGGCTGAAGTTCGCGGCGAGGTCGGTGTGGAGGTCGGTCTTGCCGTCCGCGCCGGTGGGTCTGACGATCCAGTCCTCGACGGACGTCTGGCGCGTACGCGCGATCTCGGAATACAGCAGGTTCCTGTTCTTGGGGGAGTACTTGTTGTAGTCCTTGTCGAACGTGGAGAGCATCTCCGAGATGATCTTCTCGTCCGTGAAGTCGGACTTCGTGAAGGCGCCGGGATGCTCGAGGATGCGGCGCTTCATCGCCTCGATGTCCTGCTTCTTCTGGAACTTGAAGTCCTTCGTGACGTCCGCGCACATCGCGTCGTACTCCTTCTTGTCGAGCTCCTTCTTGTAGTAGGAGAACGACTTGTGTCCGAAGAGCTCGGTATCGACGGCGTTGGAGAACTCGGTCTGGATCTTCGCGTCGATCCTGTCGACGGCCGCGTTGTAGTTCTTGATGAGCTTCTTCGCGTCCGCGATGAACTGGGACATGGTCCTCCGGGTGAAGTCTTCCCAGTCCGTGTCGCCGAAGTCCACCTTGTGGTCGGCGAACCGCGACGCCACAGCGTTGTACCAGACCTTCACGAGGGCGGTCTTGAACACCGCGTCGTCGACGTCGCCCTTTAGCTTGTAGTTGCCCTGGTCGAGCGCGTCGCGGCACTCCTTAAGGCGCGCCTGCAGGTCGGAGAACCAGTTCCTGTACTGGATCGGGGCCTTGTTCTGGATGACCATTACGGCGATGCGCTCCTTCAGCTCGTTCCTCGCGTCGGCGCGCGTCTCCTGGAAGAGGTCGAGGAGCATCTTGTGGGCGGTCTCGGCCATGTCCTCGACTTTTCCGCTCGCGGGCAGCGGGAAGGGCGTCTTCTCGAAGAAGAACCGGTCGATCGCGAGCGTGCCCGCCTTCCACATGCGGTCCTTGTAGTCGCTCAGCAGGTTCAGGCGTTCGTCGGCGGTGATGTTGCCTTTCTGGTAGAGGCGGTTGACGTGGCTCTTGAACCGCGCCCCCTCGGCCGTGATGATGTTGTCGATCTCGCCGTTCACGAACCGCGCCCACGCGTCGCGCGCGGCGCGCATCTGGTTCTCGAACGCCGGGTAGGAGTCCTCGCCGATGTTGAGCTTCGCCTCGACGCCGCCGGCCTTGGCGTCGGCGATCTTGGCGTTGAGCATGTTGGCGACGGGCCCGGCGAGGAGGCGCTGGTAGAGCTTGATCCCGCCTTTCACGCCGTTCGTCAGCCTGGCGGCCCGGGTCTCCATCTCGTACATCAGCTTCTCGCCGGACTCCGCGTAGACGAGCCGCTGCTTGTTCTTGACCTCGACGTTGACGGACTTGTCGTTGCCCGTCACGCCCCAGTTGAGCTCGGCGGCGATCTTGATGTTGGAGACGGCGTCGGCGGCCTTCTTGATGATGCCTCCGTCCACGGGCATGCCGTTTTTGTCCACCTCGACCTTCTTCATCTCCGGCACCATGCCCTGGCAGAAGTTCTTCTTCGCGTACTCGATGGCGTGGTTGTCGATCGCGACCTCCCGGGCGATGGGCAGCGTGAGCTGCTGCTGGATCTGGTTCTGCATCGACTGCTTCAGGCCGCGCTCGCGGAACTGGATGTCGTCGGCCGGCTTGCCGAAGAGGTTCCTGACCTCGATCCTGCACGCGAGGCTCGCGATCACGTCCATGTTGGCCATCAGGTCCTTCAGCGCAATGTCGCCCTGGGGCAGCTCCGCCATCTGCACCTTGTCGGCGGCCTTCTGCGCGCCGTCGAGGAATTCCTTGAGCGCGTTGAAGATCGACGTCACGTTGAGCGTGGAGTCGAGGACGCTGTCGATGCTCGCGTCGTCGTTGAGGTCCGCGAGGTCAAGCGCCGTCTCGCCGGCGTGGCGGATCATCGCGGGGAGGATGATCTTGATGAAGGCGTCGAGCCCCGGCATGCCGGCGTGGTCCGCGCCGATGTTGACGTCTGCGATGTGCTCCTTGTTCATGAGCGTCGCGAGCGACGAGCGGATCGTGGCGATGGCGGCGTTGTGCTGCACCGGGTCGCCGAACGCGGCGCCGTTGCGCTTGACGAGCTCACGCGCGATGTTCTTGCAGTTGATCTCCATTTCGCGGCGCAGCTTCGCCTCGTCGGCATGCTGCTTGATCTCGCCGAGGAACGCGAGGAACTCCTTGTCCGTCTTGAGCATCTGCTGGTTCCTGGGGATTTCGTCTCCGCCGCCCTGGGCCCTTTGCGCCTCGCGGAGCTCCTGAAGCTTTTCGGCTGGCTTCATCGACAGGTATTCGTGCAGACTCGTGAGGGGGAGTCCGTACTTGTCGCCCTGCAGGTACTCCTTCCAGAACACTTCCACGTCGAGGGTGTCGTGTCCGGACGTTGCCATGAGCTTCTGGATAAGGTTCTTGACGATGTCGTGGCGTCCCGTCGCGGTGTTGTACTCCTTGTCGAACGCATCGAAGGCGCTCTTGACCTCGAGGCGGCTCAGGGCTTTGTCAAGGTCGACCCTTTCCCCGTTCCCGTTCTTGGCGCGCAGCACGATGTCCAAAAGCTTTCCCTTCTTGCCGGCGTCTAGGTACTCGAGGTAGGGGTTCAGCGACCTCTCCAGCGCCTGGCGGATCGCCCTGTTGTGCGAGCTCGACACGTTGGTGCGCCAGGAAAGCGGCATGTCGATGACGTTGTTGAACTTCTCGATCGCGAGGCCGCCGTTGCCGCCCTTGGTGGTGAAGCGCACGTATCCCTTGTTCGTGGTGTTCACGTAGTTCACCGTCGAGCGGAACTCGTCTAATGAATGCACCTTGTTCTGGGCGTCCATGGTCAACCGGTTGGCTGCGATCTTATCTGACAGAAGTGACATGGTCGTTTTCCTTTCTTGGATAGTCGACGTTGTTTTCCCGTTTTCGCCCTGTATACACCCGAGCGTCGCAAAGGTTACATCCGTTTTTCAGACATACATATTATACCAAAATCCACAAACCTCGTGAAGGTGCTGAAAAATGTCCGATTTGGTTGGGTGCAACGGGCGATTTATGCAAGGATGCAGCAAAGTGCCCGCATCTGCGCATAGCGCATATATTGGCGTATATGTGTTTGCTGCGTCGACGGAGCGACGCAACCCCCTGCAAGCGATCCGTTCACTACCGGGCCACCCTACAGGGGGTCCGTCGCTCCGCGACGGACATTCGCAGCTATCGCACACACTCAA
>JAEEGF012081440.1_pt1 | contig 11510 bp, 13 predicted proteins | sample 9134171 | NCBI WGS metagenome assembly JAEEGF01 (sample SAMN16246542, study PRJNA631951) | gut metagenome | biome: gut microbiome; feature: rumen; material: AP-attached | host: Bos | place: Iran: Karaj | collected 2018-10 | reverse complement strand
GCTTTCAACTATCCTTCGAAGCTGGTAAAGAAATAAAAGCGTGACAACATGAAAATGGAGTTGATTAAAACTCAATAAGTTCTCCTCCAATATTTGTTAGTCAAATGAAGAGCCGTTTTCCCGCGAGGGACGACGGCTCTGCTTTTTTGTGCACCGTCTTCATACTGGGATAAGAGCACGTGCATAGAGGTTATATCGCGTGTAGATTTGCAATCAGGCATTAAATATGTTGTAATTAGTCGATTAATTACACGCTAATCAGGCATTAATTACACGCTAACTAGGCATTAATTGCAACTCAATCAGGCATTAATTCGACCTTAATCAGGCATCAATTAGAAATGAATGAAAAATCTGTCCGAATATCTTCAGAAACTAACAGGTTTCGGGAGAGGTCAGAGGGAACCCAGAAGCCAACAAAAAAAGTGAGGCAAACGCTATCGCATCTGCCCCACAAACATGAGTATGTCGATATAGATTTGACCTTCGTCTGTCAACAAGTTTACTTCAGCACACCAAGTTCCTTACCCACCTTGATGAATGCGGCGATACACTTGTCGAGCTGTGCGCGGGTATGTCCGGCAGAAATCTGTACGCGGATACGAGCCTGCTCCTTCGGAACAACAGGATAGTAGAAGCCTGTTACGTAGATACCCTCTTCCTGCATCTTGGCTGCATAGACCTGCGAGAGTTTGGCATCATACAGCATCACAGCGCAGATGGCGCTCTGTGTAGGCTTGATGTCGAAGCCAGCAGCCATCATCTTGTCGCGGAAGTAGTTGACATTCTCTACCAGACGGTCGTGAATCTCGTTGCTCTCCTTGAGCATCTTGAACACCTCGAGCGATGCGCCGATAATGCCAGGAGCCAGAGAATTAGAGAAGAGATAAGGACGTGAGCGCTGACGCAGCAGGTCGATAATCTCCTTGCGGCCTGTGGTAAATCCGCCGAGGGCACCGCCGAACGACTTACCGAGTGTTCCGGTATAGATATCCACGCGTCCGTATGTATTGAAGAACTCGCTCACACCGTGACCGGTAGGACCAACAACGCCAGCAGAGTGGCTCTCGTCGACCATCACCAGTGCATCGTATTTCTCTGCCAAGTCGCAAATCTTATCCATAGGAGCCACGTTACCGTCCATTGAGAACACACCGTCGGTGACGATGATGCGGAAACGCTGGGCCTGAGCTTCCTGCAGGCACTTCTCCAGCTCTTCCATGTTGGCATTGGCATAACGGTAGCGCTTTGCCTTGCAGAGGCGTACACCGTCGATGATTGAGGCATGGTTGAGCGCATCGGAGATGATGGCATCCTCCTCAGTGAAAAGAGGCTCGAACACACCGCCGTTGGCATCGAAGCAAGCTGCATAGAGAATGGTATCCTCTGTCTTGAAATAATCAGAGATAGCAGCCTCGAGCTCCTTGTGAATGTCCTGTGTGCCACAGATAAAACGTACCGACGACATGCCGAAGCCGCGACGGTCCATCATCTTCTTGGCACCCTCGATGAGGCGCGGATGATCGGAAAGACCGAGATAGTTGTTGGCGCAGAAGTTAAGCACTTCCTGACCCTTCACTTGAATGGCTGCTCTTTGCGGGCTCTCGATGAGACGCTCTTCCTTGTAAAGTCCTGCTTCACGAATCTCAGCAAGCGTCTGGCTGAGGTGTTCTTTCATTTTTCCGTACATAACTATAATAGTTTTAAGATTAAGTTTTCTGATGTGCAAAGTAACGGATATTTTTCGACATAATGTAAAGTGCCGTGTTATTTTTTCTTAAAAACAAGCTTGTCGAATGAACATTTTGACAGGAAAACGCGTAATTATAAGCAGAAACAACGTATCTTTGCACACGATACTCAGGACCTTTTCCGTACGGACCGGTTTCATGGTATCAGGTTTAATAATTATCAATCGGATCAAGAAAAATCAACTTAATCTATAATAGTATGAAAAATATTCTTGTGATTGGTTCAACAGGACAAATCGGTTCTGAACTGACACGCGAACTCAGAAGACTGTATGGTAACGAACATGTGGTGGCCGGCTATATCACTGGTGCCGAGCCTAAGGGTGAGTTGAAGGATGGCGGTCCCTCGGCATTGGCTGATGTCACCGACGGAGCAGGCATCGCCGAGGTGGTGAAGAAGTATCAAATCGACACCATCTACAATCTGGCAGCCCTGTTGTCGGTAGTTGCCGAGTCGAAGCCGAAGCTGGCTTGGAAAATCGGTATTGACGGATTGTGGAACATCTTGGAAGTGGCGCGCGAGAACAACTGTGCCGTCTTCACGCCCAGCAGTATCGGCTCGTTTGGTAAGCACACGCCTCACAAGGGCACACCGCAGGACACCATCCAGCGCCCGCAGACCATGTATGGTATTACCAAGGTTACGACCGAGATGCTCAGCGACTATTATCAGCGTAAATACGGTGTCGACACCCGTGCCGTACGTTTCCCGGGCATCATCTCTTACGTGACTCCTCCGGGTGGCGGAACCACCGACTATGCCGTCGACATCTACTACAGCGCCGTTCGTGGTGAGAAGTTTGTATGCCCGATTGCACAGGGTACACTGATGGACATGATGTATATGCCCGATGCGCTGAAGGCTGCTATTACTATCATGGAGGCCGATCCCACACGCCTGGTTCACCATAATGCGTTCAACGTGACCGCCATGAGCTTTGCTCCGGAGACGATCTATGCCGAAATCAAGAAGCACAAGCCCGAGTTTGAGATGGTTTACGATGTGGATCCGCTGAAACAAAGCATCGCAGACAGCTGGCCCGACAAGATGGACGACACCTGTGCGCGCCGCGAATGGGGCTGGATGCCTGACTATGACCTGAAGCGTATGACCATAGACATGCTGAAGAATCTTGAGATTAAGCTGCTCAAAAAATAAAAGGAGCGACTCTAATAAATAAAGGTCTTAACCACCGGTCCGTCGTAAGTATTGACGGTAACCGACAAAGTATCGCCCGTACCTAACCGGTACGGGTGTTTTTGTAAGGGAATGCTGACGTAACCGCGAGTAGTATAATACTCAGGAACGCCATTCTGGTCGTGATAGAGGCGCAATTGCAGATGCTTCTGTCCGTTTTCATGCACCAGAAGCGTGTCGCAGAACATACCCAGCACCTGCCGATCGTCTTTTCCGTTCGCCGTTCCAGTCATCAGGTTAATGCCCAGATTTGCGTAACGGCGGTTGCGGCTCAGCCAGCTGCTCTCCAGCTTCACGGGATCGGTCTTCATCTCCTTCAACTTCCATATCGGATAGATGGCAGGCACCGACACCGAAGACACAGACACAATCTCGGCCTTACCTTTCACCTGATTATAATATACAATAGCACGATAGGTACTGTCGGGCGTTGATGCCCATTTATAGGCGACAGGCTCGGCGATAGCAAGCGAGTCGCCATCGTCGGTCATGAACCCATAGAACTGTGCGTTGTGGTTGGTATGAGCCTCGGCAAAATCGGCCCGCAAATTAGAATACTTTCCGTCGCCCGACTCATAATTCTCAGACTCGCACGACATAAGAGCGTAAACAGAAAGGATTGACAAGAGGCAGAAAACCACATGTTTCCCAATACCAACGATATCTTGCCACATCGCTGCCATGCTCTTTCCCTCCAATTCAAATATGCTCTTTGTCATACCAAGTCCATTTCTTTTATTCTACTTACCCCTTCACCTTCAAATAGTTCCTGAGCGGGTTGGCATACATGGTCAGCATGCGCTCACGAAGGAAGGCCTCATCCTTATCCGGCAAGTTGACTTTCGCCATTTGCGCCTCCAGATAGTCATCGAAGCGTTTCTTGTCGGCGGCTGTGTAGTTGCCCTCAAATGCCCGGTTGCCCTCGAGTTCGTCGGCAGCGATATAGTTGTTGGGATAAATCTCGTAGCCTTTATGAATCTCCTCATTCATGCGCTCACTCAAAGCCGTGTAGAACTCTGTCTTAGGCAGACCGGCCAAATCGTCAATCCACGTGTTGACAGGGGCTGCCGCCCGGTAGACCACCCGCCCTTTATATCCAAATATACCCGTCTTCATATTGTCGAGGTCGTCCTGACGGCTTTTCTTGAATGCCGGGTTGTCGCGTTTCTGCTGAAACTCCTGAGCCTTGAGGTAATCGCACGGGTCGAACTCATAGCTGATGGTCAGCGGAACAATGTTCAAGTCGCGCAACTTATCAGCCGGATTACGCTCCTCACTGCCCATGGCCAGCATCTTCAGCACAGCCTCTTGCGTGCGGTCGTTGGAGTCTTTGGCACGGCCTTCGCGTTGCGCAATCCATATATTCTCCTTCTTCTCCGTCACGGCATAATGGATGTAGCGGCTCATCAGCTGGCTGGAGCGCAATGTCTCCTTAGGCGAAAGGCCGCGACGAACGGTAAAGGCTTTGTTCATGCGCACCAGCCGCTTAATCCACGGATAGATAAGCAGGTTGTCGCCGATGCCTATCTCCACCGTGGTAGGATATTTGGCCTCCATGAGCAGCACATCGAGGAATGCCGAGTCGAGCACGATGTCGCGGTGATTGCTGATGAACGTGTAGCGCGCAGAGGGCTCTTCCACGGATGCAGAGGGCTCCTTGGCGGACGCAGAGGAGCCTTCTACTGACGACGAGAGGCACTTATCGTCGAACGAGCAGCCGTCGGTATGCTTGCGGATAATGTGCTTCACCACGGGTTTCATGAATCGCTTCTGGAAATCCAATGGTGTCTTCACCCCTTTGAAGGCCAGTCGCAAGAGAGCATTGCGCATCTTTTTCGGCAACCAGGGCACAAAGCCCTTCATTACCAACTGGAACTGGCGGTCGTTCAGCAATTCTTCGAACGCCTGTTGCATCTCTCCAGCCTCGTAGGGCCGTATCTCGTCAAACTCAGCAACAGATGTGGTCATAACTCTCTTCGTCCTTAATCCTTGATTCCTTAATAGTCGAACTGATTCTCAACAATATCGGTCAGCACATCCTTGATGTCGAGACCGGCAGCACGAACTTGCTGAGGGATGAAGCTGGTGGCGGTCATTCCCGGAGTGGTATTGACCTCAAGCATGCTGATGCGGCCTTCCTTGCTGATGATATAGTCGATGCGGATGATGCCGTTGCAATGCAGGATGTCGTAGATGTGACTGGTAATCTTCCTCACGCGCTCGGTCATCTCGTCGCTGATGCGGGCTGGGGTAATCTCCTGAACCTGACCGTTATACTTGGCATCGTAGTCGAAGAACTCATTGTTCGTCACCACCTCTGTGGGAGGGAAGAACACTTCCTTCTTCTTCGTCTTGTAGCAGCCCATGGTGATTTCGGTTCCTGCCAGATAGCTTTCCACCATCACCGTGTCGCTTTCCATCATTGCCTTGCGGATGGCAGGAGCCAGCTGGTCCTTATTCTTCACCTTCGAGACGCCGAAGCTGCTGCCGTCGGCTGCCGGTTTCACGAAACAAGGCATTCCGATGCGCTCCTCCACCTCATCGTCGCTCACCAGTTCCTCGTAGCCCTTGCGAATCAGCAGACTGTCGGCCACGCTCACGCCGTAGCCGCGCAGATACTGATTGAGCACAAACTTATCGAAGGTCAACGCCTCAACCAGCACGCCACTGGTGGAATATGGCAGATGTATCAGCTCGAAATAACCCTGCAGAATACCGTTCTCGCCCGGTGTTCCATGAATCGTTATATACGCATAGTCGAACATCACGAACTTTCCATCCTTCTGGAATGAGAAATCCTTGCGGTCGATGGGAGCCGTAGTTCCATCCTGGAAGTTCACGTGCCAGTCCTGGTGCTTAATCTCAACGATGTAGACATCATAGCGTTCTTTGTCGAAAAAGGAATAAAGTCCCTGGGCAGAGCGCAACGAGACATTATACTCAGAAGAGTCTCCGCCACAGACGATAGCTATCGTTCTTTTCATACTATTCATTCTTTATATTCTAAGTTTTTATATTCATTTCCTTTCATATACCCGCGCCATTTCTCTATCAATCGCGCAAGGTCGTCGGCCAGTTCCGAGCTGAAGTCCATCTGCTCCCCCGTTGTGGGATGGACAAAGCCTAAGGTGCGGGCATGCAACGCCTGACGGTTGCAGATCTTGAAGCAGTTGTTGATAAATGCCTTGTAGGTGCTGCTGCGCTCTCCGCGCAAGATTTCCGTTCCTCCGTAGCGCTCGTCGCCGAACAGCGGATGGCCGATATGCTTCATGTGGGCACGTATCTGGTGGGTACGGCCGGTCTCAAGGATGCATTCCACCAAGGTCACGTAGCCGAAGCGCTCGATAACCCGATAATGGGTAACGGCAGGCTTGCCGATTTCTGAGTCCGGGGGGAACACCGTCATGCGCAGGCGGTCCTTGGGGTCGCGCCCGATGTTGCCTTCTATGCGCCCCTCGTTCTCCACAAAGTTGCCCCACACAATGGCTGAATAGCTGCGATGGGTGGTTTTGTTGAAGAACTGGGCACCCAGTTTCGATTTCGCCTCGGGCGTCTTGGCAACGACAAGCAGTCCGCTGGTGTCCTTGTCGATACGATGCACCAGCCCCACCTCTGGGTCGTTAGGATCGTAGGAGGGCATATTGCGCAGATGCCAGGCTACGGCATTGACCAGCGTGCCATTAAAATTGCCGCATCCGGGATGAACCACCAAGCCGGCAGGCTTGTTGATGACCATCAGCTGATCGTCCTCATACACCACATCCAGCGGAATATCCTCGGGCTCAATGGTCGTATCGTAGTGCGGACGGTCGAGCATCAGGGTCACCACGTCGCCCGGACGTACCTTGTAGTTGCTCTTCACGGGGCGCTCGTTCACATGCACGAAACCCGCCTCTGCCGCTTTCTGAATGCGATTACGGCTGCTGTGCTGCATATGCTCGAACAGGAACTTGTCAATTCTGAGCGGTTCCTGTCCTTTGTCAGCCACTATACGATAGTGTTCATATAGTTGTTGCTCCTCGTCGTCGATGATTTCCTCTATCTCTTCGTTACTCATTCTTCACGGGCTCTGCAGGTTCTGTCTTCTTTTCCTCAGGCACCTTGGCGGGCTCTGAAGGCGTCACAGGGTTGGTTGGCGTAGCCGGTTCCGGCTCTGTCACTTCCTCAAACTCATCTTCCTCATCAAACTCAGGCTCGAAAATCGGGTCTGTATAGATTACCGAATCCAACGTGTCGCGCTTACCGTCACCGATTTGAAGGATGAGCGGGTCCTCAACCGACACACGGTCACCTTTCACTACGTTGCGGCCGCGGCACTTGATACCATACACCCAGTCTTTCTCTCCAGGCACATATTCCGGTTGCAACACCTTGAAGCCCATGGCTAAGAGTTTGGCACGCGCCTCTCGGGCAGAACTGTTGTCAACCAAATCGGGGATGGTCAGCTTCGGAGAGCTGTCGGAATTGATGATAAGATAGACAATCCGTCCCGACTTCACAATGGCACCTGCTGCGGGCGACTGTTCCAAGACACAATCGGGAGGCAGGGTCTTTATATATCCTGTATCGCTGACAAGCACCACAAGTCCTCTGTCCTCCAACAAGAACTCGGCATCCTTGATTGATTTGTGCCTGACGTCGGGCACCTCAATCTTCTCGCCATGATGGGTATAGAGGTCAATGCCGTACTTAACACCTAAGCACAACAGCACCACTACAACGGCCATGGCCAGCAGATTCAGCCAAAGGTAGCTACTTAGCAATTTCTTGAAGAAATCTGATGATTTCATATGTTTGTCTCGTTATAGCTATAAAGATAGTGCAAAGATACGAAAAGTCGAGAGCAAAACAAAGAAACTCGTTTCTTTTTTTGCCGAGACAGAGTAACTTCGCCGATTTATTGGCAAAGATACAGAAAAGCAAGCAAAATGCAAAAGAAATGCTTGTTTTTCTTTCTTTTTCAAGTGGAAGAACCCTCGGCATAATCCTAAAATACGAAAAACCATGGGAAATCCAAGGGTTCTTTCTTCGGCAGACGAAACGTCTATTAAGGTATTGCCTTCATCGCCATCTGGACGCAGAAGACAGACGCGTGGTGTCATGAAGCAGAAAGGGGAAGCACTGTCTTGCAACCATATAGGCATAAAAAAACAGAAAGAAGCAAAGGACAGGCTTTACTTCTTTCTGTTTTCTTCGTTTTGTTTTCCTTGAACCGTCTCTACGGATTACTTTCCGTGATGCTCATCAGAAACAGTTAACTTCTTACGACCTTTGGCACGACGGCTGGCCAATACGCGGCGGCCGTTCTTTGTTGCCATTCTCTCACGGAAACCGTGCTTGTTTACGCGACGGCGATTGTGGGGCTGAAATGTTCTTTTCATTGCTTTATACTATTTTATTTTATTATTTATTCAACATTTTGGGGTGCAAAAGTACTCATTTCTTTTGAATTACGCAAGTTTAAAACGTTTTTTTTCACTTTTCACTTTCTACTTTTCACTTTTTTTCGTAACTTTGGCTTTGCCGAAGGTACTTTCGCTCGAAAAAACAAAAGAAAAATACATTTTCATTTTGCATTTTGCTCGCTTATTCGTAACTTTGACCCCTGTCGAAGGTACTTTCGCTCGAAAATGAAAAGAAAAATACATTTTCATTTTGCATTTTGCTCGCTTATTCGTAACTTTGCACCGCAAAAACGAATTTTCACCGAATTTAAATACAATATCTAGATATTTTTATATGATTAATTCACAAGACATTAAGAAAGGTACTGCTATTCGCATGGATGGTGGTATTTGGGTGTGCATTGACTTCCAGCACAGAAAGCCAGGTAAGGGTAACACCATCATGAACATCAAGGTTAAGAACGTATCCGACGGCCGCGTGCTGGAGCGCCGTTATAACATCGGTGAGAAGCTCGAGGACGTCGTCATCGAGCATCGTCCCTATCAGTATCTCTACGAAGACTCTACGGGCCGTATCTTCATGAACCAGGAGAGCTTCGAGCAGATTCCCATTGCCAATGACCTCGTTATCGGTCATGAATACATGAAAGAGGGCGACATCGTGGAAGTTGTTGCCGACAGCACCGACGGCACTATTCTCTATGCAGAAATGCCAGTGAAGACCAACCTGCGCGTCACCCACTCTGAGCCCGGCATCAAAGGCGATACCGCTACGAATGCTACCAAGCCTGCCACACTCGAGACTGGCGTAGAGATTCGCGTGCCTTTGTTCATCAACGAGGGCGACCTCATCCAGGTTGACACCCGCGACGGCAGTTACCTCAACCGCGTGAAGGAGTAAGATGCCTGCCGTATAGGTAATTCTTGCGAAGGGAATGACCTGCAATACGAACAAGGAGCTGACAGCCAACTGTCGGCTCTTTTTTTGTATGATATCATGTCAGACAGCCAACCACACCCCTTGTTTCCACAAACGAACAAAGGCTTATCATGCGTAAAGCAGTCCTTAGGGTGAAGGAGGAATCGTATCAGGTGAATGTTCTATGCGATAACCGTGTAAAGTGTTAAATATCAAACATACTCAAAAAAAACAGGTATAAGTCCTGCATGGTATTGCTATTTTTTTGTATTTTTGCGACAGAACCAAAAATAAATGTACGACGATGAAAACTAAAACAAAATTCGCAACCATTTTGATTTGCCTGCTCCTGCTGATGATAGGATTTGTGGGGTGCAGTAACAACGAGGATAATGAGATGTTTTCGTTTCCTAACCATAATGAAGAAAATGTCGAGAGTTTTTTCCAAATAGCCTCAAATGAAATGTTTAATGGCATGAGGGTCTTCTTTAGGGACACTACGATAAAAGGAGAAGCTGTATGTGTCATTAACAACGAAAAAGATTTTCGTTCAGCTTATTTTGGTAGAGGGCAACTCCCTCAAATAGATTTTTCTATATATTCATTGGTAATTGGAAAAGTATATATAGATGCCGGGTATTATTTGAAAGAGCAAAAGATTCTCTTGGATGGTAAAAGTCAAACATTATATTTATACTTTGAACATACAAAGGAAGGTGCAATTACTGCATTTGTAGAATATTTGTTTTGGGGGGTATACCCCAAATTGTCTACTCGAGAAATAACGATTAAAAAGTTTAATCATGGAATTGAAAAGAATGTCTAGAGGTATTTTTCTCTGTTTTTTGATGTTGTTTTTTGCTGTATCAAATACGAACGCTCAAATAATCAAAAATAGAAGTTTGGTAAGAGAAAAGGGGAAACTTTTTGTTAGCTATGACAATGGAAGAACTCGTTCTCTTGTGAATGAGAGAGTAGTAACTGTCAAGTTAAAACCTCAGAAATCCTTATGCAGAAGTTTAATACCACTTCGGTCTAATCAACTCGGATACATTGATTTATACGTTCCCGAAGGGACTGATGTAACTGTCTTTGTAGACGAATTAGAAAAGAGTAATTTATTTGAATTTGTCAAATATGCAGATGTTGCGACAATTAGCATGTCTCCAAATGACTCAAGTTACAGCAATCAATGGTTTTTGTCAGCAATTAACATGCCAAATACTTGGGACATCACTACTGGCGATTCTAATGTTAAAGTGGCTGTTTTAGACCTAGAGATAGACTGCAATCATCAAGATATTGGAATTGGTTATGACAACTACAAAAATATTGATGCGAGTTTGGGATATAACTTTAAGGAGAACACTAACCTACCTGTGAATCCACTAATGCACGGAACCTTTTGGCTGGAATAATTGGGGCAAAGTCTAATAATTTTAGAGGAGTAGCAGGAATTACAGGCGGCAACCACAGTCCTGGTGTAACAATTATCCCATATGGCATAGGTAGTATTTTAGGTGACCTTTATGTAGATTTGTCTGTAGTTGACGATGCAATTTTGGATGCTGTTGATAAAGGTGTGAAAGTAATTAATATGAGCTTTGGTAGTGAGTCTTTTTATCATCCAGATATTGATGATGCAATTCTTTATGCTTTCAATCATGGTGTCACACTGGTTGCTGCAACAGGTAATGATTATTATTCTTGGATATATTATCCTGCATCAAACCCAAATGTTATAGCAGTAGGAGCAATTAATGAAGATAGGAAAAAATGTTTGTTTTCTCAATATGGTAACGGACTCGATTTGGTAGCGCCCGGAGAAAACATTTATTCAACAACAATTCAAAATGATTATACGTATAGTAATGGAACTTCATTTTCTGCCCCTCAAGTTTCTGCTGTAGTTGCGCTTATGTTGTCAGTTAATCCCACATTAACTCCTGACACAATACGTAATATCTTAAGGTCTACATGTAAAAAGTTGCCTGAATATTCATTTACTTCTGGTTGGAATAATAAAGTAGGGTATGGTTTGTTAGATGCATACGCTGCGCTAAGTTCTGTAGATTATCCATATGGGGATACGGTACTCTGCGGTACTAAGACTTATACAGTTAGACATCTGTCCGCTGACTATTCTGTTTCCTGGAGCATCGACAGTAACTCATTCAGCATTTATCCTTCCGGCAACCAGTGTCAGGTGACATATAACGACACGCTACAGTATCATG
>JAEEGF012053987.1_pt1 | contig 11510 bp, 2 predicted proteins | sample 9134171 | NCBI WGS metagenome assembly JAEEGF01 (sample SAMN16246542, study PRJNA631951) | gut metagenome | biome: gut microbiome; feature: rumen; material: AP-attached | host: Bos | place: Iran: Karaj | collected 2018-10 | reverse complement strand
CCGCGCCGGGCGGGTCAGCGGAGGATCAGGAGCGTGGGCTGGAGAAGGTCGTCGCCCTTCACCTTGAGGATGCCGGGGCCGGAGAACATGGCGTCGTCGACGAACACCGGGAAGCCGACGGTCGCGAGGGCGGCCATGGCGGGCTCCGCCTCGCTGGATCCGTAGTAGCCGCGGTGGCGGTTTTCGCCGCTCACGTAGAGGCGGCGCACGTGGCACGTTTCGCCCGAGTCGAGTTCGAGCTTCGACTTCACGCCGATCCAGTCGCGGTCCTCGAGGTCGAGCCGCGCGTTCGTCCCGAACGGGTCCCCGCCCGCGATCCGGAGCTTCGCGCCGGCGGCGACGAAGACGTCGTTCTCGCCGAGCGTGGCGTCGTCGAGGAGCGAGAGCCGGCCGCATCCGACCCAGACGCCGCCCGTCAGCGCGTCCATGGGACGGTGCAGCGTCAGCGTCCCGCCCGCGCTCTTCACGAATCCGCCCGTGCCCTTGACGCGGCAGCCGATGGCCGCGGTGTAGCTCTGGCTGTTGACGTAGACGTAGGCCGGCCGGTCGCCGAAGTCGACCGTCGAGGAGGCGGAGTTGGCGTGGTTCGGCGGAGCGAACTGCGTGCTCACGACGTTGAGATACCCGGAGAGGATCCGAACGGTCGAATTCGTCCGGGCGAAGTAGCCGTAGGCCCAGGGATACACCGTGACGGCCTCCCACGTCGAACCGTCCTCCATCGGGTCGTTCCTGCCGTTGGATCCCAGCTCGCGGATGTTGCCGGTCGAGGAGGCGGTGGAATCCGGCGTGACGCACCTCACGCGGCCCGTCGCGGTGTCGCGCACGACGACGTACCGGTTGTTCGATTCGGCGTTGGGGAAGAAGAACGGCAGGATTTCGTAGCCCTTGCCGGAATTCCACGCGGCGGCGGGCGCGTTCACGACGTGGAAGTCGTTGGAGATGGCGCCGTGGTTGCGGTTCGCCGACGTGTCCAGGCTGAACGAGGCCGTCGCGCCCGGCTCGACGACGAGGTTCGTGAAAATCGCGTGCGAATTGGGATAGCACCCGTCGTGCCACGTGGAGATGCCGGACCAGAGCGAGCCCATCGGCCCGGTCGCGAGGCGGAATTCCCCCGTCACGTACCAGTCCTCGCGGATCCCGTCCTTGTATTTCGCGTCGATCGGCCCTTCGGTGATGAGCTGGAGGCGGCCGCCGTCGAGCGTCACCTTCCGCGGCAGGACCGCGTCGAACCAGTTGGTGGTCGCGTCGTTCTGGTAGCCGTTGCTCCAGCCGGTGCGGACGTTGGCGCCGCGGCGGACCGCCGTGTCGGACATCCAAGCGCCGCGGACGGCGAGCTCCGCCGAATCGGCGAGGTGCGTGCCGCCGAGGAAGAGGCCGGCGCCGCCGTATTCGTTGTCGTGCGAGCCGTTCCGGTAGTCCCACGTCCCGGTGAAGTTCAAGGTCCGGCTCCGCGGCGCGGTTCCCCACGTGTCGCGGATGCTCGTCGTCGCGTTGGCGTCGAGGCGGACCGTTCCGGTGCCGACCAGGTCGCCGCGGAACTGGATCTGGCCGCCCGACATCTTGCCGTTGCTTCCGTAGCGCGGGACGCGCGTCGTCCGGAGCGTGTGCGGACCGATGTCGAATCCGCCGGAGAAGTAGCACGACATGACGTCCTGCCCCATGCCGTCCAGCGCGAGGTTGTTGAGGAGCGTGACCCGGCGGTCGAAGACCAAGGGCGAATTGCCCCCGGTCCGCCCGGAAAACGACAGGCGCGACTCGCTCCCGTCGGACGTCTTGAACGTGACGGCCCCGTTCCGGAAATACATCGTCTTGTAGTCCAGCGTCGAGCCGGCGCCGAGGTGGCCGAGCGTGACGTCGGCGTTCCCGAGCTGGACGCTCATGTCGCCCGTGAGCGGCAGAAAGACGAACGCGATGTCGTCCGGACCGTCGGGCCACTCCCCCTTGCCGGAGATTTTCTCCCACGAGTCCCTGCTGCGCCAGGTGAAGTCGCCGGAGCCGGTGCGGCGGACGAAGAGCCCGCCCTTCACGTCCTCCTCGCGCGGAAGGACGATGGCGACGCCGGTCTCGGTCTGCGTCGCCGCGCCGGTGACCGGGTCGGCCGAGTAGCGGCGGAAGCGGCAGGCGCCGGGCTCGGCCGCGGTGAAGGCCAGGCCGTCGGCGGACACGACGGCGTTGGTGTCGTAGGACAGGCTTTCGCCGACGCCGAGCGCGGGAACGACGAACCGGTCGCCGACGCGGAAGAACGTCGCGTCGAGTCCGGAGAGCGCGGAGAGGACTTCGATCCGCGAACCGACCGTGAACGAGAAGCCGTACCGGGAATCGAAGGTCCGGCCGCCGTTCGAGGCGGAGACGACGAAGGCCGCGGCGTAGGTCTTCCCCGGCGTGCCGCTCCACGCGGCCGAGAACGCCGCCGCCGCCGAAAAGCCCGTCCAGGTGGCGAACGAGGCGCCGTCGACCTCGAGGACGACGGAGTAGGTCGTGCCCGGCTCGACGACGAGGGACGCGATCGCGAGCGTCTCCGTCCCGGACCCGGACGCGACGGCCGACGGTTCGGACATCGCCACGGGCGTGGCGAGCGTCCGGAAGGAGCCGGCGAGAGGAACGGCCGTCTCCAGTCCCCACGTGTTCACGATCCGGAGCCGCGCGAAGTAGGGCGTGTCGCCTTCGAGCCCCGTCGCGTCCAGGACTTGCAGGGCGGGAAGGCCGCCGGACACGGCGGCCGGTCCGGGGAACGACAGCGTGGAGTCCTCCGGAAACTCCTCCGACGGCGAAACGTCGAGGAAGAGCTCCGCCGAGGACGAGTCGGCGCCCCAGTCCGTCACCGCGCCCGTGAACGACAGGGCCGAGAAGCCGGCCGAACGGAAGGACAGGACGCCCGTCGCGAAGCCGGGCTCCAGCATCGTGAAGGAAACGGGGGCCGAGACGCCGCGTCCGCCGCCGCCGTTCGCGGCGACGGCGCGCGCCCAGTACGTCGTGTTGGTCACGAGGCCCGTGAACGGGATCTCGAAACGCCCGACGGACGTGGCGGGATTGGCCGGATACGCGAACGTCGCGACCGGGTCGTCGAATCCGGTTTCCGTGGCGGCGATCTCGAGCGTGAGCGCGTTTTCGGAAACGTCCAGGCCCGTCGCGCGGAGCACCACGGTCGCGACGCCGTTCGTGTAGGACGGGACGACGCCCCCCATTTCGACGATCGGGTCGGACCGGAGCGAGACGGGTTCGGTCCATTCCGTGAAGTAGCCGATCGTGCCCTTCTCGCCCTCCAGGAAGAACCGGATCGCGGTCGCGGACGCCGCGCCGGGAACGGTGACGGACAGCGTGGAGGTCCCCGTGTCGTTCGTGGCGACGGAACCGAGAGAAACGACGCGCTGCCAGTCGGACGTGGCGGCCGTCCCGCCGTCGGCGGAGCCGAAACACGCCGCCAGCGACGCGCCCGACGGAAGTCCGGCGAAGACGAGCGAAACGTCCAGGTCGTCGCCGTTCTTCGCAACCGTCCCGACCGTCGTGAACGCCTCCCCCGTCGTCGAGCGCAGGAAGCTCATGTCGAGCGGATCCTCGAAGCGGAACCACTTCGTCGAGTCCGACTGGCTGTCCGTGACGCCGTTCGTGTTCCACTGCAGGGCATAGACGGCGCCGCAGACGTTCTTGCCGCCGGTCCAGTCCCAGACCCAGGCGTTGAACGGGAACCAGCCGGTGCGCGGTGCCGTGAAGGACGTGGCGACGGAGGGATTGTGGTCGTAGCCGGAGCTTGCCCCCTGGTGGACCACGGTCTTGCCGTCGATCACGAGCGCCTCGCCGTCGTCGAACCGGCCGTAGCACTGGATCTTCGTGCCTGCCTCGAGCCGGATTTCGCCCTCGTAGGCGAAGACGATGTAGGTCTGAGGCCAGCCCCACGCCTTTCCGGAAATCGGATTCGTCCGGTTGCCGGGACCGTCGCCGGCGCTGTAGTCCATGAAGACGGACGGCGTGAAGTCGAGTTCGGCCGCCGTCGCGACGGCGACGAGATTCGACGCGAGGACGGGCACGCCCGTCGTCTGGGTCTTGAATCCGTAGTCGGACGGTTGCCTGAACTGCGCCTGGACGAGGCCGGGGCGGCGCACGACGTTCGCCGCGGCGGGCAGCGCGAGCGCGAAGAGGACGAGGGATAGGAGTGTCTTTTTCATGGCGGATCCGAAGCCTTTCCGCGACGGGCGGGGATGCGGAGGACGCGGCGGATTATAGCGCGGGCGCGTGCGAAAGGGAAGCAAATTCCCCGGCAAGGCGCGCGGGCGCGTTGACGCGCGCGGGGCGTTCGCGTATACTGGCGGCGTTCCCCGTCCTTCCCCGGACGGCGGGGCGGGGTCCGGAAAACCGGACTCCGCATGGTTCTGTTCCACAAGGAGACGCTCCATGATCCGCAAGCTCGTCCTTCCCTCCCTTCTCGCACTCGCCTCGCTCGCGCCGCCCGCCGGCGCCGGCACGGTCTACCGACCGGGCCTGTGGCAGGCGTCGCTCTCCGGCGCCTCCAACTGGACGGGAGACATCCTCGCCGCCTCGAACCGGGAGCGCGCCCCCGGCACCATGATGGCGGAGATCACGTCGAGCACGAACAACCCGATCACCGGCACCACGTGCTCGTGGGGCGACAACAAGACGTGGGGCTACGTCGGGCAGATGTACATGCGCGCCGGCGTGACCTACCACTTCTACAAGTACGTCGACGACAACGGCAACTACGTCGTGGACGGAACCACCATCCTGAAGAACCACACGAGCTACAATTCGTTCGCCCATTGCGAGTACACCCCCGAAACCACCGGCTGGAAGGACGTGGACCTGCGCTTCGGGAACGGCGGCGGCGGCGCCGGCCGCTCCGGACTCTTCGGCGCCGGATGGAACACCAACGGGATCTCCGCGAACCAGCTCCCGGGATGGGAGCACATCGCCGACCCCGGCGACTGCACGCTCCTGCGCGTCCCGACCGGCGAATCCTTCTCGACCGCCAGCATCACCAACATGCTGATCGATTCGGCGGGGCTCACGCTCCTCCTTTCCTGCGAAAACCTTCCGGCCGGGGCGAAGCTCTACGCGCTTATGGACTCCGTGGATCGCGGGACGGACCTCGTGGGCGACCGGGCCGTCGTCAAGGAGATCGGTCCCGTCCCGTCCGGAACCGGCGAGGACTACTATCTGGTTCCCGACGCCGTGGCCTCGGGCTTCCTGCGCCTCGTGCTGGCATCCCACGGGCTTTCGGGCGATTCCTTCGTCGAGTGGCTCGGTCCCGTCGACCTCGCGTCGGTCGCGACGGACGGATCCCTCACGCTCTCCGCGAGCATCGCGGCTCAATACGAGACCGTCGACGTTTCGGTCGTCGTCCCGAGCCTCGGACCGGCCTCGTACGCCTCCCTCAAAGTGGACTTGAGCAGGTCCGCCGACTTCCCCGTTGACGACACAACGACGGTAAGCCTTCCGCAGGCGACCGCGGCCTGGCACTCCGCGCGCGCGCACTTCGGCTCCCTCGCCGCCAACACTCCCTTCTGGGTGCGCGTCACCGCGACGCCCGACGTCGGGGCCCCGGTCGTGAAAATCTACGAGACGGCGACGGACGATCCCCGCCCCGTCTTCACCGCGAACGTCGACACGACCCACCTCTTTCCGGACATCCGCCTTTCGTTCGTCGGCCCGGGATGGGGCTCTTCGATCGTCCAAATCCGGGTCATGATGTCGAAGACCGACGACTTCGAGCATTACGAGCTGTCCAGGACGTTCAGCGTGAACATCTCCTCAATGCCGACGAACGTCGACGACATCGTGCTCGTCGGCATTCCCCGCGACACGCCCATGAACTACCGCTTCATCGCCAGGAACGACCGCAACTACGAGAGAACCGTCGACCTGACGGTCGAAACGGCCGTCGGGAGCGACAACGTCTGGACCGGCCTCTCCGAGGATGTCGCCAACGCGAACGCCTACGTCTACGTGGGCGGACTCCCGTTGTCCGGGAACAAGCTCTTCTTCACCTCGCCCGCCGGCCTGAGCCCGATCATCAACGAGGACAAGACCATGCCGTCGCTGTTTTTCACGGACGGCGGAACAACGATCGCTAACAACCAGGTTACGCACGAAATCGGGGCCAACACGTCCTATCTGAAAGGCTACCACAGCTGCGGATACGACCTCGCCGGAAGAGGCGTCCTGACGTTCACCGCCGAGAAGCCCATCTGGAACGGCACCAAGGGCACCAACATCGTGCGGAATCCGATTCTGTTCAGCCGCAGCAACAGCCAGAAGGTTTACGTCCACTCCCCGAGCGGCCGGCTCGACCTCAAGGGAGAGTTGAGGCTGCCGAACAATGTCACGAACACCGAGATGTACGTGAACGGCGAAGGCGGCGAGGTCCACTTCGGCGGCCCCTCTTCCGGCTTCATGGGCCAGCTTTCCATCGATTCGTCCGTCACGCTGTCGCTCGACAACCCGTTCGCCTTGACGAACGTGAACAAAATCTACTTCGGCGGGGGATGGGGCTCCCACACCTACCTCCGGAACGGCACCGGGGCGCCCATGGTTTTCCCGCGCTGCGAGAACATGGTGAACGAAATGGGCTGGTCGTGCACCCGCGTCCACTACACCGGCGCCCCGTTCATCTTCCCCGTCGGGACCCTCAACTGGGCGCCGCGTTCCGCCGGAGACAGCTCCATGGACGCCGACATGCTGGTGAAAAACCTCAAGGTCTCGAAGCACGGCTCGAACGGCGACGCCGTCTGCTACAAAAACGGCGCCGGCCTGCTGGCGGTCGCGAACGACACGCTGTGGGACGCCAACGTCTGCAAGCACATCATCGCGCTCAACGGCGGCTGCTTCTGGGCGAAGACCTTTTTCGGCCTTCCTCCGACCGGCGAGTTCTACGTCTGGAACAACTACTCCTACTACCGGACGCTCGGCCTGAGCGACGACTACCGCCCGATGCTCGACGGCTCTTCGATGCCGCGCGTCTTCCAGTCCAATTCCGACGCCCGTTGGGGCTTCACGGGATTCGGCGGGGACCGCATCGTCTGCTGGAACGCGGACCCGACGCTCAACCTCACCAACACCACGAGCGGCAACGTGGCCGTCAAGCTCACGGACACCACGTCCGTCAACGAAGACGGAAAGACCTACGACACCTACTACGCCTATCCCGCGTGCTTCGTGTTCGGCAACCGCTCGGAGTTCGCCGACGGGACGATTCTCGTCCAGAACCCGATCCGCTACGAGCTCGGGCAGAACTGGGACACGAGCACGTTCTTCGAAAGCACGAACCGCGTCGTCGCCGCGCGCATGCGGGGCTCGCTCAAGCTCGGCAACAAGGACAGGACGTGGAATTTCTCCGGACGCAACTTCGGCGGCTATCTCGCGCTCGAGGCGGAGAACGCGGACTTCACCGGAAAGGTCAACGTGACCGAAAAGGGCAACCTCCTCGTGAACTCGAACCTCGTCGCCCGCTCCGCCACGGTGCAGACGGGCTCCGGCCTCGGCGGAACCGGCTCCCTCGAGACCGCGGACGGCACGACCGTGAAGAACGGCGGCGCGCTCTTCGGCGGCGAATGGGACAAAGGCGGGGTCCTGACGCTCGGCGGCAAGGTCGCGTTCGAGAACGGCTCCGCGCTCCGCGCCGAAGTCGCCTCGTCGAACGAACGCGTCGGTTACGTCAAGCTCGCCCCCGACTCGATGCTCAAGCTCGGCTCGCCCGTGTACGTGGACGTCGCCACCGACCCCCGCGTCACCCCCGTCCGCGGCACGGCGATCAAGGTCCTCGACTGGAGCGGGGCGACCTTCGACTCCGGCCGCGCGCCGACGCCCGAGGACTTCACGGCGCGTCCCGAAAGCAACTCCGACATCCGGAAACTGTACCTCTTCGTCCGCGACGACTGCCTCTACGTGACCTACCTCTCGGTCCGCACGCCCCCGGCGACGCTGCTCATGCTCCGGTAGCCCGGAAGTCCGCCCGGACCGCGGGCGGCCGCCCGCGCCCGGACGGGATTCAGCGGAGGATCAGGAGCGTCGGCTGGGTGCACTCGTCCACGAGGACCTTGATCCAGCCGGTGCCGGCGAAGTGGGCGTCGTCCACGAACGCCGGATGGGCCCGCGACGCGACCGCGGCCATGTCGTCCGCGGCCTCGCTCGAGCCGTAGTAGCCGCGCGGCATCGAAACGCCGTCCACGAAGAGCTTGTGGACGGCCTCCTCGGTCCCCGCGGCGGCCTCGAACTTCGCCCCCGTCGTCCGATGGTCCCAGAAATGGAGGTCCTGCTTGCAGAAGGACCCCTGCTTGCCGATGCGGAGACGGGCGAAGGCGCCGTGGACGTGGACCGGAACGTCGATCTGGCAGCCCGTCGTCGCGGTGCCGAGCCGGAGGTCCGTTCCGTTCACGGCGATGTGGTCGTCGATGCCGGTCTGGTCGCCGCCGAGATGCAGGTCCCCGGGGTAGGAGAACACCGCGCCCTCGGGCGAGACGATGCTCGCCCAGATTTCGGGATGCTCGTTCTTGTTGTCCCGGATCACGGGAACGAAGACGTAGGCCTTCTTCGGGAAAACGACCGTTCCGGCCGTTCCGGCGTTGAAGCCGGTCTCGTCGCCGAGGAAGGCCGTGTTGAGGTAGTTCCCGTTGCCGATGACGAGGCCGCCCGACGCGATCGTGAGCGTCCGGTCCGCGCCCAGGTTCCTGCCGGCGCTGCCGACGGTCTTGTTGTTGACGAGGACGAGCGAGTTCACCGTCCGGTCGGCCGAGAGGGCGATCGTCGTGCCGTCGACGCGGACGTTCGCCGTCGGGTCGGTCGCCGCGTCCAGGACCGTCGCCTGCGGGATGCCGGCCAGGACGAGCTCGTCCGTGTCGTCGTCCGCGCCGGGGAAGTACACGCTGGAATCGGCCTTGACGGGGGCGACGATCCACGGGACGATCGGGGCCGTGGCCTCGATATAGTTTGTCCGGACGCTTGCGTCGCCGTGCCGGGCGACGGCCCGGCCCGTGCCGCCGACGGCGAGATCGTGGAAGCCGCCGAGGACGGCGCGGTCGCGCCAGTTGGAGTTCTGGAAGGAATTGAAGATCCGGTCCGACCGGACGAGGAGGACGCCGTCGCCCGCGTGCTCGAGGGCGGCGAACACGAGGGAGTTGGTCGGCGAGGCGGCGTCGCCGGTCTGGCTGAGCTTCACGTAGTTGAAGCCGTTCGACACGCAGAGCGTCCCGGCGCCGTTGGGAATGCAGACCGGCTGCGTCGCCGTCGTCCCGTCCTCGCGCCAGGTGGCGTCGGTGCTTCCGACATGGGTCTGGTAGACGTGGCCGCCGTCGAGGATCCACTTCTTGGCCGGATAGGCGTTGATGGCGCGGCCCCACGAGCCGTATCCGTGCGTGTGCCCGGCGTTCACGACGCCGAAGGACGAGCCGGCGCTTCCGCTGGAGTCGCCCTCGAGGAGGAGCGTGGCGTCCTCGGCGACCTTGGCCGACGAGGACGAGTAACCCTCCGGCCGGAACTTGAAGCCGCCGCCGCGGTCGCCGGGCGCGAAGGTGTCGTAGGCCTGCTTGTTCGAGACCTTGACGACGCCCCGGAACGTGCGGAACATTCCTTGGGAGAGAATGCTGGCCGTACCGTCGTAGAAAAAGGTTCCCTCTCCCGTCACCTGACTCCCGCTCTGCCAGCAGAAATTGGCTTTGCCGTCCTGGGAGTCGTCGCCCATCTTCCGACCGTTGGTGTTGGAGATGCGGAGCGTCCTTCCCGCGGGGATGTTCCAGAAGCGCATGCTGTCGCTGACCCAGTAGCGCGCGCGGGCGAAGACGTTGCGGATCGCCGTGTCCGTCCAGTCCGGCCAGGCGCCGCAGTCGAACTCCAGGCCGCCGGGCATCTCGATTCCGAGGCCGGTCGACGTGGAGTTGCCGTCGCCGCCGCCGATCGCGAACCGGTTGAAGCCGTTCGTGATCGCCGGGGTGTCGATGCGGAGCATGCCGGTGAAGCGCAAGTGTCCGGGCATGCCGGACGGGCGGGCGAACGTGAGCGTGGCGGCGTTCTTGCCGGTGAGTCGCTGCGTCCCGCCGGTGTGCAGGTGGTCCTCGTCCGGGCCGAGGTAGAGTTCGGCGACGGTGGCGTCTTGGTTGAGGACGAGCTGGTTGTCCGGAAGCGCGGCCATCGCGACGTCGCCCGCGAGGTGCGGATAGCCGCCGGCCGACGGGTCCGTGACGTTCGTCCACTTGGAAGAGTCTTCCCAGTTCATCTTGTCGCCGGGCTTGGCGAAGAACACGCGGCCGGAGCCCTCGGCTTCGGGGATGCAGACGGCGAGCGCGCGGGCGGCGACGACGTAGTCGGAGGTCGCGTCGTCCCGCACGAGCGCAACGACGGCCGAGAAGCCGGGTTCGAGGGCCGTGAGCGTGACGCCGTCCTCGCCCAGCGAGAACGAGCGGATGTCCATGGCGACGTAGCGGTTGCCGGTCCCCGCGAGTTCGGGGAGCACGACGGAGTCGCCGGCGCGGAAGAAAATGCCGGACAGGTCGGACAGGGACGAAACCACGTGGGCCGCCGTCCCGGGCGGCACGGTCGCCGTCCAAACGTGCGTGTAGGTCGTGCCGCCCAGGATCGACGTCACGGTCACGGTCGCCGTCGCGGTCCGGCCGGCGGCCGGGACGCCCGGCCAGACGAGCGTGCCGGCGGAGGAAAACGTCTTGGACGAAACCGTCCGGCCGTCGTACTCGAGCGTCGCCGTTCCCGTCGCGCCGTCGAACACGGCCGAAACGCCGAACGAGAAGTCCGCCGTCGAGCCGGTCGGGGAAAACGTCCAGCCGATGCCCGTGACGGCGAACGGGACGGCGTAAGTCGTCGCGTCCGGCAGGTCGAGGTAGGTCGCGACGCCCCAGTCGTTTTGGATCCGGACGCGGAGGCGGTACGTGGCGCCGGGCGCCAGATTTCCGGCGACGAGCGTCTCCGTCTGCCCGGGGACCGCGGAAACTTCCGTCGACGCGACGACGTTCGTGAAGCCGTCCGTCGAGGCCTCGAGGCGGAGCGTCGCGGACTGCGCGCCCGTGCCGAAGGCGGTCGCCGTCGCCGTCGCGGACACGGTCGTGTACCCGCGGTCCAGGAACGCCGCCGTGCCGGACGGCGCGCCGGGCGAGAGCGTGGTGAAGGTCGAGACGGACGACACGATTCCGGCGCCGACGTCGTTCGTGACGGCGGCCCGCACCCAGTAGGCCGTGCCGGTCGAAAGGCCCGCCACGGCGAAGGAGCGCGAATCGGGCGCGGCGGAGACGGCGTAGTTCGTCGTCCAGACCGCGGACGCGAAGCCGGCGTCCGACGCGATTTCCACGGTCACGTCCGCCGACCCGGCGCCCGTGCCGAGCGCCGTGACGACGGCCGAGACCGTCGCGTTCGTGTAGCCGACGGATACGGTCTCCACGCGGGCCACGGGACGGACGGAAGCCCCGTAGGACTCCGCCGCGCCCGCCGACAGGAACGCGGGGTCGTTCTGCGTCGCGTAGTCTGCGGCGATCCAGTCGGCCGATTTGATGCCGGCG
>JAEEGF011561186.1_pt1 | contig 11510 bp, 12 predicted proteins | sample 9134171 | NCBI WGS metagenome assembly JAEEGF01 (sample SAMN16246542, study PRJNA631951) | gut metagenome | biome: gut microbiome; feature: rumen; material: AP-attached | host: Bos | place: Iran: Karaj | collected 2018-10 | reverse complement strand
TCATTTCACTTCCCGGTCTGACTCTGGCAGCAAAGCGGTTCGATGACTGCAAACTGATCCTGAGGACCTTTGCAAAATACGAGCATAACGGACTTTTTCCCAATCTGTTTCCGGAAGGAGGCGAAGAAGCCCGGTACAATTCTGTTGACGCTCCTCTCCTTTTCATAAACATGGTCTGGAAATACGTTTCCGCATCGGGAGACAAAGATTTCCTTAAGGAAATGCTGCCTGTAATGCTGTCCGTCGAGCATGCCTATGAAACCGGAACAGATCATCATATCAAAATGGACAGCGACGGTCTGATAAGTGCCGGAGAAGACAAAGAACAGCTCACATGGATGGATGTTTGTGTAGACGGCTTCCTTCCCACTCCAAGGCACGGTAAACCCGTGGAGATCAACGCCTACTGGTACAGTGCGCTGCAGATCCTCTATGAATCAACGAAAGATCCCCACTTTAAGGAGCTTTCGGAGCTTGTAAAGACTTCATTCATTAAAGGATTTGTCGATAAAAAAAGAGGATGTTTAAAAGATGTTCTGAACGGAACATCCGAAGAGGATCAGATAAGATGTAACCAGATCTGGGCCCTCACCCAGCCTTTTACCATGCTGCCGAAAGACGTTTCATCCATGGTTCTTGAAACAGTAAAGCGCGAGCTTTTCACCACCGCGGGATTGAGATCCCTCTCCCCTGAGGATCCCGCCTTTAGACCCGTTTACATCGGAGATCTTTATCAAAGAGACAAAGCCTACCATCAGGGTACTGTCTGGGCATTTCCCCTGGGAGCCTTTTACACCGCGGAGATCAACGCGATCTCTTCTCTTCCGGAGGGGGATGCCAAAGTCCAAAGGCTTGACATTCTCGAAAGAAACATGTCCGAAACACGCAAATGGCTTCGGGAAGGCTGCACAGGCCAGCTTGCCGAGATCTACGACGGACTTGAACCCACCGTTTCCAGAGGCTGCTATGCTCAGGCCTGGAGCGTGGCGGAACTGCTTTCTGCTTTCACTCTTTACGAAAAAACATTTAAGAAGGTGCTGTAATTGAAAAGAAAACATTTGATCACAATTCTTTTATCATCGTTATTGTTATCCGGATGCCTGTATCCTCAGGGGCCGGGGCCTGTCATTCCCGATCCCTCCGCTTTTCCGACCCTTGAAGCCACAAAGACGCCTCTGCCAACAGCCACAAGCACACCCACTCCAACGGCCACAGATACGCCCACACCAACAAATACTCCGACAAACACACCCACGCCCACAAACACACCCACGCCCACGAACACACCGACTCCTACTCCGATCCCTGCGGGCGAGCTGTTTGTTCATTCCTATTTTTCGATCCTAAAGGAAAGACTTCAAAAGTACACAACCCCGGAACTCGGTGACTCTCTTAAGAAATCTTCCTTTGCGGATTACGAAACTCCCTATCGCGCTTCGGATTACAGCGATTACGAGATCAAGGGCGACAAGATCATCTTCCGTTTCGCGGAAAACACTCTCTGTGAGTCCCATCCGGCATTCGAATACGAGACCGATCTTTCAGAAGCAAAACTGTTCATGCGATACGATGATGACAACAACCTGATCAGCGACACTCGCATCAGAAAAGATCTCGATCCGAGTAAACCGATGATATGCCTCACCTTCGATGACGGTCCTTACGATGTTGTTGACCTGGAGCTGCTGAAGATCTTTGAAAAATACAACGCAAGAGCAACCTTTTTCTTTCTCAGCGATCGCTTTTCCACGAAAAAATGGAAAAACGCAGCTGTCGCGCTCTACGAAGCAGGTCATCAGATCGGTACTCACACTGCAAAACACACCTATTTCACAGCTTCCTACTTTGATAAGACTGCAAAGAATTACGACCATTTAAAGCTTTTCTGGCAGGAGATCAACGGTTCATCCCTTGTGATCGCAAAAGCCTTGGGACATGCCCCGGAGATAATCCGTATGCCGGGAGGATACTGGAATGATTACATGTCAAACTGCCCTCTTCCCATCATCCACTGGAGCATATCCTCCGGTGACACCGGTAACCTTGATGCCAAAGAAGGCGAGACCCCGGATGATGTATACAACCGCAAGGTTAAAGAAACATCGACAAATGTGATCAAAAGAGCTGTAAACAACGGCGTCAGCCTGATGCATTCAATAAAGAAGCCCTCTCCCGAAGCAGCAGAAAAGATCCTTTCGGAGCTTTCAAAGAAAGGCTATCAGTTTGTTACCATCGATGAACTCTGCTACTACAGAGGTTACACACTAAAAGAAGGTATTGAATACAACCACTACAAGCTTGATTGGAAGCAAAAATGACGTTACCGGTCCCGAAACAAAACTGCCCCTCCGCCAAAAGGCAGAGAGGCAGTTATTTTATGCTTCACCGGCATGCTCTATGATCTCGTTCACGATGATCCTGTATTCGGAAACTTTTGTTGTCTTCTTTAATGCTTTTTCAAACCTTTCGGAGACCTTCAAAGCAGGAAGCATATAGAACCACAGTTCCTTTAATTTACATAATATGCTGAAATCCCCGCTCATTCTTTCCGAGTAGATGTCCGTAAGTTCCTCATTAAAAGCCCTGAAACGAGCCTTGTCTATAAGATCATCCCCTTCAGAGAACAGATAAGGTCTTGCGATCAATCCTCTTCCCAGCATCAAAGCGCAGGCATCGGGAAAGGCTGCAGAAACCACTCCGATATCCTCGGACGTAAAAATGTCTCCGTTCAGGCACACCGGATTTACCGATCTTTCATAGGCGTATTCCAGCCACTCCTTCCTTATCTCTCCCTTGTAAAAATCCTTTTGTATTCTTGGATGAACGATCAATTCCTTTATGGGATATTTGTTAAAGATCTCCAGGATCCTCACAAATTCTTTGGGATCATGCTTTCCGAGCCTTGTTTTGACAGAGATCTCCGTCCCGATCTTCTCTGCTCCTTCAAATATCGAATCCAGAAAAGCATCAAGTTCATCCGGATAATAGAGGAAACCGCTTCCCTTCTTTTTTGTAACTACAGTGTTCGAAGGACAGCCCAGATTCAGATTGACTTCACTGTAGCCCTTATCCGCAACCACTTTGCAGGCCCAAAGAAAATGCTCTGCGTTCGCACAAAGGAACTGAGGTATGGTGAGCATACCACGGTTTTTCTCATTGTCGATCTCTTCGAGCTCTTTCATTTGGAAGCTCTTAGTCTGATTGGGCGACAAAAAGGGAGTAAAAAATTTTTCTACTCCCGTGTAGTATTTATTGAATACTTTTCTGTATATGTGTGTCGTGACACCTTCCATAGGTGCCAGATAGATCATTTTATGCTTTTCTTTCAAACAGAACCCTTTTCCTTTTCGATCACTTCAACGGCCTTTTCAAATTCCATGGGCTTTCCTGTAAGGTACCCTTGTACGAGATCGCAGCCCCATTCCAAAAGAGCTTCCTTCTTTTCAACACTTTCGACACCTTCCGCAAGGACTTCCGCATGAAGCACATGACCCATGGATATGATGAGTTTGATAAAGTCCATATCCTCACAGCTTGTGTGCATCTTGTCCACAAATGACTTGTCGATCTTAAGAAGATTAACCGGAAGCTGACTCAGATAAGACAGTGAAGCGTATCCTGTGCCAAAGTCGTCCAAAGCCACCTTCACTTCATTCTGCCTCAATTTGTCCATGGCTGCCTTTACGTTCTCAATTGCCGATGCAAAAACGGTTTCCGTGATCTCGATCTCAAGATTCTTATTGGGGAACTCGTTCTCTTTAAGAGTTCTTAATACAAACTCTGCATATCCGGGCTTTTGAAGATGATTGGCGCTGATGTTTACGGAGATCACAAGATCGGGATTCTCCTTAACAACATCCTTGAATCTCTTGATGGCATGAATAAGCACCCAGTTGTCCACGCGGAAGATCAGATTTGATTTCTCCGCGATCTGTATGAATTTGTCAGGTCGAATGGACTTTCCTTCTTCGTCCTCCAGTCTGCTCAGGGTCTCGAAGCCACGGAGTTTCCCGGTTCTGAGATTGTACTGGGGCTGGAAGACCAGATGGATCTCATCGGTACTCAGAGCCTTGAAGAGCCTGTCCTCGATCTTTCCGTTTTCAGTGAGTTCATTGGTAACGGAAGCATCATAGAAGGACACCTCAGCTCCTGCCTGATTCCTGTAATGAGCAATGGTGTCATCCAAATGTCTGTAAAGCTCATTGATGTCACCTCCGTCATCCGGGTAGCGCACAATGGCTGCTCTCGGCTCCAGAGTGATCTCGGTGTTTTCGATGATCAAGGGTCTCTTTACCTGCTTAATGAACTGCTTTACTCTTGCATCTACCTCAAGCCTTTCCGCCACAGGATCCTTGTTTTCCTTCGATGAATCGATAACTATAACGAATTCGGAATCTCCGTTCTTTCCCCCGTATTCTCCCTCCACCGTGCTTCCGATGAATCTGCCGGCAAGTGACTTTAAAACGGAGTTACCGAAATCCCTGCCCATCATATCATTCAGCTGAGCAAAATTTTCTATGTACAGAAATGAAATGTAGAATTCCTTTCCTGCCTTGATCCTTTTGTCAATGTAATCTCTTACTGCGGTAAGATTGTGCATCCCCGTCAGCGGGTCCTGCTGGGAAAGCAAATGAAGTATCTTGTTGTAATGATTTATATTGTTGATAAAACTGTAGGTAACATAGATCAGGATCACTGAACAAACAGTGTTCGCCAGGCCCGGAATGCCATCCCATTTCTGCAGAAAGAACATCTGAATGATCATGGGAACCGTGCTTATCAAAATCAGGACATATGAAATGATCATACCCGTTTTCTTCCCCACAAGCACCATGGCCACCAGAAGTATAAGTCTGATGTTCGTCAAAACACCCGCGATCTGTGAAGATGATAAAACAAGGCGACCAACCTCTAAATTGCGTGCCATGGAGGTTACCCTCGAAGTTACAATCGTGACAACAACAGCAAAGAAAGTCAAAACAATTATGGATATTCTTGTTTTAAGTTGTTTTTGCATGAAGACCCTCCCAATAGAATAAAAGCAGTGACCCTAAATCATATACATATGATATCACATCGCATACAAAATCTACATATTAAAATACGAAAATAATAAAAATTTATTGCAGGGTTGCTACTGTTCACACGTAGCCTTTCGCACTGCTTACTTATCAACGCCTCTCTTAGACTGCAGGAAATAAACAATACGTGCCGTAAGTGAGGTTGGGAGAATATGCAGGATCATTCTTGAAACCTTGACGTAAAGCTTCGGAACTATATAAAACCTGTTAAGATGCTTAATGGCATATTCTGCAACACTGTGGGCATCCGCTCCCATGAAAAGGAAAGAAATGTTGGCATTCCTGGCAAATTCAGTTGCTACAGGTCCGGGACAAAGAATGCTGATCTTTACCTTTGAACCTCTTCTTTTAAGCTCCTGTCTTATGCCTTCGGACAATCTGACCACATAACTTTTTGTGGCATAATAGGTTGCCATTAAAGGTCCGGGCATAAAACCGGCAATGGAAGCCACATTTAAAATGTGACCGCTGTCCTTTTCGATCATATCCTTAAGATAAAGTTTTGTAAGGATGTGCAAGGCAGCAACATTGGTTTCGATCATACGAACATCCTTTTCCAGGGAAGTTTTGTCAAAATCACCAAAATCACCGAAGCCGGCATTATTGATCAGAAGATCCGCATCCGAAAACTTCTCATGGAGTTTTTCGCAGTTCTCATGAACGCTGAGATCCGTAACTTCCGTAACGACTTCAAGTCCTTCTTTGCTTTCTGTCAGCTCTTTTTTTATTTCATCAAGCCTGTCAGCATTTCTGCCCACCAGGATCAGTTTCCGGGCTTCTTTTGAAACGATCCTTGCCATCTCGCGGCCTATGCCCGAAGATGCACCTGTGATCAATACAGTATCTTTCTTCATTATCTGTCCTTTCCCTGAATGTGAGATCCAAGTAAAAATCCAACCACAGACACAGAGCCCATGATTGAGACTCTTATACCATATCGCAGAGTGAAATTCAAAATAAAAAACTATTAAATCGGTTTGCATCTATGTGTACTGCTTGCGGAAGCAAGGTGATTTCAGTTGACGCATCCCGGTAGAAAACATTCTTAAGGTGAGGGATACAGTAAACACATAATAAAGTATCAAAAAAAGGCTCCTGTGATCCATTGATCAGATCTCAGGAGCCCTGTTTACTTAAACAAAAACAAGCTATTGCTCTTTCTTACGTTTGAATATAAAAACCAGACTTTTGGACGAACCGTAGCTTTGATTGGTTGATGCGCTGCTTACCATCTCCCATCCGTCATTCCCTAACTGATTAAGCCTGCTTTCAAGCTCTCCGGTATTAACGTTTCCGCCAAAAAAGCCTGTTGTGTCATATGAGATCACTTTGTACTCGAATTTATCCATATTTTTTTCCTCCTGTTAATATACAATCTAACACAATGATTCAAAATGTTACACAGCGTAAACGAAAAAATATGACCGTTTATTTTTCCCTGCCGTGCATATAATGTATGCCGATATGCCCTATGTAATTTGCAAGTTTTTTATAATAGACTATTGTATTTATATCCGTCCGGAATCCTGATATATGCACGAATATGTTCGTCGACAGGGCGCTCGACAATTCCGGATCTGTTGTCAATATTACCTTCCGCGGCGAGGATGGTATTCTCACGTTTTCCAACAATAATCCCCATATGATCGTGCTCATGGCCATCAAAAACATGATCATAAAGAACAATGTCCCCTGCTGCCGGCACAAAATCATCTTTCCGTGTATGATACTCAATCCTGGGATCGCCTATTGCAAATTCCTCCCATGCAATACAGCCTGCAAGATGACAGCTTCTACATTCATTGGGACGTATCGGGATCTCGAAACCTGCTTCCCTGCAGCAATAATACACAAATGCAGCACACCAGAGTCTGTCAGCTTCTTCGATAGTCCACTTTGGGAACGGCTGAACTATCGGTTCCAGATTTGCTTTTTCCCCGTCTGCAAAGCCATGGAACGGAATCTGTGCCATAGTCTTCGCAACACTCGCAAGCTGTTGTCCGGTTGCTGTTCGATGGATCACCGAAACATGAGTGATTTTGTTGGCCTCGTCTAGATACTCCTTCTCAAAATGCATGCCGATGGCTTCCGCTGTTTTATACGACGCCTCATTTGTATATTTACAGTAAGAATACAGTGATGGGTAATCGGTATTTTCAAAAGCCCAGTCCCGAACGGCCTGCGCCGCCTCCTTTGCAAATCCGCGTCTCCAATATTTCTTATTGATGTGATAGCCGATTTCCGGCAAAGGCTTTCCGTCAATATTCTGGATTGTAATGCCGCAGTCCCCGATAAATTCCCCGTTTTCTTTCAGAACAACTGCCCACAATCCAAATCCATACTTTGAATAATTATCTATATTCCATTCAATCCAGCGTCTGGTCCTTGCTTCATCAAACGGGGCCGGATAATGCTGCATCGTCTCGGCATCGGACATTATTTCATACAGTGCTTCAAAATCATCCATAGTATACTCTCTAAGCAGGAGTCTTTCGGTTTCTATCATTTCTTCTTGTTTTATCCTTCCATTTAATGTTTATAGTCATCTGATACATCTGCAAACGTTCGTATACCCTTTATATAATCATCATAGGCATTCTCGGGATCTTTGCCATGAAATACTTTGCAAAGACCACACATATCACAATCAGCGATGCAGGGGTATTTTTCTTTTATGAATATTCGGCGCTCATTCTCCGATGAGGTCTCAATCATCGGTGCATCAATCATAGCAACACCTCACATAATATTTCTGTCCTGACGATACTGTTCCATATATTCGGCATTGATCTCTTTTAGCTCACGTTTTCCGTCAATATAATCCTGATAGATATCCCATGGCGAACCGCCGCCAAGCCAGCAGGAAGAACAATTCTCACATCCCCCGCCGCAATCCATGGATTCCCTGACGATCCTCTCCCGTTCTTCTTTTGTGGTATCTTTGATAAGAAGTGATCTTATCTCCATAAGTCTACACCTCCTGCATTATCAATACTCATCCAAAAAGTTGTGTCGCGTCCCATTTTTCTTATAAGCGATCACGGTATCGAGATTTACATTTTCAACACTCTTAAAGATATTGGATTCAATAAACGGATTGTTTTTCTTTAGCTCCGCGATCATTTTCTTTGTCTCCAGACGTTTCGATGAAGTAGTCCCGTCCTCATGACATGTGGTGCAGGTATCGGTAAAATGACATGCACACTGCAGGAAATGAAGATCATTGTAGTCCCTCCAAGCGCAGATATCGCTTTCACGAATCAGATATAACGGTCTGATCAGTTCCATTCCTTCGAAATTAGTGCTGTGAAGTTTGGGCATCATGGTCTGTATCTGTGCCCCATGCAGCATTCCCATAAGGATAGTCTCGATGACGTCATCATAATGATGCCCCAGCGCAATCTTGTTGCAGCCAAGTGCCTTCGCTTTACTGTAAAGATATCCGCGGCGCATTCTCGCACAGATATAGCATGGACTTTTTTCTATGGTATCTACTGCATCAAAGATGTCGCTTTCAAATATCGTGATTGGGATTCCCAGTGCTTTGGCATTACTTTCGATCAGTTCACGATTTTCCCGATTATATCCGGGATCCATTACGAGAAATGTCAGTTCAAAGTTGCACTGCCTGTGCCTTTGTATCTCCTGAAAAAGCTTTGCCATCAGCATGGAATCTTTACCGCCTGATATGCATACAGCAATACGATCACCCTCCTGTATAAGCTGATACGTTTTGCATGCCTTGGCAAAAGGCGTAAAAAGCTGCTTATGGAACTTCTTTCGGATGCTTTCTTCTGCCTTATGCTGCTTTTCTTCTCTTGCGGATTCATCAAGCATTCCCGATCTTATATACCCGATATATCCGCCCTCAAGGCTATAAATATCCCTGTCTTCAAGATACTCCGACTCCTCCAGCCCCTTCGATTTCCGCCCGATCTGACAGTAAAAAACAAGTTTTTTGTTTTTGCTGATGTTCTCAAGTTCAGTGTTTGGCCCTTCTTCAATCACTTCCATGGGAATGTGAAGAGCTCCCGGTATTATTCCGTAAGCTACAAGTCCGTCATCCCTGATATCTATGAGTTCATACGAATCCTTCGGCCATTTCCGAAGTTCTTCCGGTGTTATTTCTTTCATTGGAATCCTTACTGCTCTGCCTCCATCTCAGCATTAATGGTATCTTCGCTTGCTGCCATAGCATGAAGGGTCATTTCAAGAAGCTTATCCAGTTCCCATCCGAGCTGATCTGCTCCGCGCTCGATTACTTCCCTTGAGCATCCTGCCGCAAAGCCCTTGCTTTTATATTTCTTTTTCAGTGATTTGAGTTCCATATCCTTGGTACTCTTTGAGGGTCTCATAAGAGCTGCTGCCCAGATAAGGCCGGTTAATTCGTCTGCCGCAAAAAGAACCTTCTCCATCTCGTGGATCGGCTCTACATCTATCGTTACGCCACAGCCGACAGTGATGCCATACCCATGGGAACATACGGAATGAATGATATCGTCACTCACACCGCCATTCTTCAGAAGTTCAGGTGCTTTAAGACAATGCTCCTCCGGATACAGTTCAAAATCTATATCATGCAGCAAACCTACTATTCCCCAGTATTCAGTTTCATCAGCATAACCGAGTTCTTTTGCATACCACTTCATAACAGCTTCCACAGTCAGTGAATGCTGAATATGAAACGGATCCTTGTTATACTTTTTTAACAGTGCAAATGCTTCGTTCCTTGTGATCATCTTCTTTACCATCCTTTTCTTTATTCCCCGGCTTCACTCATCATCTTCCTGTAAGATTCTCTTGTAAACCTGTGATATTCCAGCCCAAACACACTTTGCTCTATATGATAAACATAGGGATCGATATTATCATCTTTAAAAGAGATTGCCCATTCATCCTCATTTACCTTGCTTATCAGAATATCCTGAGAATATCGGCGGAAAAGCTCCGCAATGTCTTCCAATGTGTTGTCCGGCTTACGGATCTCCTGCACAAATTCTTTCATAAAGTCTGAGGGTTGATAATTCCCATGAACCCAGTCAAACCCCTCTGCCGGAATCTTCACAGCATATCTTCCCTTTTCCTCACCGAGCTCCCCGATCGTGATATTTCCCAATCGTTCTTTCTCGTTTTCCAAAAACTCTGCGATCTTTAAGGGCAGTTCGCCCGCACTGCAGTCAAGTAGCTCGGTAAGCGAACTTTCCGGGTAATAAAACGTGATCGGCGAGCACGCTTGCCCGAGTTTAACCTCACTTTCAAGAATGTTATCTATGAGATTACGCTCCAATTCTTCCATTTCCGCACAAATCCTTTACTATTTCTCCTGCAATCAGCAATCCTGCTACAGCCGGTACAAAAGCCGTGCTTCCGGGAATATCCCTTCGCTCTGTACACTTATGCTGTGCTCCGGGAGGACAGATGCAGTGTGTCCTGCAACTGATGGACATATCTTCCAGCGGGCGAATTGGCTGCTCATCGGAATAAACTACTTTCAGTTTTTTCACATTACGTTTCTTTAATTCCCTGCGCATTACCCTGGCAAGCGGGCATATCTTTGTATCGTAAATATCTGCAATCTTAAGTCTTCCCGCATCCAATTTATTTCCGGCACCCATAGCGCTGATGATCGGAATCCCTTCCTTTTGTGCCCTTATTATCAGTTCTATTTTCGCAGTCACTGTATCAACCGCGTCTACAATATAATCATATTCAGAAAACGGAAAATCATCTGCATTTTCAGGCAAAAAGAAACACTTGTGAATCTCGATCTTCGCGTCAGGATTGATTTCCAGCATCCTGTCACGCATTACCTCCGCTTTATACTTTCCAACAGTCTTTCTGGTTGCTATGATCTGACGATTCAGGTTCGTAAGACAGACCTTATCATCATCAATAAGATCAAACGAACCTATCCCGCTTCTGACAAGGGCTTCGCAAACATATCCGCCCACTCCGCCTATGCCAAAAACAGCAACTTTCTTACCATACAGCGACTCCATTGCATCAGGTCCCAGCAAAAGCTGAGTCCTTGAAAACTGATTCAACATAATACCAACATCCTTTTTTATTACTTGTAAATAGAAAATGGTACCACCATAAGCCTACTATGTCAATAGGTTTTTGAGCTATGCCACATCAAGAGTTTTCACAAAAAAAAGGCGCCCTTCAGGTGCCTTTCGATGATTCATTTCAAATATCCGTTCTTGTCCCAGATTTCAAGATCTTGTTCTTTATCATCTTTAGGCGCTCTCGGATCGCTTCTCTCAAACAATTTAGGTATATACCTGATAAAAAGAATGACCAGATCCACCACCGCACTCGCCAAAAAGACTCCACACGGAAGCAGCCACGTGAACGCAGGTGCCCCATGTCCCTTTCGCCCATTGTTCGCTATTTCGATCGCCAGATGCAAATCTATTACGATCCCTA
>JAEEGF010571269.1_pt1 | contig 11510 bp, 4 predicted proteins | sample 9134171 | NCBI WGS metagenome assembly JAEEGF01 (sample SAMN16246542, study PRJNA631951) | gut metagenome | biome: gut microbiome; feature: rumen; material: AP-attached | host: Bos | place: Iran: Karaj | collected 2018-10 | reverse complement strand
TGGGCTACCGCGTCATCATCAACAACGCCCATTGGGGACAGATCTACCAGAACGAGACCTATCAGGACGTGAACATCGGTGACCGCTTCACCGCCTTCGTCAAGCAGGTGCGCCCCGATGGCAAGGTCGATGTCACCCTGGCCAAAATCGAGAAAATGCGCGTTGACGACCTCGCCGACCGCATTGAGCAATATCTGCACGATCACAACGGCGAGATGACCCTTACCGACAAGAGCGACCCCGACGACATCAACAAGACCTTCCAGTGCAGCAAGAAGGACTTCAAGAAAGCCCTAGGCCTTCTCTACAAGCAACAGAAAGTCACCCTAGGCGACACCGTCAAACTGGTCAATTAGACACTCAACTCTTTCCCAGGAAACACTGTAGAAAAAGCCAGTCCCAACGTCTTGCACATCTTCGACGTTTTTTGTCGTGCATCAATGCTAAAAAATACTATCTTTGTAGCGAGTATTAGAAACGAGTTAGTTTTTTTAAGCAGATGAAACGATACAGATTATTCATATTAGTGGCATTGTTTGTCTCGATGACTGCGCTGGCCGATAACAGCCAGGCGCCTGAGGCTATTGGGCCTATGCCAACTGCGGCGCAGGTGGAATGGCAGCGGCTGGAGACGTATGCGTTTATCCACTTCGGGCCCAACACGTTTACCGACAAGGAATGGGGCTATGGCGACACGCCTGCCGAGACTTTCAATCCGTCGAATTTGGACTGCGAACAATGGGTGCTGACACTCAAGGCCTGCGGCATGAAAGGAGTGATCCTCACCGCCAAACACCACGACGGCTTCTGCCTCTGGCCGACGGAGACCACCGACTACTCGATTAAAAACTCATCATACAAAAACGGCCAAGGGGACGTGGTAGGGGAACTCTGTGAAGCATGCCGTAAACACGGCCTGCTATTCGGAGTGTATCTGTCGCCTTGGGATCGACATCAGGCTTCATACGGCACCGAAGAATACGTGAAGTTGTATCACCAGCAAATCCAAGAGTTGGTGGACCATTACGGACCCTTCTTCGAGTTCTGGTTCGACGGGGCTAACGGTGGCAACGGATGGTACGGAGGTGCTAATGAAACACGTTCAATAAAAGCGGAGGAATATTATCAATATGAAACAGCCCGCGACATCATCTGGTCGAAATACCCTAACACGATGATCTTTGGCGGCACCGTACCTACCTTGCGCTGGATCGGCAACGAAGAAGGCATCGCAAAGGCCACCCAATGGTGCAACTACACCCTCGATTTCGGCGACCTCAACAACACCAAATTACTGGCGACTGGCATCCCCAATGGCGAGCACTGGCTTCCTGCCGAAGTGGATGTCTCCATCCGTCCGGGCTGGTTCTATCACGAAAACGAGCAACCCAAATCATTGGAACAGCTGCTCGACATCTACTATCACAGCGTGGGCCGCAACGCCAGTCTTCTGCTGAATTTTCCCGTAGCCCTCAACGGTAAGATCAGTCCCGAAGACTCCTTAAGAGCGGTGGAGTGGTACCAAACCCTTCAGCAAACCTTCGCCAACAACTTGTTGGAAGGACTTCAGCCGACCGTCCACGACGAAGGAGTCCACCCCGAATGGGTTTACACTTTCCATAATCCCACTGAGGTAAGCCATGTGGTGCTCGAGGAAGACGTGTTATTCGGCCAACACGTGGAACGTTTCTCCGTCAGCTATTACCGAAACGGAAAATGGCTTCCTGTTGAGACTGACGACGAGATGACCACCATCGGATTCAAGCGCATCATCCGCTTCAAGCCTGCCACGATGGAAAAGCTCAGAATTCGCATCATCAAGACCAAAGCCCCAGTTGTTTTCTATAAAATCTCTGCTTTTTAATAGTAAACACAAAACGTGCGAGGCACCCCAACGGCACTAAGAAACTCCCTTCGGTTCGTTTCTAAGGTGCCTTTTGGGGTGCCTCGCTACGCGAAGTTACCTCAAGGGTCAAGATTATCTCACAATCATCTTGACTGCCATGCGATCATTGCTGTTTTGCAGGGTGACCACATAGACGCCCTTGGCGAGGTTGTGCGAGAATCTGACACTACCCACGCCGATGGTCTGTGTATAGACCGGCTGGCCCAGGAGGTTGAACACCACCATCTGCAAGTTGCCGTTGGTGTTGTTCTCCACAACAATCTCGTCGTTGTGGTTCCAGAGGTTCACGTTCATCAACTCAGTCTCCTCAACAGCGTCATAGTCGGTGCCAAGGATCAAGATGTCGTCGACCTCCCAAGCGGCAGCGCCTTCGTCAACGTTGCTGATGTAACGGAAGGCGATATTGCAGCTCTCACCGTGGAAGCCGTCAAGGGAAATCTCGCCAGACTCTGTCCATTCGTAACCGCCTGCCGACATATTAAAGCTAAGCGGTTGCCATGAGGCAGCGGTAGGATCCTGACCGTCGTAGTCGTCAGCAAAGAAGAGTTCGAGATCTGGACCGGTGTAGTTCTTAGCATTGCGGAAGGTCAGGACAACATCCTGGAAGAAGGTGAGGTCGAACGCAGGTGAGATGCACCACTGTTCGTTGTCGACATCATCGTTGTAACCATTGGCGTAAGCGTAGTGGTTTCCGCCGTAGGTGGACACAGTCCAAGGCTTGTTGCCTTCAACGGTAACAAAGGTCCAGCCGTTCATATCGCCTTCCCAATCCTGGTTGAGGATGACTGTCTGACCGATGATGATGACGTAGTTGGCAGTGGCGACGCCGCTGTTCTCGTAGCCTTCCATCATGGCGATGGCCTTCAGGGTCACGTCGGCATCCACATGGATGGGAGCGCTGTACACCATCGACTCAGCGGTAGGTTCTGTACCGTCGTTGGTGTAGTAGATGACAGCGCCTTCGGTGGCACAGGTGATCTCCACCTCAAAGTCTTCGTAATAAGTACCCGAAGCCACGCTGAACACAGGAGTGGCAACGGTCTGGGTGGCAGTGCCGCCAAGCACGAAGAGGTCGAGATAGAAGTTGTAGTCAGCATTGTTGATGTTGCTGGTGGAGTAGGCGCCGAACTTGTGGTTGGCGTTTTTGGCGATGCCACGGTTCGGTGTGTTCACATTGGTAATGACGAAGCCGCTGTAGTTGGGCACCATGGCGTTCTCACCGGCGGTGCCGAAGGTGATGCCCCAGTCGGTGTTGACGTCACCGGCGAAGTTGGTGCTGCTGCTGTAACCGAGCATAGCTCCATCGGCGTTGGTCAAGGTGATGATGGTGTCGTTCACGGTGACATTCCAGACGAAGGTCTCGATGTCAGCCACGATCTCATCGGGTAGGGTCTCCACGCCGTTGCTGTTTACCGAGGTGAAGAGCACGCCGTCGGGTTTGCCTGAGACTCCAGCGGTCATGGCATAGTAGCCGTCGCCCACGGTGGCGTCGTAACGCGAGGCGATGACCACCTGGTCGCCATTGTGGAGGTCGGCCAGCGAACCGATACGGTTCCAGTCACCACCCTGGATGGGCTCGGTGACGGTGCCGTTCAGTGTCACGGTGATGTCGTCGAGTTCAGAAGCCACATTAATAGTAGTGGTGTAAGTGCCGACGGCCAGACCTTCAGCCATTCTCACATAGATAACCTCATCAACAGCGCCTTCATTAGGCTCAATGTTGTAAATAGCCATCGGAACGAAATCATCGCCAGACTCATCTGACATTTGGAAATCAACACCTTCAATAATGATATCGACATTCTCGGTCAGGTTGAAACCTGAAATCGAGATGGCTTGTTCATTAGACGGACCGTTGCCTTCGACATAGCTGAAGGTCAGGCTGAGCGGGGTGACAGTCAGCACCGGGTCGGAGGTGAAGCCCATCAGCATGATGTCGTCGATCTCCCAAGCAGCGGCCTCGGTCTCAGTGGAAGTGTATTTGAAGCCGATATAGCATTCGTCGCCAGCAAAGCCAGTGAATTCGATGATGCCTGACTCGGTCCAAGTGTAAGAGCCTGTCGATTTCTCGAAGGTCAACTCAGTCCAGCTGGCAGCAGTCGGGTCAGAACCGTCATAGTCGTTCGAGAAGAACAGCTGCATATCGGGACCGGTGTAGTTCTTGGCATTCAGGAAGGAGAGGGTCACATCGCTATACTGTTCAAGGCTGAAAGCGGGGGAGATGCACCACTGCTCGTTGACGCCGCCGTTGTAGCCGTTGGCGTTGGCATAGTGGTTGCCCTGATATTGGGCGACGGTCCAAGGCTTGTTGCCTTCCACGCTGACGAAGGTCCAGCCGTTCATCTCGCCTTCCCAATCCTGGTTGAAGATGACGACAGCATCGAGCACGAACACATACTCGGCTTCAGCAATCTCACTGTCCTCATAGCCTTCCTTCATGGCGATGGCCTTGACAGTGGTGTTCTCATTGAGGACAATGGGTTCCGTATAGACCGTGCTGTTGGCTGTAGGATCGCTGCCATCCAAAGTGTAATAGATGGTGGCGTCAGCCGTGGCGCAGCTGATGGTGATCTCTTGTTCCTCATAATAAGTACCAGCGGCAGGAGTGAAGGTAGGCGTTGCGCAAACCATGGTGCCGGTGCCGCCGACGACGAACATGTCAAGGAAGAAGTTGTATCCGTTGCCGTTGAGGTTCTGGATGTGGTAAGGACCAAAGTTGTGGTTGCTGTTCAAGGCAAAAGCTCTGTTGGTGACATTGCCGTTGGTGATGACGAAGCCGCTGTATCCAGGAACCATGGCGCCTTCCTCGGAAGTGCCGGGGACGATAGTCCATGCGGTATTGTCGCCGCCAGTGGCAAAGTTAGTGCTACTGGTATAGCCAAGCACGTCGCCATTGACGGTGGTGAAGGTGTAGTTGGTGCCATCGGTGGCGACAGTCCAATAGTAGAGGCTGTCGGCTTCGGCGATGGAACTCGGGAGGGTCTCGGCAGTTTCTGTGATGCTGGTGAAGAGCACGCCGGCGGGCTTGCCAGAGGCCTGAGCGGTCATGGCATAATAGTCATTGGCATTCTCGTCGAAACGTGCGGCAAAGATGACCTTGGCGCCGTTGTTCAGTTGCGAGAGGTCGGTGAGACGGACATAGTCGCTGGCCACCTGAGGCTCCATGACACTGCCGCTGACAGGGATGTATACCGTGTCGGCACCTTCTGACCAGGCGCTGATGACCTCGTCATAGTCGCCCAGTTCCAAACCGGCCTTCAAACGGACATAGATATGCAGATTGTTGAAGTTGGCCGCGCCGCTGATGCTGATGCAGCTCTCAGGAGCGAAGAGGTCGCCACCGACCGATGAGATTTGGTAGTTAGCCGAAGGATACACGTAGGCGGCACCCTCCAAGTTACTGGCACTCAGGTTGAACATCTTGGGATCCGACGGACCTTGGCCTTCGGTGTAGTTGAGACCGGCGACGGCATCTGGATTGACCACCAAAGTGGGATAGATGGGATGCTCGAAGGTCACATCATCGGCACTGGCGACACGCAGTTGGGGAGCGTTATAGCAGCCGATGACACCGATCACTGTGACAATGTCGTTTTCAAGCATGCCTTCAACAGCAGGCATCTTGTATATGTTCAAGGTATTTTCACCTTGGGTGATAGGCGTGTTGTTGGAAGTATTGATGGCACCGATGATGGCGTCTTCTATCTTCACGCGAGTGGATTGCAACAGGTTGGCTCCAGTCTGGTTGTCAGCCAGGATATCAGCTATGGTAGCGACAGCCATAGGCAGTTCATTACCATTGGAAACCACCACGAACTGGTTGGCGTTGCCGCCGTTGATTCCTGACAGTTCGATAAGGCCATTATAGACTGCCTTCTTACCGTATGCCAGAACCAAGTCGCCCAAAGCGAGAGTGCTAGGCACCGTATTGCTGTTCAGGTAGAGGTCGATACCAGCGGTAGCATCCTGCACATAGATGTTGCGACCGTCGATGAAGGTCACCACACCTTGTACCAAAGCGTATTCATTGGTATTCAAAGCCTTGGCGTCGGCGATGGTCATCAGGGTGGGGAAGGTGTAGGTTGCAGAGACGATGGCACTGTTGACAAGTCCTTCCTTGACAGCCATGGCCTTCACCGTAGTGGTCTCGCTGATGTTGAGGGCTTGCGAATAGACACTGCTGTTAGCGGTGGGATCGGTACCGTCGAGGGTATAATAGATGGTAGCTCCTTCGGTGGCACAGGTGATACTCACCTCCTGGGCTTGGATGAAGGTGCCAGCGGCAAGGCTCAGCACCGGAGTAGCCACGGTCTGCATCTGGGTGAAGGTAGCGTTGACGGTGACATCAGCAGCAGGCATGACGAACTGTTTGGCTTCCTTAATATCAATAGGAGTAGCCCCGGTATAGCTATAGGTCAGCGTGGTGAGTTCGTAGTTGGTTTCAGGTGTGACCGTCACATAGATGGTGTCGCCTTCCTGGGCTTGGGTGGCGCTGACATCCACAGTTCCGTTGGTGACTTGAGCCACGTTGACGGCATAGTAGGTAGGAGTGGGCGGAGTGGGAACGTCACCGGCTTTGTAGAGATACACATCGAGTTGGCCTGAACCGTAGCAGGAGAACGGTGAGCCGTTGCTGTTGAGGCGGAGCCAGTTACGGGTATTGGTACCCTGAGCCTTGATGGTTGCCACGCCAGTCGAGGCAATCTCAATAGTCCATTGGCCATTGGCATCATTGGTCGCTTGCACTTTCAATTGGTTTGCCGAAGAGCTGGCGGCATAGAGGTATCCTCCGGTAGCGGCATCGTACAAAGTCCATTTACCATCGGTCTGACCCAAAGTGAGCTCATAAACGGCATCATCACCGCCCTGGGAAGCGGGGGTGATGGTGACGACATTGTTGGCAGGGGTGACGTCAACAGCCACTCTATTGTTGGTAGCCTGTTTTCCTAAGGCCTTGTAGCCCTCTCCCTTGACACCGACAATGATGTATTTCTCACCCGAAATCAATGCGTTGGCATTGGTGATCAAAGTATAGGCGGTTTCTACAACGGGAGTGGATGCGGGGCTGAAAGTAGCATTGATGGTGACATCCGCAGCTGGCATGACGAACTGTTTCGCTTCCATAATGTCAATAGCAGTTGTACCGGTGTAGCTATAAGTCAATGCAGTCAATTCATAATTGCTGTCAGGAGTAGCGGTAACGTTAATGGTCGTTCCTTCAGCGGCAGTGGTCGGTTCGGCGGTCACCGTACCGTTGGTGATGCCATCAGCGATGTTCACGGAATAGGTCGTGGGGGCCGTCTGCACGGTGATGTCGTTGGCATTGGCGACACGCAGTTGAGGAGCGTTGTAGCAACCGATGATACCGGTCACAGTGATCACATTACCTTCTACGAGGCCGTCAACAACGGGCATCTTGTAGATGTTAATGGAGTTTTCACCTTGTGTGATGGGAGTGTTGTTGGAGGTGTTGATGGTTCCAACAGTAGCTTCCACGATCTGCACGCGTGTGGACTGAAGCATGTTGTTACCAGCGGCGTCGGCATTGATTTCGGCAATGGTCTTCACAGCCAATGGCAAAGTGTTGCCGGTGGAGATGACGCTGAACTGAGAAGCCTCAGAGGGGTCGATGCCCGAAAGTTCAACCAGTCCTTTGTATAATGCAATCTTGCCGTAGGCTTGAACCTTATCACCCAAATTCAAGGTGCTGACCGTGCTATTGAGGAAAAGATCGATACCTGCGGTTTCATCTTGGATATAGACATTCTTATTATCTATAAAGGTAATCACACCTTGAACTAGAGCGTATTCATTGACAGCCAAAGCTCTGGCATCGGCGATATCCATCAGTGTTGGAGCGGCTTGGATGGTATAGGTGGCGGTAGCCACGGCGCTGTTGTTCATGCCAGCTTTCACGGCCATGGCTTTCAGCGTTTTCGTCTCGCTGACTGCGATAGCAGATGAATAAACAGTGCTGTTGAGTGTCGGGTCAGTGCCATCGGTGGTGTAATAGATGGTGGCGCCATCGGTGGTGGTGCTGATGGTCACGTTCTGGGCCGTGTTATAGGAACCTGCGGCAGGGGAGAAGGTAGGGGTGGCCACGGTTTGCATGGTGCCGCCGCCGCTTTCCTTGTAAAACTCAGCTTTGACGAACTGTGCATATTGATTGCTGCCACCTGCCGTGATGTTGTAAACAATTTTGAAATACTTGTTTGACCAATCAGCTGTTGAAGGTCTTTCGAAGGTGGTGGTAGAGTTTGCCGTAAAACTGCCTGTAACCGTTGTCGGATTACTGAAATCCGAACTCGACGATACATAAAGCGTCATCGAATTGACGGTTGCGGTTGCAGAGCCATTGGTAACCATCACCTTGGTAATGTTGTCACTCATTGTGGATGTCGAATATAAAGGACGGTCCACTCCGTTGAGGTTCTTTCCGCCGATACGCCATGGATTCATGGTAGTGTTACCTGTAACCATCCATGTCATACCGTTTTGTGTAATCTCACTTTCGGTTGCATATCCATTGGTGCCACCTGTTATGGTGCCATCCAAGGTATAGGCTACCACTTCGTCTCTTGTTTGTCCCCAAGTGAGGCCCGACAACAACAATAGCGCTGTTGCCAGCAAAAAAGTAAATCTACGTCTCATTTTGTTGAAAATTAATTATAATTTATTGATATTTAATATTTTAGATTATTCATTCTACCAAATAGCCATTTTACAAAAATACGTAAAGCCCTCCTTGTTGTAAACAGGGAGGGCTTGGGATTTATCAACAAAAAGGGGCAATTTATTAACAATTGGCACAAAAAACAGGGGCGTCGATTGACGTCCCTGTTTCTTGTCTAACTAAGAATGGATCTTAGAGAACCACGACCTTTTGGGTCTGGTTGCCAGCTTGCACGAAGTAGACACCAGCCTCGAGGTTCACGTTGAGGTTCTTGACGTTCTTGTAGGTCTTCACCAGCTGACCGGCGACATTGAAGATGTTGACGTCGGAAGCTTGGTTGAGGTCCATGGTGAAAGTACCATTGGCGGGGTTGGGATAAACCTTCATGGTGGTGGGAACCTCCACGGTGTTCTCCTCAACATCGTCCCACATGTAGTTGACATGAATCTTCACTGCACGATAATAGTTATCATCGGGATCGGGGTCTTCACCATTGTCACTGTTCATTACGTATGCACCAGCAATTTGGTCATTCTGATAGCACAGCCACAGATAATCGCCTTCTTCGTCAGTGTAAACATACGGAATCACTTGACCATAGACCATTTCATCATAAATGGCCATGAAGTCAGTAATAACTTGGAATGTACCTTCCCAAGTACGGCCACCGTTAACAGAAATGTTACCGAACAACCTGTAATAATACTTGTTGTTTTCTGAGCAGACATACATGTCTGTGGCATTACCAGCAATCATTGACCAGAAAGCGAAAACTCTGTCGGTAGCCTTGTCATAGTACATGGTACAGAAGTCGGTCTTACCGCTGTTGTATGAGCCATGCTCCTGCCAAGACAAGGTGTTGCTGCTCGGGAAGTTACCTTCGGAAGCATCCCAACCAAGAACATTACCATCGTCATCAACAATCACGAGGTCGCCAACGTATTCCGGAAGTGGGCTGTGGGTTTGGTCTGACCAATACTCAGAAGTGCCATAGATGTCCTGACTGATGTAGGTGGAGTCCATGATGAAAGGTCCGCCAACTTCACCGATACCGCCAACGCAAGAATCGTTTTTAGGAAGAATTTCACTCCAGTAGCCGATACCGCCAACGCTCGGATAGTATCCATCAGAACCGGCACCTTCATTAGCGCCGTTGTAGGCATAAACCAAATGCAAGTTGTCATTGCTGTCGAAACAAGCATCAGTCCAACGAGGATACATGAAAGCAAGTGCATCGGCAGTGTATGCTTCGTTGATGCCAGGATGTTGGTAGAACACTCTTTCATTCCAAGTCTCGCCATTGTCTTCGGAGATAACGGCCTTACCATCGCTCCAAGCGTTGTTGATAATGAAACCAACACGGTTCGGCTTGGCAGGATCGTAATCCAGGAAATAGGTAATGTTGGAACCGCCGTCTGAAAGATGATCGGCGTCAAGACTGGGAAGGACTTCGTATTGATGGGTCCATTCACCATCCTTGTAGCAATAATAAATGATGGGATCTTCACCGGCGCTATCAGGAGGTGTAATCTTGGCACCGCTGTTGGTGCAAAGGACATGGATGATATCAAGGTTGGGACCTGAGCACTGTACCACAGGCCAGCAAGGATCAACACCAGTGGCAGTGGGAAGCACGATGCCATCAGCGAAGCTCTGGGTGGGGTCGCTACGGAAATCTTCAACGATGAAAATTCTGCAGTCAGAGGCAGTGTGAGCTGCGATCACCAGACCGTTTTCCTTGTAGCGGGAGATTGAGCCGAAACCAGTCTTAACGCTTTCAGAACGACCTTCATTGAATTGCCATTCACCGACAGCCGGGTCAAACCAGGCAAGACCGGTACCACGATCGCTAAATGATTGGTCAGTAGCAAGGGTGTAGCACATCACAGCAAAGCCATCAGGCCAAACAGCAGTGTAGTTTCTCGGACCAGCATTCGACTGCCAGTCATAGGCGGTAAATGCCAACTCGGTTTGTTCAGGAGTGGTCATCATGCCTTTGGGATTAAGAGGAACATTGGCATAATCACGTTCTTCGAAGCCCGTGAAAGTGTAGGTCTTCTCAGCCTTTGTCAAAGCAGATTTCTTTGAAACACTCTTCACTTGAGCGAAACTTGTAATGACCAAAGTCATCGCAAGAACTAATGTAAATACCTTTTTCATAGTTATTAAAATTGGTTAATAATAAATGTGTTTGGATGCAAAATTAAACAAAAATTTGATTCTTTTCGTATTTTTGCAAAAAAAAATTGAACCACGACGAACAACATGAGAATCTATCTAGTCGGATATATGGGCGCAGGTAAGTCGACCACCTCCAAGCGGTTGGCCAAACAATTGGGCTGGGAGTCCTACGACACCGACAGGCTCTTTGAGGAACGATATAAGATCTCCATCAACGACTTTTTCCACAAATACGACGCTGAACTGTACCGGAAACTCGAGACCCAGATCCTCCACGAGACCCTGTCGCTCGACAACGCCGTCATCGCCACCGGGGGAGGCACGCCCTGCTTCAATAATAATATGGAGTGGATGAAGCAGCATGGATTCACCGTGTTCCTGAAAATCAGTCCAGAATCAGCCATTGTCCGCCTTTCCCAATCCAAAGTGAAACGCCCCTTGATCTACGACCGCCCACCAGAGGAATTGGAAACCTACATACGCAGTAACTACGCTGAACGACTGCCGTTCTACGAACAAGCCCAATTGACCTTCAAAGGGGAAAACTGCGACGTGGTAACCTTGGCTACCTTAATTCCAAGAGAGTGACATTCTCCACATGCTGGGTATGCGGGAACATGTCCACCGGCTGGACAGCTTTCACCTCGTATGCCGATGACAACAATTGCAAATCGCGCGCCTGTGTCGCCGGATTGCAGCTCACATACACCATCTTCGGAGCCTTAATCTTCAGTAACTGCTCCACCACCT
>JAEEGF011335255.1_pt1 | contig 11512 bp, 8 predicted proteins | sample 9134171 | NCBI WGS metagenome assembly JAEEGF01 (sample SAMN16246542, study PRJNA631951) | gut metagenome | biome: gut microbiome; feature: rumen; material: AP-attached | host: Bos | place: Iran: Karaj | collected 2018-10 | reverse complement strand
CAACATTAAAACACAGAAAAAGAGTTCTTGCCTTGCAAGCGAGCAGAGCTCGAGCGGTCTAAGTTCTTCGACTAGCGAAGCGGCAAAGCCGAGCGGTTAAAGTTGTCTTTTAAAAGAAAAATGACTCCAAATGCCCACTAAAAATGAGCAAATCCATGGTAGTCTCAGGATTTTTTCGTAACTTTGCAGAGCATTTGAGAAAGATGCACGCGCAAGCAGATCCACCAGAAGCATGCGAGGCGAGTACCAACGTCGCGAAAGGTACGGACCGGACAGCTTACGGTGCGCAACCGGAGGCAAGCGAAGTGGCCACCGCGAGATCCACGGGATGCACTGCAAACGCGCCAGGGGACCAACACCCCTTACTTAAATCCAACACACAAACACACCCATGCCTAGCAACACTATCGTGATGCCAATCGACATCAAACAGAACCGCAACGCCCTGAGCTCCTAATCGCTGACTTCCGCAGTATTTACTGCGAATGGGACAATGGGACAATTCGGAAATAGCAAGTATCACTATTCGCCTGAATGGTAGGCATATACGCTACCACGTGAGGAAGGGAAAGCGCTCTTAGTTGCGACCGCCACCGCCGCCGAAGCCGCCGCCACCACCGAAGCCTCCGAAGCCACCGCCGCCGAAGCCGCCGCCACCTCCAGGACGACCACCTCCGCCGCCACGCTGGCCGCGTCCGCCGCCTTCACCCTCTTCACCACCGCCGAAACCGCCACGACGGGCGCTGCTGCGGCCTCCAAAGAGGTTCAGACGATAGCTCACATGAAGCATCGCATAGCTGGTGATGGAGTTCACTTCCTGGTCGCGCCATCCGTTGGCATTGACGGTACGGCTGAAATTGGTCTCCTCATGCAGGATGTCATACCACTGCAGCATCACCGTGAGTGTCTTTCCACGCAGGAAGCTATAGCTCAGCTGGGCATTCCATATCAGCTCATTGGTGTTGAGCGTAGCATCGCTGTATCCGCGCTTGCTATAGCAATGGAAGTCGGTAGAGAGGACGGGCCACGATGGAGCATTCCTTGGGCGGCCGGGAAGCTGATTCAAGTCGATGCGTGTATTGCCACCATAGTTGAAGTTCCAAGTGGTGAGGTTACGGCTAGCCTGCAGTCGGTTCTCCGTTCGTGCGTATGTGACACGTGCATTCAGCGAGAAGTTCCACCAGCGGTTACGATAGCTGAGTGACAGATCAGGCGAGAAGTTATAGGTATGCGTCACATTGCGGTCGGGAGTGGCCGTGCGGTTCAGGTTCACATAGCCGATACGATGGTTGTAGCTGGCATTCATGCCGCCGCTCACATCCCAGCGGTTGAGTGTGTCAAGACCGATGTTGAACGAAGCACCTCCGTTGACGCTCCAGTTACCATTGATGTTCTCAGGGCGCGAGATGCGTCCACCAGTGGTCTCATTATAGGTCACCACATTACCAATGGAGTTGCTGGTGCGCTGCAGGTTGGCATTGGTGCTGAAGCTCCAGTGAGCCTGCTGTTTGGGAATCTGGAATCCGAGGCTGTCCTCCACGAACGTCGGTGTGCGCTGCTTCTGGAAGTTGATGCCGAGGTTGGAGCTGAAGGAGGGTTTCAATCCCGGATTACCCATCGAGATGCTAAGCGGATTGGTATCGTCGTAGATGTCGAGCAGCTGGGTGATGCTGGGCTGCGAGGTGTTGCCTCGGAGGGTCACCTGCAGGTTGGTCTGCTGGTTGAAACGATAGCGCATGTTCAGCGTAGGCGAGTAGTTGGTCACCGTGCGGACCGTATCGATGGGCACGCCGAGATACTGCTGGATATAGTGTGAGCGCTGGGGCTGGACGGTCACGCCGAGGTTCATGTTCAGCTGCTCACGCACGACGCGTAACTGCAGGTCGATGTTCTGGCCGTCCTCAGTACGCTCGGAATAACGGCTCAGACGGTCGCTGAGGTACATCTCGTAAGGATTGTCCAGATAGCCGAAGAGCCTGGTCCAGTCCTGATACTCATTGAGTACATCCAGGAAAGCGGGTTCGCCCAAGTCAGGGAAATCGTATGTAGCGGGATCGTTCTTCTGATGGCTGTGGTTGAAGCGGTAGTTAAGCTGCAGGAAGATGCCCTGGGCACCAAAGCTGCGCATTCTGTTTCTATTGCCAAACGGTCCGCGAGCCTGCTGCGTGGTGTCTTCTGGCTCAGGCTTCGGCTTGAAGGTATAGAGCGGTTCGCTGTAGGTGGCACCCAGCGAGTAGCTGAAGTTGTTGTTGCCCGAGAGTGTGAAGCGGTTGGTCTGGTAGGTGGAGTCATTGCCAAAGCGGTCCTGCTGCTGGTAGAGATGAACTGCCGAGAGGTTGGCATTCTTGTTGTCGCCATCGCTGTAGTTGATGTTTCCGCTGATGGAGATATTGCGTCCACGATTACCGAAACGGCGATAGAGCTGCATCTGCGTGCTGAGGTTCTTGTTGCTGCCGTGTCCCAAAGACTTGCCCTGGCGTCCGTTCACGATGAGTCCTTGCTCGTCCATATACTCCAAGCTTCTCTGGCTCAAGGCATCGGTCACGTAGTCGAAGGGATTGGCATTGAACGAGGCATTGCTCGAGAACGAGCGGCTGTCGTTGCTCGAGATGCTCACGTTGGGGCGGAACGACACGTTGGTCAGCGTGTCAATCGCCCACTGGATGTTCATGTTGCCCGTCCAGCTGTTGTTGCGCGAATAGCTCTGACTGATGCTGTTCGAGAAGGCACCGCCACGGGTATTGACGAAGTTCTCCGATCCCGACCGGTTCCAGTTGTCGGCATCGTTGCGTGTCCAGGTCACACGGCCGCTCATCCTCAGGTTCTCACCGTTTGGCTTGCGCTGACTCTCGTAGCTGGCATCCAGTGCTCCGGTCTTGGTCTCACGCTGTCCGTTGCCGCCGCCACGGCCACGACCTCCTCGGCCCGAGAAGTTACGGTCGTTCACGTTGTTGGCATTACCCATGAAGGTATAGCGCACAGCTCCGAAGGGCTTCATGGCCGTGAGTCGGATGCCGTAGCGCTTGTCGGTACCATATCCTAAGTCGGGATTTGCCTGAAGGCCTCGGCGGGCACTGCGCTTGGTGACAAACTCCAGCACGAAGTCGTCGTTGCCGTCGTCAATACCTGTCATTCGCGAGTTGTCACTCTTCTCGTCGTAAGCCTTCACCTTGTCGATAACGTAGGATGGAAGGTTCTTCATCACAGCATCATTGTTGCCCGTCATGAAGTCACGTCCGTCGAGCTTGAATCTCCTGACATCCTTACCGTTGATGCTGATCTTGCCGTCATCGTCGATTTTGGCACCAGGAAGCATTTCCACCAATGCCTCAATCACCGAGCCCTCAGGTACGCGGAACGCATCGGCGTTGTACACCACGGTATCGTCCTTGATCACCATCTTGGGAATGTTTGCCGTGATGACGGCATCGTCGAGCTGCACCTCCATCGACTCCATGACGATGTTGCCCAAAGACGCGTTACGGCGAGCAGTAACCGAGACATTCCTCGTCAACGACTTATAGCCCACATAGCTTATCTTCAAGAGGTAATTGCCATTCGACACATTGGTGAAAGCGAAATCGCCACGATCGTTGGACAGAGCTCCTCCAACAAAAGTGGTGTCATTATTAACTAACCTGTAGAGTTGTAGAGTAGTTTTTGCAAGTGCCTCGTCGGTCTCTCCGTCAATGATGCGTCCTGACACTGATCGCTGAGCAGTAGCAGAAAGACACATCGACAAGAACGCAATTATGGCAAAACAGCATCGTAGTTTTTGCATCCGAATTATATTATTTGTTTATCGTTTGATGCTCACCGTCGGAATTCGTTTAAGGGCCACTCACCATTTTAACATACATTCACCAATGTTTGCTATGCCATCATCGAATTGTAACGGCAAAAAATGCCAAGGGCAGTTCAACGATGTCTGCCCCTCAACATCATTGAACTGCCCTGGCAATACTGCTAATGCAGCCTATTCCCTTCTAGCGTTTACGACTCGGCTGACACCCTGATAACTGACGCTGGGCTGGCGCTGCAGGTAGTCGATGATGAGATCAGCAGTCAGGCGGTTGATGCTGCGGCCCTGGTCCTTACGGGGGGAGTCGGCGATAGAGGCTACATAGCTATTGGTCACCAGCTGGTACTTGCGCTTCATGTCGAACTTGCTACCATCGGGCTTGGTCAGCTTCACGTCCTTCACCTTATAGGAGTCCTTCTTGTCATATACCACATCGCATTGGAATCCACCGACATAAGGGAAGCCATGACCATCATTGTTACCACAGGCAACAAGCATCTGACGCAGCTCCTCACCCGTGACCTCCATCACTACGGCATCATTGCCGAAGGGGTCGAGACGCAGCACGTCGCTCACGGAGAAGGAGCCTGCCTCATGCTGATCATAGCGCACGCCGCCAGCATTCTGTATGGCAATGTCAGCACCAGTCTCGGCCATGAAGGCATCGCACATCATGCAACCGAGCTCTTCTTCAACGTCAAAGGGAGTAGCTGCCTGCGTGAGAACACGACGGAACGCAGGATTGTCGCTGAAGAAGCGCACCATCTCGGCCACTACTTTGTTCTGTCCTTTCCAGCGGCGCACATCGATGTTCTCTGCACGTTTCTCCACTACCCTACCCTCATCAACAACGATGGTGGTGTGAGTCACCTTCTTCAGGCGATTCTCATTCTGAGTGATGAGCAGCCCGTTGTGCATCTCACCTCCGTTGAGCTGGGTGTGGCTATGGCCTCCGACGATGACATCGGCCCAGGGGAAGAGCGGCGCGATGGCCACGTCATCCTCATAGCCGATATGGGTGAGCAGGATTACCACGTCGCACTGCTTGCGCAGGTACTCGTACTTGGCAATGGTCTCATTGACAGGCGAGAACTCGAAGCCGTGCACGTTGTCGGGATGACTGTCAGGAATGCCATGCGTGCCCAGCTGTACTGCTCCAATGATGCCAACCTTCGTGCCCTCCACATCAAATACCTTCGTAGGAACCAGATGGATGCCCAGCGAGTCGGCAGGATGCACATTGGCACAGATATAGCTGAAGTTCGACAGGTTGATGACCCGTGCCAGTCCTCGAGGACCGGAGTCGAACTCATGATTGCCCAGCGTCGTGGCATCGAAACCTATCTGATTCATCAGCGCCACCATAGGGTATGCCGGAATCTCGTACATGTCATTCAGCGGCTCACCCGTGCGGTTGTCACCTGCCGACAGCACGAGCAGACCAGGATAGAGTGTGCGCAGCGAGTCGGCAATGTCAGCCAGCATGGGGAATGCCTCGATGGCAGCATGCATGTCGTTACATGAAAGGATATGCACCTCTTTGCGCTCAGCAAAGGCTCCCAGCGTGAACAGCGATGCCAGGATGAAGGAGAAGAGTCTTCTGGTCATGGCTGGGGAAGCTCAAAGGTGATTTTCTGTCCGTCACTCAGAGGGGCATCGTGGCCGATGACATGGCCATAGGCATCGTGCACCTCCACCTGGTCGATCAGGTTCTTGTCGAGTTTCTTCACTGTGAAGTATCTCAAGAGTGCATTCTCGACGCGTGCACCCTCAAAGAGTTCAAGTGTTCTGCGATTGACTTTTACTTTCATCGTATCTGATAGGTTGAAGTTTATAACTGCCTACAAAGGTACAAAAAAAATGCCGTCCAGCAAAGGAGGACGGCACTTTTTTTCACTTTTTACCGATATTACTTCAGCTCAGCGAGGTACTTAATGGTGCGAACCATCTGAGAAGTGTAGCTGTTCTCATTGTCGTACCAGCTCACGACCTGCACCTGATAGGTGTCGTCGTCGATCTTCGAAACCATCGTCTGGGTAGCGTCGAAGAGCGAACCGAACTTCATGCCGATGATGTCGCTGCTCACGATCTGATCCTCGGTGTAACCGAAGCTCTCGTTGCCGGCAGCCTTCATGGCAGCGTTGATGCCTTCCTTCGTGATGTCCTTACCCTTGACAACAGCCACCAGGATAGTGGTTGAGCCAGTGGGAGTGGGAACGCGCTGTGCAGAACCGATCAGCTTGCCGTTCAGCTCGGGAATGACCAGACCGATAGCCTTGGCAGCACCCGTTGAGTTGGGAACGATGTTGCAAGCACCAGCACGGCTGCGACGCAGGTCACCCTTGCGCTGAGGACCGTCGAGAATCATCTGATCGCCAGTGTAAGCGTGAATGGTCGACATGATACCGCTCACGATGGGAGCGTACTTGTTGAGGGCGTCAGCCATAGGAGCCAGACAGTTGGTGGTGCAAGAAGCAGCCGAGATGATGGTATCCTCGGGCTTCAGGGTGGTGTGGTTCACATTGTAGACGATGGTGGGGAGGTCGTTGCCTGCAGGAGCAGAGATGACAACCTTCTTGGCACCAGCCTGGATGTGAGCCTCGCTCTTAGCCTTTGAGGTGTAGAAGCCAGTGCACTCGAGCACTACGTCAACACCCAGCTCGCCCCAAGGCAGCTCAGCGGCATTGGGCTTTGCATAGATGGTGATCTCCTTGCCATCGACGGTGATAGAACCAGGAGTGACGACGGTCTTGCCATCCTCACCCACAACGGCGTCCTTAAAGTCGACAGTGTGCTTTCCCTCACCGAACTTGCCGGCGAAGCCACCCTGTGCTGTGTCATACTTCAGCAGGTGAGCAAGCATCTTAGGACTGGTCAGGTCGTTGATGGCGACCACTTCATAACCTTCAGCCTCGAACATCTGACGGAATGCGAGGCGACCGATACGGCCAAAGCCGTTAATTGCAACTTTTGTCATTGTTTTGTTTGTTATTGAATGGAATTAGTACTAAAATTTCACTTTTTTGCACCCTCAGATGCATTTTTTTTTCATTTCGGCTACAAAGTTACGAAATTTTTCTTAAATTTGCATCAAAATTCAGTATTAATTAAAGTGAAAAGTGAAAGGTGCCGAGCGAAAACTGAGATAAGTCAAGGCACGGCAAAGAATATTGCAAGGTAAAGCTTACAAAATCAACCATATTTGTTAAACATTAAAACATTAAAGACTATGGGATTTATTAAAGAGTTCAAAGAGTTTGCCATGAAGGGCAATGTGATGGACATGGCTGTCGGTGTGATCATCGGCGGTGCCTTTGGTAAGATTGTCAGCTCGCTTGTCGACGATGTGCTCATGCCCATCGTAGGAAAGCTCACTGGCGGTGTAGACTTCACCTCGCTGGCCGTCACCCTCGGCGAAGGCGAGAATGCAGCCAAGATCTGCTATGGAAACTTCATCCAGAACGTGGTCGACTTCCTCATCGTCGCATTCTGTATCTTCCTCATGCTGAAGGGCATCAACAAGCTCAACCGCAAGAAGGAGGAAGAGGCACCTGCTCCCGAGGAACCCAAGGGACCCACACAGGAGGAGCTACTCGCTGAGATTCGCGATCTGCTGAAGCAGAAGTAATCCCCACATCCTACACATTATTTATATATAGGGCACCCCTAGCCGGGTTGCCCTATATATTTTTCATTGGTACTCCGACGGCCTCTTTGAACAGCTCTTTTTGAAGTAAGTCAAGGAAACGTCAGCTAGCGGCAAATACCTCCCAAATTCTTTCTGTGTGCGCAAACAATTATGTAACTTTGCGCCCGATTTCAATAGGTATTAGATAAGTAATGAGAACTTTAGACTTCAGGCCGAAGATGGTTTCGGCCATTCGCAATTACAACAAACAGACATTCACAGCCGACCTCATGGCAGGCATTATCGTGGGCATTGTAGCCCTGCCGCTGGCCATCGCCTTTGGCATCGCCTCTGGAGTGAGCCCTGAGAAAGGCATCATCACTGCCATCGTGGCAGGACTCGCCGTCAGCTTGTTCGGCGGCAGCAAAGTGCAGATTGGCGGACCTACAGGCGCATTCATCGTCATCGTAGCAGGCATCATCAACCAATACGGCATGGAGGGGCTGACCATCGCCACGCTCATGGCAGGCGTGTTCCTCATCGGCTTCGGACTGCTGCACTTGGGCACCATCATCAAGTACATCCCCTACCCCATCATCGTCGGCTTCACCAGCGGTATCGCCGTCACCATCTTCACCACACAGGTGAAGGACCTGCTTGGCATGCAGATTGAGGGCACAGTGCCCAGCGACTTCATCGAGCGGTGGGGCGTCTATTTCCAGAACCTGACCAACATCGATCCGTGGAGCGCAGTCATCGGCATCGCCAGCGTGGCACTCATCGGCTGCTGGCCTCTGCTCACGAAAATCTCAAATCTCAATTCTCAATTCTCAATTCTAAAGAAGATTCCTGGTTCGCTGGTGGCCATCATCGTTATGACGGTAGCTGCCCTGCTGCTGAAAGAATATGCCCATGTGATGTCGATCGAGACCATCGGCGACCGTTTCAGCATCAAGTCACAGATGCCACGCATGGCAATGCCAGCCCTGTCTTGGGAGCAAATCAAGTCGCTCGTAGCTCCGGCTATGACCATCGCTGTGCTGGGAGCCATCGAGAGTCTGCTCTCAGCTACTGTGGCTGACGGTGTCATAGGCGACCACCACAACTCGAATACGGAGCTTGTGGGACAAGGCATTGCCAACATCCTCTCGCCCGTCTTTGGAGGTATACCTGCCACAGGAGCCATCGCCCGGACGATGACCAACATCAACAATGGCGGCCGCACGCCCATAGCTGGTATCATCCATGCTGTCATGCTGCTGCTCATCTTCCTCTTCCTCATGCCTCTGGCTCAGTATATTCCGATGGCCTGTCTGGCGGGCGTGCTTGTGGTGGTAAGCTACGGCATGAGCGGCTGGCGATCATTCCGTGCGCTGATGCGCAATCCTAAGAGCGATATCACTGTCCTCGTGCTGACCTTCCTGCTCACCATCATCTTCGACCTCACCATCGCCATCGAGGTAGGACTCATCTGCGCCTGTCTGCTCTTCATGCGCCGTATGAGTGAGACCACTGACGTAAAGGCCGTCTACGATGAGATCGACCTCAACGAGGATGCCGATATGCAGGCCGGCAACCTGGAGCACCTGACTATTCCCAAAGGCGTGGAAGTATACGAGATCAACGGTCCCTATTTCTTTGGCGCCGGCAGCCGTTTCGAGGATCTCATGGCCCGCTACGGAGGTCATCCCAAGGTGCGCATCATCCGTATGCGTAAGGTACCATTCATTGACTCCACTGGTCTGCACAACCTGGAGAACATGTGTCGCATGAGTCAGCGCGAAGGCATCACCATCGTCCTCTCAGGCGTCAACGAGAAGGTCGAGACCGTCCTGAAGCGCAACGGCTTCACCGAGCTGCTTGGCGAGGAGAACATCTGCAATCACATCGACCTCGCTCTGCAGCGTGCAAACGTGCTCATTGGATAGCAGTCACCACTCGGTTAACAGCTTCAATATACTTTTTTCGTCGTAAGATTTGGTTTTCTCGAAAACTCTTCGTAAATTTGCAAACGAATTCATTATGACGAATAAGAACAGAAAGATACTGAACCAGATCAAGGCTGTGGCCCGAGAGACTGCCCCAAAGGGCAGTCAGGTAGTCCTTTTTGGCTCCAGAGCGAGAGGAGAAGCCAAGAAAGGGTCTGACTGGGACATCTTAATCGTACTGCCAAAGAGTCATCTTGAGCAGAAGGACTACGATGATGTCAGCTATCCATTCGTAGAACTGGGGTGGATGCTGAACGAGCAGATTAACCCAATCATGTATGCCCAAGAGGAATGGGCAGCTAATAGTATCACACCGTTCTACGATAATGTGCTCCGTGACGGCATCAACTTGATTGATTAATTATGGATAAAGACTTGTTGATTAAGCTTCAAAAAGAAAAGTCACACAAAATGTTGAAAGATGCCAACGACATGGTGGAACAAAAACGTTGGGATATTGCTGCCAACAGATTCTACTATGCATGTTATCACATGCTGCAAGGACTTTTCATTTCTCGTGGCCTCTCTGCGAAAAGTCATGATGGTTCGCTGACACATTTAGGACAGGATTTCATCTTGACTGGCATCATCGACAAGAAGTTCGGGCGTTTCTTTGCCCGAATGGTACAATTACGCCAAAAAGCTGACTATAACAGTGTGGCTGATGTGACAGAGGCAGAAGTACTAGAGATGGTTCCTCTGTCAAAGGAGTTTGTGGATCAGGTAGAGGCAGTAATATCCAAGCAGTAATTACCCTATGACTTGATAAAGTAAAACAAGTTGTTTTACCTTCGAAAGTGGCCGACTTTGGTATACAAAACCTATGACTTTGCAAGGTAAAACAAGTTGTTTTACTTTTGCAGGAGGCCGACTAGCAATCCCTAACTGCCATACTAATGACTAGAAGACGGCTTTTCTTCTAACAAAAAGAGGCCATCCCTGGATGAGTCGGAAACTATTTGGTCATCGTTTATTCAGCCTGGCAGCATAGGCCAGCACGACAGCATAGCCTATCAGGGGGATGATGAAGGGGATGAAGGAATTGGTGTGGTCGGCCAGATAGCCCATGAGCAGGAAGCCACAGCCTCCTATCGGTGTCATCATCAGCAGCGAGGCGGCACTCTTCTTCTGCTGTGAATCCAGATCCTGTACAGCCAGCGAGAAGATGGTGGGGAACATGATGGCCTCGCAAAGGTAATTGGCGATGAGGGCGATGAGCGACAACGTGCCCAGGTTCATCATCGTGAGCAGCATGCAGACCACCGTTCCGATGGCACAATAGAGCAGCATGCGCTCGGCCTTGATGCGACGCATAATCCAGCTGCCCAGGAAACGGCCAACCATGAAGATGACCAGTGCCAGCGACACCACACGCGAAGCATCAAGCTTCGACATCCATCCTGTGCCAGTGACGAAGTTGACGAAATAGCTGTTGATGCTAATCTCGGCCACTTCGTAGCTGAGCAAGGCAAGGAGTCCGAAGACAAACCACTTATTCTTCAGCACTTCTCTTAGCCCGCCTTTCGTCTCGGTATCTTCTTCGCGAGTAATCTCAGGCAGTTCTACTTTTGTAAATACCAATGCTATAAGCAGAACGAGCACGCCCATGATGGCATAGGGTATCGACACGTCAGTATTGCCACCATCCTCACGGAAGAGGAAACCACCAACGAGCAGCGTTGCCATGAAGCATCCCATGCCGTTGAAGGTCTGCGAGAGGTTCAGACGACTGCTGGCCGTCTCCTTGGGGCCAAGCTCCGTCACGTAGGGATTGGCAGCCGTCTCAAGGAATGTCAGGCCACAGCCGATGACAAACAATGCACCCAGGAATGCCACGAAGGTATTGCCAGGAATGAAGGCGAGTGCTCCCAAGCCAAAGAGAGTCAGGCCGAAGACCACACCTCGGCGGTAGCCATAGCGGCTGATGAAGATGCCGGCAGGAATGGCCATCAGGAAATAGCCCAGATAGGTAGTCACCTGAATGAGCGACGACTGTGTAATCGAAATATGAAGCTCGTCCTGGAAATGCTTGTTGAGCACATCAAGGATGGCGCGTGCGAATCCCCAAAGGAAGAACAGCGTGGTGATCAGCAC
>JAEEGF012235544.1_pt1 | contig 11513 bp, 10 predicted proteins | sample 9134171 | NCBI WGS metagenome assembly JAEEGF01 (sample SAMN16246542, study PRJNA631951) | gut metagenome | biome: gut microbiome; feature: rumen; material: AP-attached | host: Bos | place: Iran: Karaj | collected 2018-10 | reverse complement strand
AACCCATTATCAGAGCCTCAAGCACTTTGCCGAAGAAGCCCCTGGCGTGGTTAATGGTGCTATGCTCTATGACCGCCAGCGGATGCAACCGCTGTTCCAGCTGTCGATGGGTTATCCTGGCAGTTCGTTTGCCATCGAGATTGCCCGCAAGACAGGTTTGCCGCAGCAGGTCATCGACAAGGCGAGCGAGATTGTGGGCAGCGATTACATCAATATGGACAAGTATCTGCTTGATATCGTGCGTGACCGCCGGTATTGGGAGAACAAGCGCCAGGATGTGCGCGCCAAGGAAAAACGTCTCGACCAGATGATAGCTGATTACGACGAACGCTTGGACAGCATCCGCGCCGAGCATCGCCAGATTATTCACGATGCCCGCACCGAGGCACAGGAAATCCTGCGTGGCAGCAATGCACAGATTGAACGTACCATCAAGGAAATACGTCAGCAGCAGGCTGAAAAGGAGCGTACAAAGGAGTTGCGGCGTCAACTTGATGAATTCAAGCAGCGACTCAATGCTGAGGAACCTGAGGATCCCTCTCGTCTCAAGGAGCTGACCCCGAAGGATAAACCGCGACGCAAGCAACCCAAGAAAAAGCCTCAACAGCCTATTGCTAAAGACCGCCCTCTACAGGCCGGTGACAATGTGGTGTTGAAGGGAACGGCAACCGTGGGCACCCTCATCAGCATCGATGAGAAATATGCCCTCGTGGCGTTCGGTAACATTAAAACACGTATTGAGGCTGACAAAGTTGAACGCACCATGCGCAAGGAAAAGGCTCCAAAAACTGAGTCGCTGGGACGTTCCACGGCCGATGAAATAAGGACTAGGCAACTCAATTTCAAGCCCGATATTGATGTGCGTGGCATGCGTGCCGATGAAGCGCTGCAAGCCATTACCTATTTCATAGACGACGCCATCCAGTTCAATGCCCAGCGAGTGCGCATCCTGCACGGCACGGGTACCGGAGCATTGAAAGTGGCCATCCGAGAGTATCTGCACACAGTTAATGGCGTGAAGTCCTATCGTGATGAGCACGTACAGTTTGGCGGAGCAGGCATCACCGTGGTGGACTTGGAATAGGAGCCAAGTGTGCCGAATAAGGGTTAATCAGTGTTAATCTATGCCGTGACTCCAGTCACGGCCAATAAAAAATAAAGAATCATGATAGAGAACAACATATTTTTCAAGCCTTTCAGAACGACAGGGGGAGCAATACCATTTGACCGCATCACAACTGCCGACTATGAACCGGCTATCAATCAGGGTATCAAGGAACACGATGCCGAGGTTAACGCCATTGTTGATAACGATGCCGAGGCAACATTTGAAAACACCATTGTGGCGCTTGAACGTGCCGGAGCGACCCTGAACCGTGTGCTGGGCGTGTTCTATCCCATGCTATCGGCCAATGCCGATGACGCTTTGATGGCAGTAAGTGAGCGCATGGCGCCCGTGTTGAGCAAGCATTTCAACAGCATTACGCTCAACGAGCGGTTGTGGCAACGTGTAAAATATGTCCACGACCATTTTGATGCTGCGAGTCATGATGACGAAGACAAGATGCTGATGAGGGAGACCTACGACGGCTTTATACGCAGCGGTGCCAATCTGCAAGGTGAGGATAGGGAACGCTATCGTGAACTCTCAAAGCGTTTGACCGAACTGACCTTGAAATTTGACCAGAATGCCCTCAAGGAAACACCACGCTATGAACTTTGGCTTACCGAGGCCGAAATCGATGGACTGCCCGAGAGCGCTCTTGATGCCTACAAACAGGCTGCCAAGGACAAAGAACAAGAAGATAAGTGGCTGGTGACACTTGATGCACCCAGCTATGGTCCATTCATGAAGTACAGCAACCGTCGTGATTTGCGCGAGAAATTATATAAGATGTATAATCGCCAATGTACAGCTGGCGAATACTGCAATCTCGATGTCTTGCGTGATATTGCCAACACCAGGCTTGAAATAGCCCGGTTAATGGGTAGTAAGACCTTTGCCGACTATAAGTTACAGCACACGATGGCCGAGAGACCCGAGGCTGTCTATGATATGCTGAATCGCCTGCGCGATGCCTATCTGCCTGTTGAACGGCAAGAAATGGAACGCTTGACCAGGTTCGCATGCGAGTGTGAGGGTAAACCAGTCGACATCAAGCCGTGGGATTACGCTTACTACAGTAACAAGGAGAAGGACTCTATGTTCGAGATTAACGACGAATTGCTGCGTCCCTATTTTGAGCTGAGTTCAGTGACCAAGGGCGTTTTCGGCTTTGCCAAGCGAATGTACGGCCTGCGCTTCTTGCCCAATGATGATGCCCAGGTGTTCCATCCTGAGGTTGAGGTCTATGATGTGACCGACGAGGACGGCAAGGCTGTGGGTATGCTCTATCTGGATTTCTTCCCGCGAGCCACCAAGCAGAGCGGAGCGTGGATGACGAGTTTCCGTGAGCAGTATATCGACGACGATGGTAACGACGTGAGGCCGTTGGTGACCTTGACTATGAATTTCACCCGTCCCACCGACACTAAGCCGTCCATGCTCACCGTGCGCGAGGTAGAGACCTTCATGCACGAGTTCGGTCATGCCTTGCACCAGTTGTTGTCACGTTGCAGGTATCAGTCGCTGTCGGGTACCAATGTCTATCGTGATTTTGTCGAGGTGCCCTCACAATTCAATGAGAATTACGTCTATGAGCGCGATTTCCTCGATAGTTTCGCCCGTCATTACCAGACCGGAGAACCTGTACCGCAGGAATTGATAGACCGCTTGATAGCCTCTTCGCAGTATGGTGCGGCTTATGCCTGCGTGCGACAGTTGGGCTTCGGCTTTATCGATATGGCATGGCACAGCATCACCGAGCCTTATGAGGGTGATGATTTCGCCTTTGAATACAATGCGGTTAAGGATGTGCAGGCTTTTGAACCTGTCGAGGGTTGCATCATGTCGCCGCAGTTCACCCATATCTTCTCGGGAGGTTATGCTGCGGGATACTACGGCTACAAGTGGGCCGAGATGATTGAGTGTGACGCCTTTGACAAGTTCAAGCAGGATGGCATCTTCAACCGAGACACCGCCCGCTCTTGGGTCGAAAATGTGCTCTCGCGTGGCGGCACCGAAGCGCCGATGACACTTTACAAGCGCTTCCGCGGCACCGAGCCCCACATCGATGCCATGATGCGCCGCGACGGTATTATTTCCACCAAATGAATGAATAAGAGAATATATTGGAATGAAAAGGATGATTAGGAAGGCCGTGAGAGAGGATGTGCCAGTGATTATGCGTCTCGTCGAGGAGGCGCGTGGCATCATGCGCTCGTGTGGCAACGTGAATCAGTGGATTGACGGTTATCCCAGCGAGGAGACCATCATGAATGACATCGACAATGGGCATTGTTACCTGTGTGTGGAAGAGAGTGGGGAAGTGATAGCCTCATTTGCCTTTATCCCGGGGCCAGAGCCGACTTATAAGGAAATCTACGAGGGTAATTGGCTCGATGACAATCCCTATTATGTGGTGCATCGCTTGGCTAGCACGGCAGCGAGTCATGGCGTTTTCAACGACGTGATGGACTATTGCCTGGATGTTGCTGGAACCCTGCGCATCGACACCCACCGCGACAATGTTATCATGCGCCATGTCATTGACCGTTACGGTTTCACTTATTGCGGCATCATCTATCTCTTGAACGGTGACGAACGCCTGGCATATCAGCTCTCGAAGCGTTGATACATTCAGGCGCAACCGATATAAAACAATCAGGGCTGACCCATGCGAGTCAGCCCTGATTTGTTATAAGGAATTAATCTAGTGTTCTCAAGATTATTTCTTCAGCTCCTCAGCAGCCTTGTTCAGACCTTCAGCAGCCTTGTCCTTAGCAGCGTCAACAGCGTTGTTGGCGGCATCCTTAGCATCGGCAGCAGCATCCTTAACGGCTTCCTTAGCAGCGTCAACCTTCTCGCCGGCAGCGTCAACAGCAGCGTCAACAGCCTCACCAACCTTCTCAGCGGCCTGCTTTGCTACGAAATCAGCAAAACCAGCTTTCAGCTCCTCGGGAACATCGATGTAACCGGTCATCTTCTCTGCCAGGGTCGGGATCTTAGCCAAGATGGCTTCCTTGTTGTTCTCCCAAACGGTCTTCAGGATGTTGATGATGTTGAAGTAACCAGCCTGGTCACCACCTTTCAGCAGTTCCTCAGCCTTAGCCTTGATACCATCGAGCAGGCCAAGTGCCTGTGCCTCATCAGCGCAGTTCAACAGGTCAGCGGCAACGCCGTCAACAGTGTACTCAGCTACGGGAGCCTCTTCAACAGCCTCCTCAGCGGGCTTGGTTTCGGTCTTGCAACCAACAAATGCGATAGCAGCAACAGCTGCAAACATCAATAAGAATTTCTTCATAATAAAACAACTTTTAAAATAAATGAATAATAATAATAAAACGATTCAACGCCGCAAAAATAACGGCTATTTTTGAATTACCAAACTTTTTTGCACTCAATTTTCATTTTTTAGCACTTTTATTGTCGTAAATGACTGTTTTGCGGGCAAAATAATATAACTTTGCAGTGCGGAATCTTGCCCGATGCATTGTATGGCAATTTCCGTGCCAAATAGTGCAATATCAATTAAAAACTTAATATTATGTTCATTTACATTTTAATGGGAGGCATTTTCATCCTGAGCATGATTGTTCAGAGCTCCCTTAAGTCCAAGTTTGCCAAGTATAGTAAGATTCCATTGGCTGTTCCCATGGCTGGGCGTGACATTGCCAATGCCATGCTTCAGCAGAATGGCTGCGGGGATGTGCAGGTGACGAGTGTGAGCGGCCAGTTGACCGACCACTTCAATCCCGCCAACCGTACGGTGAACTTGAGTGAACCGGTCTATGGAACCAATAGCATCGCTGCTGCTGCCGTTGCCGCCCATGAGTGCGGTCATGCCGTGCAGCACAAGGTGGGCTACAGCATGTTGCAACTGCGCACCAAGATGGTGCCCTTGGTATCTTTTGCTTCCAGCACTATCCAGTGGCTCCTGCTTGCAGGTATTGTAGTGGCAGCAGTGACGCCGATACCCTTGTATATCGCAATCGCCCTGTTTGCTGTAACGGTCCTGTTCAGTTTCGTGACCTTGCCTGTCGAGGTGGATGCCAGCCGCCGTGCCATCAAGTGGCTTGAGGGCTCAGGAATTGCCAGTGGACAGCAATTGGAATATGCCAAGGATGCTTTGCGTGCTGCAGCCTACACCTATGTTGTGGCAGCAATCGGTTCGCTTGCAACATTGTTATATTATGTCGCCATGATTTTTGGCGGTAGCCGTCGATAACATCATAACACAATACATTGAGAAATACATTAAATTAGAATAATGGCACAAAAACCTTCTATCCCTAAAGGGACACGCGACTTCTCACCCATCGAGATGGCGCGCCGTAACTATATTTTTAACACAATTAAAGACGTATTCCTTCTCTACGGTTTCCAGCAGATTGAAACTCCTGCCATCGAGAATCTGTCCACATTGATGGGCAAGTATGGCGAGGAGGGCGACAAATTGCTGTTCAAGATTCTGAACAGCGGCGATTACCTCAAGGACGCCCCCGACGACCTGCTGGCAGCCCATGACTCATTGCACTTGACTACCAAGATTAGCGAGAAGGGACTGCGATATGACCTGACGGTGCCCTTCGCCCGCTATGTGGTGCAGCACCGCAATGACGTTCAGATGCCTTTCAAGCGCTATCAGGTGCAGCCCGTGTGGCGTGCCGACCGTCCGCAGAAGGGCCGTTACCGCGAGTTCTACCAGTGTGATGCCGATATCGTGGGCAGTGACTCGTTATTGAACGAGGTTGAACTGGTGACGATGATTGACGAGGTGTTTAACCGCTTCAACATCAACGTTGCTATCAAACTCAATAACCGTAAAATACTCAGTGGTATCGCTGAGATTATCGGTGCCGCTGACAAGATTGTGGACATTACCGTTGCTATCGATAAACTCGATAAAATCGGTCTTGACAATGTCAATGCCGAATTGAAGGAAAAGGGATTGAGCGATGAGGCGATTTCCACGTTGCAGCCGTTGCTGGCGCTTGAGGGTACCAACGAACAACGCCTATCAGCCCTGGCTGATATGCTGGCCGGCAGTGAGACGGGCATGAAGGGTATCGAGGAAATGCGTTATGTGTTGGACCATGTGGCTGCTTTGGGCACTCGTGCTACTGTTGAACTTGATGTCTCATTGGCACGTGGCCTGAACTACTATACAGGTACAATCCTTGAGGTCAAGGCTCTGGATGTGGCTATCGGCAGCATTACGGGTGGTGGCCGCTATGATAACCTGACGGGAGTATTCGGTATGCCCGGCTTGTCGGGTGTGGGCATCAGTTTCGGTGCTGACCGCATCTATGATGTGTTGAACGCACTCGACCTCTATCCTGCCGACACGATGGCGACCGCTCGGGTAATGTTTGTCAACTTCGGTGAACAGGAAGCTACGGCTTCATTGCGTCACATCATGGCCCTGCGTTGCGCTGGCGTCAGCGCTGAACTGTACCCTGACAGCGCCAAGATGAAGAAGCAGATGAACTATGCCAATGACAGGCAAATCCCCTTTGTCGCTATTGTTGGCGCCGACGAGGTTCAGAATGGTACCATCGCTCTCAAGAACATGACGACGGGAGAGCAGCAGACGTTGACAGTCGAGCAGGTGATTGAGGCTTTGGGCAAATAAAGACAGGTGATTGGCCATGAACAGCATGTACCAACAATTGATGCAGTTGCCTCTCTTCCAGGGCGTGAGTACTGAGAAAATCACGGCACTGGTCGAGAAGTTGCCATTCCATTTTCTCAAATTCGCTGACGGTGAACGGATTTTCACCGCTGGGGACCCGTGCACGCACCTCAAGTTCATTGTGTCGGGTCAAGTGAGGTTGGAAACCCCTTTCAGCAACTTGAGGGTTGTGCTGTCACAGGTGTTGGTTTCTCCCCACGTCTTGGCCGCCGAATATCTGTTTGGACGTGAAACCCTGTATCCTTATACCGCTATTGCCGACGGCTCATGCGGCATCCTGCAGCTGCTCAAGAGTGACTACATCAAGATGGTCAACAGCGACAAGGTGTTCTTGTTCAATATATTGAACTACCTGTCATCGGGATGTCAGCGCAGTGCTTCCTCGGCAATGGCTGTGAGAGACGGGTCGGTGACTGAACGGTTGGCGACACTGCTTGACACGTTGTTGGTGCCTGGCGCTGCCGATGTGGAAATATCCTACAAGCAGAAGGACTTGTGTAATCTCTTGGGCACTCAACGCACTACACTGGTTGCCACACTCGACCGCTTGAGCGATGAGGATATCATCGAGTATGACAGTGGGAAGCTGAAGCTCATTGACCTGCCAAAATTGATACAAATAATACGAAACAGATAATTTTATGCGTTATTCTTATGAAACGAGAGGCACCTGCTCGCTCCAGATTGATTTTGAACTGGACGAACAGGGCATCATCCGCGATGTGAGCTTCATCGGTGGCTGTGATGGCAACCTGAAAGCGGTCTGCACGCTGGTCAACGGTATGCCGGCCGTCGAGGCCATCAAGAAACTGAAGGGCATACGCTGCGGCTACAAGGCCACATCGTGTCCCGATCAGCTTGCCACTGCTTTAATGCAGGCAATCGGGGAGTGAAATACAATGAATTAAACAACATTATAAATAAAAGTATTTGACAAAGAAAAATGAAGAAGATTTTATTGACACTGGCTGTATTTATGGCTTTATCGTTGGTTAGTTGTGAAGGCAATTATAAAGCTAAGGGCGAAGAGTTTGCCAAGCAACTTGATGAGTTGTGCCAGAAGAAGGATTCTGCTGCAGTACTCCAACTTGACCAAACCATCCGCGAACAGGAGGAGAAAATTCTCGCACTCGGTGATTCCACAGCCATTAAGGAGTTCCGTGATGCTTTGAAGGATGCCCGTGAGCGCAATACAGCCTATATTACCACGCTCAAGATGAATCAGGGTCTGAACAAGGATACCGTTCTTAATGAGGTGGTTGATGATGCTTTACAGGGTGAAATGGGTATCGGAGCTGTGACCAATTCGGTAGATGCCGCTGTAGAGACCAAGAAGAAGTAATTATTCTGCTTTTTCCATGATGAACGGGTGGCTTTCACATTCTTTCCTGAACCACAGCCGTCACATCGTGACAGGCATTGTGGTGAGTGTGTTGATGGCTGCCTGTGGAACGGGCATTGAAGTGACCGACCACGTTACTGATAAAGATGTCCGCCGTGTCATCAATCAGGTTGAAAGCAAGCAGACTCCAGTAACAATCGAATCTTATGCCGATTCGCTGCCGGCATGGAAAAAAGGCAAGCGTTTTTGGGTTACTGACGACCAGGTGCGTGAAATGCTCTTGTATTCGGGCTATAACCTGGATTCGCTGCACTTGGCGGGGCATGTCCTGTGCTATGATGGTTGGGTGAACAGTGGCTTGTTTACCGAGGATAACCGAACCGTGGATATCCGTTTTGTTGACCAGGTGTCGGGTCTGACACTTCTCTACCGTTATGGCAAGTCTATAGATGCCTTCCGTTCCGGTTCCACCTTGCCCATGCTCATTGATTTGGACATGGTGGAGCATTTTGCACGCCAGATTCAAGGCAAGGATTACTATGTCCGCACTCCCATCTGGTATGACCGCGACAGTGAACAGATGATTGACGGCCGTCATTTCATCAAGGTCCATTTCGACAGCGTGTTGCCTGGCAATAGCGTGATGCCGTTGCGGGTACTTTTCACCACTGTTGACAAGGGTGATAAGGCAATGGTGTGGATGAGTACTGGCATGGCTGCGATGTACGGACGGGATTTTGACGCCATGTTTGTTGCTGCAGATCCTCGTTCGGCTTATCCCGACATCAGTGACGAAACATGGAAGCGCATCACTTGCGGCCAGGTGGTAGAGGGAATGACCAAGGAGGAATGCTTACTCTCATTGGGTAGCCCCAAGGGTATCAATGCGTTACCCGACCAGTCAGGGCTTAGGGAATATTGGTATTATGACGGCGGCTCCTATCTCTTTTTTGTGGATGGTCTGCTCAGCCGTTTTCGCAGATAACAAGGATGTTGACGACATTGGAAATAGAATTCTTGGGGACTGGGACATCAACTGGTGTGCCCATGTTGCGTTGCCAGTGCCCGGTATGCCTCAGTTCAGACCCGCGGGATATGCGGTTGCGCACCTCGGCGATTGTCCGATATCAGGGCGTGCGCCTGCTCATTGACTGTGGACCCGACTTCCGCACCCAGATGCTGCGTGCAAGCGATGACAACCTGGATGCGGTCCTGTTGACCCATATCCATTTTGACCATGTGGCAGGTCTTGATGACCTGCGTGCCTATTGTTTTGAGCGCCCGTTCCCGTTGTATGCCCGTGCCGATGTGCTGGAAAACCTGCATCAGCGCATTCCTTACTGCTTTGCTGACAATCCTTATCCCGGCGTGGCTCAGTTTGAGGAACATGTGATAGGAGACAAGCCGTTCCTGGTCGAGGGCGTGCGGGTAGAGCCGATTCCAGTGATGCACTATAAACTGCCGATTATCGGATTCCGTATCGGTCCCCTTGCCTATATCACCGATGCCAAGACGATTGCCGACGATGTCGTTGACAGCCTCAAGGGTGTGCCTTTGCTGGTTATCAATTCATTGAAGGCCGAGGGTAATCACTTGTCCCACATGTGCCTTGACGAGACGCTCAGCATCGTCAATAGGATAAAACCAGGGCGCACTTATCTCATTCACATGAGTGACCGAATGGGGCTGCATGCCGATTCTCACAGACTGTTGCCGCAAGGCGTGGAACTGGCTTACGATAAACTAATCGTGAAAGTGTAAACGATGGAAGAAATCAAGATATCTGAAGTCAAGTCCGAGGAAAAAACCTCGGGCTTGCAGTTCTTTGAAGGACGTGTGCAGGCGGGTTTTCCCAGTCCAGCCCAGGGCGAATATGCCGATACCATCGACTTGAACCGCGCCCTGATTACTAACCCGTCGGCAACTTTCTGTGCCCGTGTCATCGGCAATTCTATGGTGGATGCGGGTATCAACGAGGGGGATTTGCTCATCATTGACCGTTCCCTCACGCCTCATGACGGCAGTATAGCTGTGTGCTTTATTGACGGCGATTTCACGGTTAAGCGCCTCAGCGTGCGCGAGGAAGGCATCTTCCTGACGCCTGCCAATGCCGATTTCCCTGAGATGGCTGTTCCCGAGAATAGCAACTTCCAGGTGTGGGGCGTGGTATCGCATATCATTAAAAGGGTTTAGGCTTTAGCAGTGAAGAGGATAGCGGGAAATATCACACGTTACGGCATCGTGTTTTTCGTGCTGTGTGTGGCGGTGGTCGCATGGCAGTGCTTTATCGTTGCCCTCGATACCCAACTGGGTGGGGTGGGAAACATGTTGCATGAATGGCATGTTGTCGCTATCTCGATTGCCAATGCTTTGCTGTTGCTGTTACCTTACTGGCTGCTGCCTCGCCGCCTGCGCTGGCTCGTGTGGATTCCCCTGGCTATGCTCACGGTGTGGAGCCTGATGCAGATGTGCTATTGTCGAGCCTATGATGACCTGATGCCGTGGCGCAGCTTGGCTTTGACCGACAATGTCAATTCCACCTTGGCGGCAAGCACCTTGGCTTTGCTTCGTTGGCAAGACCTGCTGATTATTGTCCCGCCATTGCTGCTCATTGTGGCTTGTTTGCTGGGCAAACGCACTCAAGACGAGGAAAACCGCCCGAAGGCGCTCCTATGCTCGTTGGCGGTGTGCCTGATAACGGGAGCATGGGGTTACATCTTCGGCAACGACAGCTTTGAGAAACGCTTTCTGCACAATTTCAGCAACAAGGGGTATTATGGGCAGAATGGCTTGATACCCTATGCTGCCTTCTCCTTGTACCAGGAACTGATTATCCCCCACACGGTGACCGATGACGAGCGGGCAATGGTAAAGCGGTTTATTGACGAGGATTGCCCGCATTACAGCGATAACCCCTACTGCAGTGTCGAGAACCGCAATCTGGTGCTGCTGATTGTGGAGTCATTGCACACCTGGCCCATTGGCATGGAAATCGATGGGCGAGAGGTATCTCCCGTGCTTAACCGTCTGGTGGCAAGTGATAGCGTGATTTATGCGCCACATGTGTTATTCCAGACGAGTCATGGCCATTCCAGCGACGCCCATTTTATCTACAACACCGGTCTGTTGCCCCTGCGTGACGGGGTGGTGGCTGTGAATTGGGGTGACAAGGAATACCCGACACTGGCAGCAGCCCTCGATGGGTATGACTGCCGTGAGGTAATTTGTACTCCTGGAATGAACTGGAATCAGAGTGTTACCGCCCGTACCTACGGCTTCGATACCCTTTATACTCGTGATGACCTTATTGCCGACGGTGCCCTGAAGCGCCACAATAATGTGGATGACGCGGCGCTTACCGATTTCACGGCGCGCCT
>JAEEGF011479691.1_pt1 | contig 11513 bp, 7 predicted proteins | sample 9134171 | NCBI WGS metagenome assembly JAEEGF01 (sample SAMN16246542, study PRJNA631951) | gut metagenome | biome: gut microbiome; feature: rumen; material: AP-attached | host: Bos | place: Iran: Karaj | collected 2018-10 | reverse complement strand
GACAGCAACGTTACTGACTGGCTGTATTCCGCTTTCTATGAATTTGATTTCAACGAAGACAAAGATGGCTATGTGCTGAAGCCCCTGGCTGTCGAAGATTTCCCGACCGACGTTTCCGCCGACTATGTCGGTGACGAATGGGGAATTGCGGAAGGTGATACCGCCCGCGCATGGAAATTCGTCCTGCGGGATGGCCTTGCCTGGGAAGACGGCACCCCCATCACGGCTCCGGATTTCGTGACCTCCGCCCAGTACCTGCTGGATCCGAAAGCGCAGAACCACCGCGCGGACGGCCTCTATTCCGGCAACCTCGTTGTGGCGAATGCTGAAGCCTACCTGAAGCAGGGCCTGACCGAGCCCACTTCCTACGGCAAGGTGAAGGCGAACAAGGGATTTGCCACCACCGAAGAGCTGATCGACGCCTTCAAGGATGACAAGGGCTGGATCAACTGGGCCAATTCTTTCGGCGACACTTATGATTTCGAAGCGAAAGCCTGGACCGGCGCTGCAGCGAACGAAGTCGTCGAAACGCCCCTGACTGTCGGCGAACTGTATGAGTTCTACACCACAGGCGAAGGCGCTGCCTATGCAACCTGGGCCAGCCCCGAGCAGCTGGTTGAATGGACCGAGGATGAACTTTTCCTGAACTACCAGGCCTATGAAGACGGATTCCCGTTCGAAAAGGTCGGTGTCAAGGCCCTCAGCGACAAGGAACTGGTGCTGATCCTGGCCAAGCCCCTGGAAGGCTTCTATCTCTACTACGGTATCCCGAACTGGCTGGTCAACGAAGCGAAGTACAATGAGTGTGCGAGCGAAAAAGACGGCGTGTACACCAACAGCTACGGCACTTCGCAGGAAACCACGATCTCCTGGGGTCCTTACAAGCTGGGCTCTTTCCAGAGCGACAAGGAGTATAACCTGGTCCGCAATGATAAATGGTTCGGATACAGCCTGCCTGAATTCGAAGGACTGTACCAGACCGATGTGATCAATGTTTCCTACGTACAGGAACCCGCCACCCGGATGGAAATGTTCCTGAACGGCAAGCTGGATGTCAACGGCCTGAACAAGGACTACATCAAGGAATACGCGTCCTCCGACTACACTTATTATGATGAGGGTGATTCCGTATTCGCGATGGCGTTCAACCCCGACCTGGAAGCGCTGAAGACCGCGCAGGAAGCTGCCGGAGCGAACATCAACAAGACGATCCTGACGATCAAGGATTTCCGTATTGCCATGTCCCTGGCCATGAACCGTTCCGAGTTCGTGCTGGCGGCTGATCCGACAAGCTTCCCGGCGTTCGCCCTCTACGGCAGCCAGATTGTTGCGGATCCTGAAGAAGGCCTGTTCTACCGCACCACGGATACCGCCAAGCAGGTTGTCGTTGACTTCTGGGGCCTGGCGGACGAAATCGGCGAAGGCAAGCTGTATGCGACCGTGGACGACGCGATCGATTCCATCACCGGCTACAACCTGGAGATGGCCCGCGAGTATTTCGACAAGGCCTATGATCAGGCGATTGAAGCCGGCCTGATGACCGATGCGGATACCGTCCTGATCATGGTCGGTACGCCCAACGCGACTTCCGCGTTCTACAACAGCGGCTATGACTTCATTGTCAACAATTACACCGAAGCGGTGAAGGGCACCAAGCTGGAAGGCAAGCTGAAGTTTGACCGTGACTCCACCCTGGGTAACGGCTTCGCTGATGCGCTGCGCAACAACCAGGTGGATATGCTCTTCGGCGTTGGCTGGACCGGCAGCACCTTCGATCCCTTCGGCCTGATCGAAGCGTATGTTTCCTCCAACTATCAGTATGACCCTGCCTGGAAACCCGCTGAAACCCAGATGACGGTGACGATCGACGGCGAAGCGTACACGACGGATGCCTGGACCTGGTACCTGAGCATCACCAACAACGTGATCAAGGCCAAGAACGCTGCGGGCGAAGATGTGGAACTGGATGTGACCGCGAATGCGGAAAACCGGATCCTGGTTCTGGGCGAGCTGGAGAACGTCATCCTGCAGAACTATGACTTCATCCCGCTGATGGGCGATGCTTCCGCCAAGCTGAAGGGCATGAAGATCGAATACTACCTCGAGGATGAAGTATTCCCGCTGAGCCGCGGCGGCATCAAGTACATGACTTACAACTATGATGATGCTGCCTGGGATGCGTTTGTTGCAGAACAGGGCGGCACCCTGAACTACAAGTAAGATTCACGGTACGGAAGAATGAAAGGCGGCAGGGCCGAAAGGCCCTCCGCCCAGTTCTGGATCACAGAACAGGGCCATCTCCGGCAACCGGGTTTCCGGCTGCCGGAGATGGTATTTCCGTTTTGTGAAGCAATCCATGCATGAACAGCGAAGCATGCAACGCGGTGAACGTTGTATGCTTCACTGTTCATGGGAAATAATCCCTGCACGGCAGGAAAAGAAATGAACCGCAAGGAAAAAGGGGTTTGAAGCGTGGGAAAATATGTTCTCAAAAGAATTGTGCTGATGCTGTTTACTTTCCTGATCATCATCTCCATGTGTTTTATCCTGGTCAAGCTGCTGCCCAACAAACCGGCCAAGCAGTTCGGCAAGGATATGCAGCTGATCGAGATGCGGCGCGAAGCACTGGGGTACAACAAGCCGCTGCTGGAGCAGTATGCGATTTTCCTCCGGAGGTCGCTGATCGGACAGGACTGGGGCGTCAGTGAGGTTTTGTACCTGGGGCAGGACGTTTGGGGCAAGTTTATTGAAAAGATGCCTGCCACGGTGATCGTGAACGTCTATACCATGCTGATATCGGTCCCCCTGGGCCTGCTGCTGGGCATATACGCGGCTCTGAAGAAAAACAAATGGCAGGATCAGCTGATATCAACGCTGGTCGTTATTTTCGTATCCACTCCCAGCTATGTATATGCATTCCTTGTGCAGTATTTCCTGTGCTTTAAGCTGAAGTGGTTCCCCTTCCAGATGAATCCCGGATATGATTATTTGTCATGGTCCACATTTGTCAGTATCGTTCCGGCGGTGATGTCGCTCGGGTTCGGAACCGTGGCACAGCTGACACGGTATACCCGGGCGGAACTGACAGAAGTCCTGACCAGCGATTACCTGCTGCTGGCCCGGACGAAAGGCCTGACACGGGCGCAGACGACAGTGCGCCATGCCCTTCGGAACGCCATGGTTCCGATTTTCCCGATGATCCTGGGTGAGTTCATCGGCATTATGGGCGGATCACTGATCATTGAGCAGATTTTCGGGATTCCGGGCGTCGGCCCGCTGTATGTCGCTTCCGTTTCATCCGCGACGCCTGACTATAACTTCTTCCTGCTGCTTTCCGCGTTCTATACGCTTATCGGGCTTGTGTCCGGTATTATTGTGGATATCAGCTACGGGTTCATTGACCCGAGGATCAGAATGGGGAGCAGAAAAGTATGAGTGAGAAGATGATGAATACCGCCGCCTTCGAGGTACCGAAGGATAAATTCCGTTTTGTACCCATGGAAGGCAGGACACATGACAAAAAACTGGAAACCAAACCGGTTGGCTATTTCCGTGACGCCATGAACCGGTTCCGGAAGAACAAGGGATCCGTGGCTGCTGCCTGGATTATCCTTCTTCTGGTGCTGTATGCCATCCTTATCCCGATCTTCTGCGAAACGCCCTATTCGCGGGCCCTGACGGATACCATGTACCTGAATTACACAAAGCTGCCCCCGAAGATTCCGTTCCTGGGCATCGACGGATGCAGCGACGTGACGGTAAACAGCGGGAAATACCATTACTATAAGGCGATCGCGGAGGAAACCGGCCTGGAAACAATCCGGGCAACCTACCGCGCCGATTACAAGGACCCGACGGCCAGCGGAAAATCCACATTCTACGATCTCCGGGTCGACAACTATACATCCATGGGTATGCTGTACCTGACCCTGACCGGGGATCAGTTTGAAGATATCCAGAAATGGCAGGATGAGCACGGGATTCAGGTGATTTATCCTGCCATCAAGGACGCCAAGCAGACCGACGCCAATATCTGGTACGAAGTGGACAAGAAGGGCCAGCCCAAGCTGGACAAGGAGGGAAACCTCAAGAGCATCTACCGGACCACCACCCCGGAGGATACATCCTACCACAGCCTGCGGATTGCCGCGGACAACGATCCCGAACACCCGATGGCCTATGCCCGGGTCGCAGGAACCAGTACGGCCAAGAGCTATGTCACCCGGATCAACAAGTATACCTATTTCCAGTACCGTTACGGATTTGAACCGGGTTTTGTTTTCGGGACGAACGCCCGGGGACAGGATATCTTTACAAGGCTTGCCGCCGGCGCACGCTTTTCCTTCCTGCTGGCGATCTGCGTGTCGGCAATCAACCTCTTTATCGGAACCATCTACGGTGCGATCGAAGGCTATTACGGCGGCACAACGGACCTGGTGATGGAACGGATTTCCGATATCCTGGCGGAAATCCCTTTCATCGTCGTCACCGTCCTGTTCCAGCTGCACCTGGCAAAGAAGGTCGGCGTGATCGGTGCGCTGCTGTTTGCGTTTGTACTGACCGGCTGGATCGGGATGGCATCCCGGGTCCGGATGCAGTTCTACCGCTTCAAGGGACAGGAGTATGTCCTGGCCGCACGCACACTGGGCGCCCGGGACAGCCGCCTGATGTTCCGGCATATCTTCCCGAATTCGCTGGGAACGATCATTACCGGATCCATCCTGGTCATTCCCGGCGTCATCTTCACGGAGAGTTCCCTGACGTACCTGAACATTGTCAACCTGGAGTCTTCCACGATGACATCGGTTGGTACCATGCTGGCAAACGGGAAGGATTACCTGGCAACCGATCCTTATATCATCTTCTTCCCGGCATTGTTCATATCTCTGCTGGAAATCTCATTCAACCTGTTCGGCAACGGACTACGGGACGCTTTCAATCCATCGCTGCGAGGTGCTGATTAATGTCAGAGAACAATATGAACGTTATGCCGTCCCGGACGGAACAGAAGACGCAGACGGAAAAGAAACTGCAGGTTCATAATCTGCGGATTTCCTTCCGTACCTCTGCAGGCAAGGTGCAGGCGGTCCGCGGAATCAATTTCGACCTGATGAAGGGAGAAACGCTGGCCATCGTCGGAGAAAGCGGTTCGGGCAAATCCGTTACAAGCAAGGCCATCCTGGGTATCCAGGCCGGCAATGCCATTACTGAAGAGGGCGAAATCCTGTACAATGGCATGGACCTTCTGAAGATCGGCGAGGATGATTTCTATCACCTGCGCGGCGACAAGATCGCCATGATTTTCCAGGATCCCCTTTCCAGCCTGAACCCGATCATGCGGATCGGAAAGCAGCTGACGGAAGCCATGCTGCTCAAGAGCCGGGCCCGGAGAAAATCCTCCCGCAGGGAATTTACCGCGCGGATGGATCAGCTGTCGAAGCGGATGGAAGCGGCTGCTCCGGAAAAGAGCGCGGAAATCAGCCGGCAGATCCGGGAACTGAGAGACCTGGAGAAGGAAAGCGTCCGGAAGGAACAGGCATACCAGGCGGCCCGCAGCTGCGCTGAAGAAGCGGAAACTGAATGTGAAAATATCCTTTACCTGATCGGGAAAAAAGCCTGGAAGGATCTGTCCGATGCCAAAAAGGTGAAGGAGTTTACCCGCCGCTCCGTCCATCCGGATGTCATACCGGAAGAAGAATACAAACAGATCCGTGAGCGTGTGGACTCGCTGACCCGCGGCCTGCGCGCCCGCCAGAAAACGGGTGACTTCTCGGATACAGCCGCATCCATACAGGCCATTCAGGAATGCCTGAAAGGCGCGCTGAAGCGGGAAAAACCGGACTACCTGGAGAAAACCTGGAAGGAAGCCGGGCACAGCGAATCGCTGGAAGACGGATTCCTGAAAGAATTCAGGGCCTGCGCGGAAACCGGAATCCGGCGCTCGGACGCGGAATATACGGAACGCCGGCGGAAGGCGCTGGAAATGCTGGAGCACGGAATGGAAACGCTGGCATCCGGCGGTCCGGATGCGCTGATTCCGGAGCTGGGCCCGGTCTGCAAGGCCGTCGATGAATCGATTGACCCCATGGACCTGGTCAAGGACAGTATGGCATGCACGTTTACCGGCAATATGAAGTACCTGACATCCCGGTGGCGGGAAGGACTTCGCAGCAACGGGCGCAAGGAAAAGAAGTACCTGCGGGAAAAGGCCCGGGCGGAAAAACGCGCGGCAAAGGGCAAGACGTGGACCGTTCCGGCCCCGACCGTCATCGATATGGATACGGTTTCCTCCAACATGGAACGCCTGATCTCCGGCCTGAAAGACCATTATGAGGAACGGATCGCGGAGGAAGGGGCGGAAGACAAAACCCGGAAGACGGAACAGGTGATCCGGGACCTGGAAGAGAAAGCGGCCGGCATGGCTGCCCGGATGGACAAATGGACTGCCCGGAACAAAGCACTGAAGCTGATGGAGGAAGTCGGAATCTCCGAGCCGCGTGTCCGTTACCGCCAGTATCCATTTGAATTCTCCGGCGGTATGCGGCAGCGCATCGTGATCGCGATTGCCCTTGCTGCAGACCCGGACATCCTGATCTGTGACGAGCCGACAACCGCCCTGGACGTGACAATCCAGGCACAGATCCTGGAGCTGATCAACAGCCTGAAGGAAAAACGGAACCTGTCCATCATCTTCATCACGCACGACCTGGGCGTGGTGGCCAACATGGCCGACCGGATTGCCGTGATGTACGCGGGCAAAATCGTGGAATACGGGACTTCGGAGGAAATTTTCTATGCTCCGGCTCATCCCTATACATGGGCCCTGCTTTCCTCCATGCCTGACCTGGACACCAAGGAGAAGCTGGAAGCGATTCCCGGAACGCCTCCGAACATGATCTATCCGCCGAAGGGAGACGCTTTCGCGGAACGAAACCGGTATGCGATGGAAATCGACTTTGAACAGGAACCGCCGGTATTCCCCATTTCAGAAACCCACTGGGCAGCAACATGGCTGCTGCATCCGGACGCACCGAAGGTGGATCCTCCCGCGGCGGTGACGGAGCGTATCCGGAAGATGAAAGCACGGGCAGCGGAGGTGAGCGGAAATGAGTGAACCGTTGCTGAGGGTGGAACACCTGTGCCAGTATTTCGGGCCCAACAAAGCGGTGGACGATGTCAGCTTTGAGATCCAGAAAGGCGAGGTTTTCGGCCTGGTCGGTGAATCCGGCTGCGGCAAGACGACGACCGGACGTTCCATTATCAAGCTGTATGACATTACGTCCGGAAGCATCTATTTCAAGGGAAAACGGATCGCTGCCGGTACCAAGTCCTACAGGGACAGGATCCGGGAAGCCCGGAAGGAATGCAAGGAGGCATCCCCGGAACGCCGCAGCGAACTGGAAGCGGAGATTGGAAAACTGCGGGAAGAAATCCGTTCCGCACGCCGGGACCATGAGCAGTGCGACAAGCTCTACAAGGACGAACTGGTCAAAGAGGTAAAGGAAAAGTACGATGCCCTGCTGGAAAACGCGCAGGGTGAAGAAGAAAAACGGATCCGGCAGGAGTATGACGAGGCGCTTCGCATCGCGAAGAAGCAGCGCTATATCACGCAGATCCAGATGATTTTCCAGGACCCCATCGCTTCACTGGACCCCCGGATGACTGTTATGGATACCATCGCGGAAGGCCTGGTAATCCGCGGGGAAAAGGACCGGGAGATCCTTGAAAAGAAAGTGTATGACATCCTGGAAAAGGTCGGCCTGGTGCGGGAGCATGCCAACCGGTATCCCCATGAGTTTTCGGGCGGCCAGCGCCAGCGGATCGGCGTGGCGCGGGCTGTGGTGATGGAACCGGAACTGATTATTGCCGATGAACCGGTATCTGCGCTGGACGTGTCCATTCAGGCCCAGGTGATCAACCTGCTCAATGAGCTGAGGCATGAATTCGGGCTGACATTCCTGTTTATCGCGCACGACCTGTCGGTTGTCAAGTATTTCTCGGACCGGATCGGCGTTATGTATTACGGGCATCTGGTGGAACTGGCCACATCTGATGAGCTGTTTGCCCATCCGCTGCATCCGTATACCCAGTCCCTGCTGAGCGCGATTCCCCTTCCGGACCCGCTGATGGAAAAGAAGCGGAAGCGGCTGAAGTATGACCCGCTGGCAGCCCATAACTATGGAAGTGAGCAGCCGGAGATGCGGGAAGTAGCCCCCGGGCATTTTGTGCGGTGCAGCCGGGAAGAATTCGAACGGTACCGGCAGCAGCTTGGCCTGCAGTCTTCTGAAGATGAGAAGCAGTGATATGGATCCCCGAAAAAAAAGCCTGATCCGGATCGGGATTGCGGCTGTCGTCGGTGCACTGATCGCCTGGGGTGCCGCCGCGGTAAGGGGACTGAAACCGGGCATCGGGACGGCGATGACGCTGCGCTACTGGAGTGACGGCTGCTTTGTGGCCGCGATCCTGATCGGCAGCATCGGAGCGCTGACTTGGATTTCCACGACCGGGTTGTTTGATATCTTTTCATATGGATTTTCCGCTGCGATCAGGATGTTCATCCCGTTCGGGCGGAAGAAGGACATCATGCCCTTTTATGATTATAAAACGTACCGGGCGGAAAAAAGGCAGCCGGCGCTGTTCGAGCTGCTGGTTGTCGGAATATTCTACCTGCTGGTATCCGGCCTGCTGCTGTGGCTGTATTATTCATCCATCGGCGGCGCATGAGCCGGGAAACCGGAAAAAACGCCGAAAAAAACAAAACTGCCGGCGGGCTTTAAGCCCGCCGGCAGTTTTGCCTTATTTACTCAATTCCCGTCAGATCGAAATTATCCAGCCACCGGGTGGCGGTTTCACAGACGCCTTTCAGGCAGGCTTCATCGAACGGGGTGATGAGGTCCGCGTTTTTGAGCAGATCCGTAAATGTATGGCTGCCGCCCTGGACGGTATAGGCCATGTAGTGCTTCCACGCGTCTTCGGGATCCTTCTGAATCATGGCCCAGAACTCCAGCGAAACTGTCTGGGCCAGGCAGTAATCAATATAATAGAATGGCACTTCGTAGATGTGGGACTGGCGCTGCCAGCCTTCACCGTCCGCAAAGAACGGGATCTCTCCGTCCAGTTTCAGCCAAGGCATGTAAATGCCGAGGAGACGCTTCCACTCCGCGTGGCGTTCCGCCGGCTTCATTTCCGGTTTTTCATAGACGATATGCTGGAAGTGGTCCACCATTGTACCGTACGGGATGAAGGTCACCGCAGCAGCCAGATGGCTGTACATAAATTTCCGCGCATCCGGGCCAAAGAATCCTTCCGCATTCTTCCAGCCGAAGAATTCCATGCTCATCGAATGGACCTCGCAGGCCTCGGCACTCGGGTCCGTATATTCCGTCGGGATCCGGCTGCGGTTCATCCAGTAGGCAAAGGCATGGCCTGCCTCATGGGTTACGACCTCAACGTCGCCCTGCGTTCCGTTGAAATTCGCGAAGATGAAAGGCACTTCGTACAGCGGAAGGGAGGTGCAGTATCCTCCGCCTTCCTTGCCTTCGGTGGAAAGGACATCCATCAGCCCGTTTTCCCGCATGGTGCGGAAGAATTCGCTTGTCTCGGGTGAAAGCGAATCATAGAACTTCTGGCCCTGGGCCAGGATATCATCAGGCGTTCCGACCGGCCGCGGGTTGCCGCTGCGGAAGCTCAGGGCGGCATCCGCAAATGACAGCGGATAGGATTTGCCCAGGCGCTTTGCCTGTTCGCGCATGACGGAGTCCGCCACCGGCACGAGGTATTTCTGCACGGCGGTGCGGAACTTTTCAATGTCTTCACGGGTCCAGCAGTTGCGCGCCATGCGGTAATACCCGAGCTGGGTATAGCCTCCGTAGCCGAGCTTGCAGCCCATGCGGTCCCGGAGGACGACCAGCTCGTCATACAGCGAATCCAGGCGCTCCTGGTGATCCCTGAACCACTGCCCTTTGGCTTTCCACGCGGCGAGGCGGCGCGCGTCATCCGGATCCGTCTGGAAAGGTTCCAGCTGGGACAGCGTATAGACGCCGCCCTCGAACGGAACCTGGGCGGAGGCGATCAGCTTGCCGTATTCGGTGACAAGCTCGTTTTCCTTCTGCATATCTTCGACGATTTCGGGCGAAAAAGATTTCCGGTCAATCTCCGCATTCAGGAACAGCAGGCTGCCGTACTCCTTTTCAAAATCCGCACGGAAGGGGGATTCCAGCAGGGCGCTGAGCCATTCCTGTTCGAATTCCTCGATTTCCGGACCGATCTCATCCCAGAACTCGATCTCACCGTCGTAGAATTCATCCCGTGTATCGATGGAGTGGCGGATATACGCCAGGGACCCCATGGTTTCGACGGCTTTTCCCTTTTCCTCCTTTTCCAGGAAGACCGCCCGGGCAGTTTCGTAACTGTCCGCGTTCCGGAGGCGTTCGGTCAGCTGCTGAAGCTCTGCCTTGACAGCTTCGGGATCCGGGCGGGTATAAGGCATTTCAGAAAATTTCATCATGATTTACTCCTTTGTACTAATACAGTAACTTATATTTTTTGATCCGGGCGGGACAATCCGGGAGGAAATCCCGCAATGATTTCCGGCCCTTCTACTCAAGGGCCAGGAGGTTTCCGAGAGGTACCGTGAATCCGGGTGTCCGGTATATTTCCACAGTTTTCATGCGGCTGCCCACAGATGATATCATATTCTCCGAAACAAAAGAAGCCCGCCGGGCTGCCTGTCCGGGGAAAAGTATCTTCCTTTCTCCTTGCGGGAACCGGACCGCGGAGATTATAATGCATTCAGAAACATTGCGCAGTCCGGAGGAACGACAGCATGACAGCAGCAGAATACCTGGCAGGTCCATGTACGGCCTCGTCACTTCCGTGGTGGAAAACCGAATCCATCGTGGTCCCGGAGCAGCTGTCCGTCGTCCGTGATGACCTGTTTTCCCCGGAACGGTTTTCCGGAAGGGATGACCCCTATTTCCGGGCGATCCATTGCCTGGACCGTATCGCGGATCCCGGTCTTCCGGCCGGGTTCCGGCCGGACACGGCATCCGTGGATGAATATGCGGATCATATCCGCGGATGCTATCGGGATACGGGAATGACCGTTGAAGAACTGCGGAGCTATATGAATCATCCGGTATATGTCCCGAAGCTCTGGATTGCTGTTCGGGAGCCGGAAAACGGCACAATTGCGGCTTCCGGAATTGCGGAATACGACCGCCGGATCGGGGAGGGAATCCTGGAGTGGATCCAGGTTTCCCCGACGTACAGGCGGAAAGGACTGGGACGGTTTGTTGTATGTGAATTGCTTCGACGGCTGAAAAGCGGAGGAGCGTCCTTTGCAACAGTTTCCGGACGAATGCAGAATCCGGACAGGCCCCTTCGGCTATACCTTTCCTGCGGGTTTGCCGATCCCGTGATCTGGCACGTGATTACAAAGTGAAACCTGCGGATCAGATTCTCTTCATGAAAAAGTATTCGGAATAGCCGTCCTCCGCATTGTCGTAACTGCC
>JAEEGF011672144.1_pt1 | contig 11519 bp, 10 predicted proteins | sample 9134171 | NCBI WGS metagenome assembly JAEEGF01 (sample SAMN16246542, study PRJNA631951) | gut metagenome | biome: gut microbiome; feature: rumen; material: AP-attached | host: Bos | place: Iran: Karaj | collected 2018-10 | reverse complement strand
GGTGCCAATACATCTTCTGATCAAGCTTCTTACCGGATACTTTGATCTTCTCTGCATTGATAACGATTACATAATCTCCTGTGTCGATGTTAGGAGTGTAGATTGGCTTGTTCTTTCCTCTAAGTACGTTTGCAACGTTAGCGGCAAGACGTCCAAGTGTCATATCTGTAGCATCAACTACATACCACTTCTTCTCTACTGTAGCTGCACTAGGCATATAAGTTTTCATTGTGTTTCCTCCATTACTGTTATGAGCCGTGGATTAGCTCGGTAAAATAAAAACTATAAATAGGTGTTACCTTGTAAGAACCCTTCACCTGATTCTTACGTATATATGTACATATTGCAGCTTACCGGGACAACAATATGACATCTGTCTTTTGTACGACTCCTATCAAGTGGCATAATACGACCACTAAACAGTTGTCACACAGTAAGATATTATATGACTCCCCAAATGCTTTGTCAACAAATTTTATACAAATTTTACGTTATTTCAAGGCTCCGGAATACCGTCCAGAAACTCGTATTTTATCAGGAAAAGACCTTCTGCGGGAGCTGTGGGTCCTGCTGCCGCCCTGTTCTTTTTCTCAAGAATGGTCTTCATCTCAGAAGGGCCGCCGCGACCTCTTCCTATCTGCATAAGAGTTCCGGCGATGATCCTCACCATGTTATATAGAAAGCCATTGCCCGTGACGGAAATAACCACCTCATCACCTCTTCGGGTAACCGTGACATCCTTGATGGTCCTGACATGAGTCAGAGCCTGGGACTGAGCATTACAGAAGCTGGTAAAATCGTGTTCTCCCACCAGATAAGCTGCTGCCTCGTTCATGACATCTATGTCCAGGGGCATGCTGAAATGGCAGGCATACAGCCTCTTCGTAGGATCACTGATCTGAGTATTCATGATCCTGTATTCATAGGTCTTCTCTGTGTTGCAGTGTCTGGGATGAAAATCCGCTCCCACTTCCCGTGAATGTGTGATCCTGATATCCTGGGGAAGCTCATGATTCATGGCAAACATGAATCTGTCCCCCGGAATCGTGGACTGTGTATCAAATACCACCACATTGCCGTAGGCGTGAACTCCCGCATCGGTGCGGCTCGCGCCTATAACTAAAGTTTTCTCGCCGGTGAGCCTCTCTATGGCCTCGTTGAGCTTGCCTTCAATGGTCTCAGGGGTACTCTCCTGCAGGGCAAAACCGCTGTAAGCGGTGCCATCATATGAAACTGTCAGCATTATCCTGCGTTTTTGTGGCATATTTTCTCCAATAAATATCTGCAGCGGTCTGTATATCACATTCCGATAAACATAAGAAGGTCAAACCTTCCGGCAACTATTATCAGTGCAAAATATACAGCCAGCACAATATAAGCGTTAACATCAATCTTTTTATAAATAAGGGGCTTCATCTTGGTTCTGCCCTCGCCGCCCCGGTAGCATCTTGCTTCCATGGCCATGGCCAGGTCGTTGGCTCTTCTGAAGGCTGAAACAAACAGCGGAACCAGCAGGGGCACCAGGCTCTTGGCTCTGTTAATCAGAGATCCGCTCTCGAAATCCGCGCCTCTTGCCATCTGGGCCTTCATAATCTTGTCCGTCTCCTCCATGAGAATAGGAATAAATCTCAGAGCAATGGACATCATCATGGAAATCTCATGGACGGGAATCTTAATCTTTTTCAAAGGATTAAGAAGACTCTCCAGGCCGTCTGTCAGGTGATTGGGTGTGGTGGTAAGTGTCATGATGGAGGATCCTGTGATCAGGAAAATAAGCCTTATAGCCATCATAACCGCCATCCTGAGTCCCTCTTTTGTAATGGTGAACTTCCAGAAGCTGACCAGGGGCACGCCCGGTGTCAGGAACAGGTTGAATACCATGGTGATCATAAGTAGGAAAAAGATGGTTTTCATACCCCTGAAAATGAATTTAGGGGGCACATTTGACAGTTTTATGCAAAGGGCAAGAAATAGTGCGGCCACAACATATCCCAGCAGATTTCCCGCCACAAACAGCGATATTATAAACACAAAAGTAGCCACAAGCTTAACTCTGGGATCAAGCCTGTGGACAACGGATTCTGTTCTGTAATATTGTCCAAGTGTAATGTCTCTTAACATCTCTTAAGCGCCTTCAGTATCTCATTTTTTGCTTCTGTAATTGTTGTGGCATTGGTGTCCACATTGAGCCCTGCCGCAGACAGTTCCTGCATAACGTAGGTCACCTGGGGTGCCGCAAGACCTATCTCCTCAAGCTCCTTATAATGGGCAAAAACGTTCTTGGGCACGTCGTCTAAAAAGACTCTGCCCTTATTCATAACGATGATCCTGTCCACATAGTCCGCCACATCTTCCATACTGTGGCTCACCAGGATAATGGTGATGCCCATTTCCTTATGAAGCTTGGAAATAAGACCAAGGATATCGTCCCTGCCCTTGGGATCAAGGCCCGCTGTGGGTTCATCCAGGATCAGCACCTCCGGCTTCATGGCAAGAACGCCGGCAATGGCAACTCGCCTCTTCTGTCCTCCGGACAGGTCAAAGGGTGATTGGTAAAAATACTCATCATCAAAGCCCACCTGCTTAAGGGCCTCATAGGCTCTTAGCTCCACCTCTTTCTGGGAAAGTCCCAGGTTCTTGGGGCCAAAGCACACATCCTTGAAGCAGTCCGTCTCAAAGAGCTGATGCTCTGGGTACTGGAAAACCAGTCCCACCTTGGCTCTTAAGGCTTTTTTGTTATAGCCCTGCTCGTTGATATCCGCTCCGTCAAAATAGACTGTGCCGCTGGTAGGCTTAGCCAGGCCGTTCATATGCTGTATCAGGGTGGACTTGCCGGAACCGGTGTGTCCTATAAGTCCGATGAACTGACCCTTGGGAATATTCAGGTTGACGTCGATAAGGGCCGCATGGGCCATAGCTGTATCTTCGTCATATATGTAATTTACATGGTCAAGGATTATTGACATGTTATCTCCATCTGTAAAAAATTTTTTATCGCGCGATCTTTTTCAGCTCAGAAACCAGCTCTTCCCTGGTGAGAACGCCGTCGGGAAGAGGAACTCCGCTCTTTTTAAGTTCATAGGCCAGCTCTGTCACCTGAGGAACCCCAAGGTGCAGCTCCTTGAGCCTCTCCACCTGGGAAAAGATCTCCCTGGGGGTGCCCTGCATTACAACCTTGCCCTTATCCATAACGAAAACTCTGTCGGCATGGACCACCTCTTCCATATAGTGGGTGATAAGGATCACAGTGATCTTCTCAACATCATTGAGAGCCCTGGCGGCTCTGATGACATCCTTACGGCCGTTGGGGTCCAGCATGGCTGTGGGCTCGTCCATGATAATGCACTTGGGGTGCATGGCAATAACGCCGGCGATGGACACCCTCTGCTTCTGGCCTCCTGACAGGTGATTGGGGGATGACTTGCGGAACTGGATCATATTGACAGCCTTAAGGCTCTCATCAACCCTCTCCCAGATCTCCTCCGTTGGAACTCCCATGTTCTCCGGGCCAAAGCCCACATCCTCCTCCACAACCTGACCGATTATCTGGTTGTCGGGATTCTGGAATATCATTCCTGCTTCCTGCCTGATGTCCCAGAGATGGTCATCATCCTCGGTGTTGTAGCCGTCCACGTAGACCTCACCCTCTGTGGGGTAAAGAAGCGCATTGAAGTGCTTGGCAAGGGTTGACTTGCCGGATCCGTTGTGGCCCAGGATAGCTATGAACTGTCCCGGCTTAACCTCCAGGTCAACGCCGTCGATGGCTCTTGTGATGCCCTCAACGTTGCCCTCTTCATCGCGCCTTATATATTCAAATACAAGTTTGTCTGTCTTAATCATATCTTTCATAGTAATATCCATTACTCAGTCATTATCAGCAATTGTAAGTGTACTAAAAAAGCGGCATAAATACAATATTACGCCGCTTTTAAATCTATTTGAATTCTTTATGCATTTATTCAGCCCGCATTTTTAAGAGCCTTTTTGTTCTCATACATAAGCGCATCCGCCTTGGCAAAAACGGTTTTAACCTCCTTATCGTCAGTAAACCTGGCCATTCCCGCTGCGATAGCCACGCTGTTATTGTCAATACTCTCCTGAATGGTCTTTTCCCAGAACTGCATTATCTTATCGACATGCTTGTAGCTTCTTCCCTGGATAACAACCACAAACTCGTCGCCGCCCACTCTGAAAACAGGGCAGTGTCTGAATACGTCGCAGATAATGCTGCAGCCCTTCTTGATAAATTCGTCGCCGGCCTGATGTCCAAAGGTGTCGTTAACAGCCTTAAGGCCGTTGATATCAAGAACCACCAGTGCAAATTCAGGAGCCGCACCATCTTTTATCATCTTGTTGATCTGCTTCTCCATGTTATCATATGCATGCTTGTTCTTAACGCCGGTGAGTACATCCACATTGGCTTCGTTACGCGCACGAATAAGCTTCTGCTCAACTTCCTGCTCATGGAGTACTTCATCTGTGATATCACTGATACCGAAGATCAGCTGCTTCCCGCCCTTTTCTTCGGCAAAGGCCGCTTTTATCTTACAGTATCTGATCTCATTATTTATAAAGATCCTGTAATTCAAAGCGAATACGCCGGTTTTCTCTATGGTCTTCAAAATATTTTTCTTTGTAAGCTGACTCACGGCAAAATCAAGATCCTCCAGGTATACAAACTTCTTCCTGGATTCTACAAAGTGCTCAAAGAAATTATCACCCTCCATTCCGATGGTGTACTCCTCCAATTCATGGTTCGAAGCACATCTGATGTAATGGTCGGTTTCCGGATTTACAACGAAAATAGCGATGAAGTTTTCTGCAAGAACCGAGAGCCTTGAGTAGGTCAGGTTTTCTTCCTTAACTCTCTCAATGGCCTCCTGCTCCTTCATCTGGGTGTTGATATTGCTGACACCGATAATGATGCTGTTGCCCTTCATCTTGATACGCACAATCTTCATGTGGACGTAAACAGGCTCTCCGTCCATAAGATACCTGTAGGACAGCGTGTATGTGCCCTCTTCAGCCAATGTTTTTTCAACCTTTTCCTTGGTAAAGCTCTCAAGGAAAAAGTCCCTGTCTTCCTCATAGATACTGAACATTGCACCCTGTCTTACTTTTTCGAAGAAGTCGGTTCCGTGCTCCTCGATGGCCAGGTCATCATATTCGTCACCGGAGCTGTACTCAATGTACTTTTCCGTATCAAGGTCAACATAGTACAGGTTTATACAATCAGAGGACAATGCCTGGGCAATATAGGTATAAGTAAGCTCCTCAGCGCCCCTGTCCTCATTTATTCCCAAAATAGCTACAGCAACGGCCCTTACGCCTGTCACCGGGTTAATGGCAACTCTTCTGATAAAAATGTGCAAAATGGTGCCATCAATACCTCTTTCATCGATGATAATCCTTCTTCCATCCTTGCCGCACTGGACTATAGCCTTGCTAAAGGCGGAGCCACGCATCTTTTTCATAACTTCAAGATTAGCCACTCCATTCATATCGTAGCCTTCGAAGTTTTTAGAAAAAAAGTCCTTATAGGGCTTATTGGCCCGGACAAGCCACATATCTGTGTCGCTGGTCTCCATGATAGCCATGGGCATGGTATCAAAATAGTTGCCTAACATGTCCTCATCGCCCTCGGCGGACATATGAAGATCATACAGACTAATTTTACCTATGGTTGTATAATAATCCGACTCATCGGGATTCTCAAAGCCGATCTGCTTGCCGGTTGCATAGCGGTCAAAAAGTGTTTCAATGGATATGGGCTGGCAGAAGTGATAACCCTGGATCTTGGTACAGCCTATCTCCTTCAGGAACTCCACCTGCTCCACGGTCTCAACGCCTTCCGCCACCGTCTCTATTCCAAGGGCCCCCGCCATCTTAACAAGCTCAGTCACGATGATCTTGCAGGAGTCACCGCTGTCGAATTTCCTCATGAAATTCATATCAAGCTTGATGGTATCAAAAGGGATCTCCTGAAGGATCTCAGGCGAAGAATAACCGCTGCCGTAATCATCCATCCATACCTTAAAGCCCAGCTCATGGAAGCGTTCAATCTGCCCCTTTATATAGTCCACATCAGCAGCTACGCCGCTCTCGGTAATTTCAATGGTAAGCTTATCCCTGCCAATCCCGGATTCATCCACCAGCTTGGTTATTTCTTCAACGATATCGCAGATATTGAAATCCGCTCTGGAGATATTAACAGATTCAGGCACCACAAATATTCCTAACTCTTGCTGCCTTTTCATCTTTTTCAGGATTTCTTTTGCCACAAAAAGATCCAGCTTATATATGATCTTGGCATCCTCAAGAACAGGAATAAACACTCCGGGAGAGATCATTCCTCTTACAGGGTCGTCCCATCGGGCAAGAGCTTCCTCATCGGATACCCTGCCATTGGCTGTACGGATAATTGGCTGATGATATACCTTTATCCATCCATTCTCCAAGGCCTTGTCTATATTTGTGATAACATGTTCTCTTTCCTCAGCAGCCTTCAGCATCTCCTCATCGAAATAGCTGACACAGGAAAAATAGCTGCTTCTTACGGCGTCGCAGGCTCTTTTCGCCCTGTCACAGGCGATACTGGGATTTACCAGCTCTCCCATATATTTATATACGCCGATTCTCACAGGGAGATTCTGGCCGTTATTTATCCATTTTGACTCCTCTAAAATTTCATCCAGAGCCTTATCCAGTCCTTTTTCCGCCGTAAATGCACAGAAATGGTCACCACCGAATCTTCCGCAGTTATTCTGTCCAAACTTTTTAGCGATCATTCTGGAAAATTCAATAAGAAGCTGATCTCCCTGCGGGAATCCGAATTTCTGGTTATAGGCCTTCATTCCGCACAGGTCAAAGAACAGTACACAGGGCTTTTCTCCTGACTTAAGGATCTCTTCACTTCCGTTTTTCGCCAGTTCAAAGAAATAACCCATGTTGGGAAGACCTGTCAGGTAATCGTAATTGAAGAAATGAAGCTTTGTTCTTTCCCTGACAGCTTTAGAAATAGTGTTTGAATATGTATCTGTGTCATCCCCTTCCACGTAGGTGCCTTCATCAGCAAACCATCCGTTAACCAGGCGTATGCCGCCCTCCTTGTAGATATTCACACCGTGAAAACGGAAAACTCTGTATTCTTCACCCAGCTTATATCTATAGATAGTTTTAACTTCGTCCGTATCTATAGACAGTCTTTTTAGCATATCCTTCAGCCTGGTAAGATCATCAGGATGACAGTTCCTGAATAAATCGTTATTCATCCCTTCATAGGTTTCCTCAAGGCTCTCATATCCAAACAGTGCACTAAGGCCCTTTGTCACAGCAATAGTAACTATCTTTCCCTCACAGAACTGAAAGACAGCAAACGGAATCAGGCTGTTTTCTATTAATTTTTGTTCGATGTCACTATAACTGTATATCGGCATATAACTCTCCACTTATTCCTGTACACCTATTGGCGAGCCTACTTCTTCACATTAATCCACAATAATATTTTATCGTTTTATCGTTTATCCTTCAATTTCTTAAATATTAAAAGTTTATAACCTATACTTGTGATAAAATCTTCATAGAACAAAATTATTTACTGGGGATTTGTATGAAAAAGAGTGTTTTAAAAGAATTTGCCATTTTACTGGGGCTTATAGTAGTGGTTGCCATAGCAGCCAGAGTAATGGCACGGGGAGAAACCCTTGAAGAATACGGTAAAAAACGGGCACGGGAGCCGGAAGCATCCATGGTTGCCAGCTCAGAAGCCGCATCTGAAGCAGCTTCTGAGGAATCTTCTCTTGTTGCATCTGCAGAGGCAAGCGAGCCTGAAGCTCCCACCCTCAGTCCTGAAAGGGTGACATATATGGACGGATTCTACTACGAACCAATTTCAAATGAAGTATTCAGACGGATCTCAGGTATATCCTACCCGGTTGACTGCACAGTACCTCTGGATGATCTTAGATATGTGGTTTTACAGTATGTTGATTTTAACGGAAACAGCCAGAGCGGTGAGATGATCTGCGGCAAGGCCATTGCCCAGGATGTGGTTGAGATATTCTATGAGCTCTACACCAATGATTATCGGATACAGAGCATAAAGCTGATTGATGAGTTTGGAGGCGACGATACAGCTTCAATGGAAGCCAATAATACCTCCTGTTTTAACTACAGGGTAGTGGACAACTCCACAAGGCTTTCCAATCATGCCTACGGCCTTGCAATCGACTTAAATCCCTTCTATAACCCCTATGTCACTTACCCCGACGGAAATATCAGAATATCCCCCCAGGGAAGTGAGCCTTATGCAGACAGAAACAGTGATTTCCCTTACAAGATTGATGAGAATGACCTTGCCTACAAACTCTTTAAGGAGCACGGCTTCAAATGGGGCGGCAATTGGAATTCAGTGAAGGACTACCAGCACTTCGAGAGACCGTAATAATCCACGCAGACTCGGAATTTGCTTCGCAAATCCCTCGTTGACGCGGCATTCGCCGCATCATCTGAAATAAAAAAAGAGAGTTAAGAATGCAAGCATTCTAACTCTCTTTTATCATTTCATCTGGCGTGGCTCATTACTCGCGCAATTAAACGAGCTCAAGAACAACCATCATAGCTGCGTCGCCTTTTCTCTGGCCGATCTTGATCATTCTGGTGTAACCACCCTTACGATCAGCGTACTTAGGGCCATACTCATCGAACAGCTTAGCTACAAGGTCAACTTCCTTAGTGTTCTTCTTTCTTCCTGCCTTCTCAGTAGGAACCTCAGTTACAGGATAAAGAGTCTTAAGAAGCTGTCTTCTTGCGTGCATACGTGAAGGCATATCCTTCTTGATTTCCTTCTTAACAGTTGTGAACTTTGTAACCTTCTTGCCGTCAACAACTTCCTTTACTCTCTTGCCATCTTTGTCCTTCTCAGGAACCTTAGCTTCAACAGTAACTGTCTCGAAGTTGTCCTTTTCCTTAGCTGCAAGAGTGATCATAGGCTCTACGATCTTCTTGATTTCTTTTGCTCTTGCCTCTGTGGTAACGATCTTTCCATTGTAAAGAAGTGCTGTTACCTGGTTGCGAAGAAGTGCTCTCCTGGGTTTTGTTGCTTTTCCAAGCTTTCTGTACATTGCCATTTTAAATTTCTTCCTTTCTCACTTGCAGGTTTCCCCTGCAGATACACATCCAAAGATGCTCATCGGTCTTACTCTCTGAATGCCAATTAATGTTACTATGAGAATCCGCCTCGGTACGCATCGGATTTATCCTTGGCGGATAATGCTTAAGTTGGTGATCTTCTCTTTTGCTATCACTCGCCGTCCTGTCTCAAAGAAAGTCCAAGCTCGTCAAGCTTTGCAAGAACCTCCTCCAATGACTTACGTCCAAGATTACGAACCTTCATCATATCATCGGAAGTCTTGTTGGCAAGCTCCTGAACTGTATTGATACCGGCTCTCTTGAGGCAGTTGAATGAACGAACTGAAAGCTCAAGTTCATCAATTGACATCTCAAGAACTTTGCCCTTCTCATCATCTTCCTTCTCAACCATGACTTCTGCAGTCTTAGCATTCTCTGAAAGGTCGATGAAAAGAGAAAGATGCTCAGAAAGTACCTTAGCTGCAAGGCTTACTGCCTCATCAGGGCCAAGGGTGCCATCTGTGTGCACGTCAAGTGTGAGCTTATCAAAGTCTGTAACCTGACCTACACGAGTATTCTCTACAGTTACATTTACTCTCTCAACAGGAGTGTAAATAGAATCAATAGCAATCACGCCGATAGGAAGGTCGCCTGACTTGTTCTTGTCAGAGCTTACATAACCTCTTCCTCTTGTGATGGTGAGCTCCATGTAAAGCTTAGCATCTTTACCGGAAAGAGTAGCTATAACCTGATCGGGATTCATAATCTCAATATCCTGATCCACCTGAATGTCAGAAGCTCTTACGACACCCTCGCCGCTGTACTCGATGTAAGCAGTCTTGGGCTCGCCTGTCTCTGAAGAATTCTTGATGGAAAGGTTCTTGATGTTCATGATGATCTCAGTTACATCTTCCTTAACTCCGGGGATGGAGCTGAACTCATGAAGTACGCCTTCAATCTTCACCTGGCTTACTGCTGCTCCGGGCAGAGATGAAAGCATAATCCTGCGAAGGGAATTACCCAGTGTAATACCGTAACCTCTCTCAAGAGGCTCAACTACGAATTTACCATACTTGTTATCATCTGAGATTTCAGCAACTTCAATATTTGGTCTTTCAAAATCGAACACTGACATACCCTCCTTGTGTGGTTAGTTAACATTTCATAAAATTACTTAGAATACAACTCGACGATAAGCATTTCGTCAACCGGAACATCTATTGCTTCTCTGGAAGGAAGCTCCTTAATTGTACCCTGAAGATTGTCCTTGTTAACATCAATCCACTCGGGAGTAAGTCTTCCAGCTGTGATCTCTGTGATGTCTTTGAATCTCTGAATGTTCTTAGCAGCTTCCTTGACCTCAATAACATCACCGGCCTTGATAAGGTATGAAGGAATGTTGATAACCTTGCCGTTTACAGTGATGAACTTGTGAAGAACGACCTGTCTTGACTCTCTTCTTGTTCTTGCAAAGCCCATTCTGAATACTACGTTGTCAAGTCTTGACTCAAGAATGGTCATAAGGTTTGAACCTGTCTGGCCCTTCATTCTGTCTGCTCTGTCATAGTAGTTTCTGAAAGGCTTCTCAAGTACGCCGTAGATGAACTTAGCCTTCTGCTTCTCACGGAGCTGAAGTCCGTACTCACTCATCTTCTTGCCGGCTCTTGATGAAGTTCTCTTGGACTTCTTGTCATATCCAAGGAATGTAGGATCAAGATCAAGAGATCTGCATCTCTTTAAAACTGGAACTCTGTTTACTGCCATTTTTGGCTCCTTTCTTTTTCTCAGACCGGCAATCTGCCGTTCTGATGTTGTTTACAATGCCTGATTGCACCTTCATCCAACGAGTTAATGTCATTTATATATCTGCACATATAACACGCTGATAACTATGCGCCGTATATCGCCTTGATTATACTCTACGACGCTTGGGGGGTCTGCATCCGTTGTGCGGTACAGGAGTTACATCTGTGATAGATGTAACTGAAAGACCACTTGCAGCAAGAGCTCTGATAGCAGCTTCTCTTCCTGAACCGGGTCCCTTAACGAATACATCAACAGTCTTAAGGCCATGAATAAGTGCAGCCTTAGTTGCTGTCTCTGCAGCTACCTGTGCAGCATAAGGAGTAGATTTCCTTGAACCCTTAAATCCCAGACCACCGGCACTTGCCCAGCTGAGAGCGTTTCCTGCAGCATCTGTCAATGTAACGATTGTGTTATTGAAAGATGACTGAATGTGTGCCTGTCCGTGTTCAACGTTTTTCTTGACACGTTTCTTAGCAGCTGACTTCTTTGCTGCTGATGATTTCTGATTTGCCATTTTAAACTAACCTACTTTCTTCCTATAAAATCTTGTTTCCTGTTACTTATCTGTGCCCGCCATGCTCGCG
>JAEEGF011211362.1_pt1 | contig 11519 bp, 9 predicted proteins | sample 9134171 | NCBI WGS metagenome assembly JAEEGF01 (sample SAMN16246542, study PRJNA631951) | gut metagenome | biome: gut microbiome; feature: rumen; material: AP-attached | host: Bos | place: Iran: Karaj | collected 2018-10 | reverse complement strand
GGCCGCGGAACTTGACATAGAGGTTCATAGGCTTGTCGGAGCCGCCTTTCGACAGGATGTTCTCGACATACGAATCGGCCACCTCCTTGTTATATACGCCTTTTTCTTTGAAGAGCGAAAAGGCATCAGCATCAAGCACTTCGGCCCACTTGTAGCCGTAATAGCCAGCCGCATAGCCGCCAGCGAAAATGTGCGAGAAGGCGGTGCTCATGCAAGTTCCATCAACCAGCGGCAGCAACTCAGCCGGCGCCATGGCGCTGCGCTCCGTTTCCCGCACATCTTTGATTTTAGAGGGATCTGTGGTGTGCCACATCATGTCCAACAGGCCAAACGACAGCTGGCGGCACGAAGCATAGCCCGCATTGAAATTGCGGAAATCCTTCATCTTCTGCACCAGCTCGTCGGGAATCAACTCGCCCGTCTGATAATGGTAGGCGAACTTGCTCAGAAACTCTTTTTCAACAGCCCAATTTTCAAGCAGTTGCGACGGCAGCTCCACAAAATCGCGGGGCACGCTGGTACCGCTGATGCTCGAGTAGTGCACCTCCGACAACATGCCGTGCAGCGCATGACCAAACTCGTGCATGAAGGTGGTCAGCTCGCCGAAGGTGAGCAACGACGGATGGCCTGGCGTGGAAGGCGTGAAGTTCATCACCAGCGATACCAGCGGGCGCACATCGCGGCCGTCGGCATCCACATGCTGTTCGCGGAACTCTGTCATCCATGCCCCACCCCGCTTCGAGTCGCGCGGATGGAAATCCAGATAGAGCAACGCCATCAGCCGCTCGGCACGATAGACCTCAAACACCTTCACATCAGGATGATAGACAGGCACTTGCTGCGTCGGCTGAAACGATAGGCCAAACAGGTCGGTAGCCAGGCCAAACACACCCTCTATCACCTTTTCCAGCTTGAAATAGGGCTTCAGCATCTCATCGTTGAACTGGAAACGGTGCGTTTTCAATTTTTCGGAGTAATAGGCGAAATCCCAACGGCACAACTCACCTTCAAAACCCAATGAATGAGCATATTCGGTCACCTCTGCCAGCTCGCGCTGCGCCACGGGCATAGAGTATTTCAGCAACTCATTTTCCAAGTGCATCACATTCTCTACATTGGCTGCCATGCGCTCTTTCAGCACATACTCGGCAAAGTTGGCATAGCCCAGCAGCCGCGCCACCTTGTGTCTGAGCTTGAGCGTCTCTTTTACAATCTCTTGATTATCAAACTTATCCTTGTAGGCTTTTGTATTGTATGCCATAAAAATCTCTTTCCGCAATTCGCGATTGTCGGCATACGACAGCACGGCCGTCACGCTGGGTTGCGACAGGTCGAACAGCCAGCCCTCCAACCCTTTGGCCTCAGCTTTGGCACGCGCCACCGCCAAACGACTTTCGGGAATGCCCGCCAACAACGCCTTGTCGGTCACATGCTTGGAGAAAGCATTGGTGGCATTAAGCACATTCTCGCCGTACGTGAGCGCCAACAGCGACAGACGGGAACTCATCTTGCGGTACTGTGCCTTGTCGTATTGCGACAGAGCCGCACCACTATTCACAAACGAGCGGTAAGTGTCGTCCAGAAGCATCTGCTGCTCGGTGGTCAGCCCTTCGGCATGCTCGTGCACCTGATAAACCCTTTCAAAAAGAAGACCATCCAGTTTGATATCATTGGAAAATTCTGTCAACAAGGGACTTACGTCCTGGGCTATCTGCTGCATTTCGGGCGTTGAATCGGCTTCCAGCAGATTAAAAAAGATGTTGCTGATGCGGTTCAGACATTCGCCCGAGCGATCGAGGGCGGCAATGGTGTTCTCGAACGTAGGATCGTCGAGGTTACTTTTAATATCTTCTATTTCCTTACGCGCCACTTCAATGGCTTCTTTAAATGCGGGCAGATAATGCTCAATTTTAATCTTATCGAATGGCGGCGTCTGATAAGGCGTGGACCACGCTTGCAACAAAGGGTTATCCTGATTTTTCATCCTATCATTTTTTTGAATAGCAAAAATATGAAAATATTATTGAGATATAAAATGAAGCCTTGACAATTCACCTATGCGAAACAACAATGTGGTTTTTAACTTTTTTTAACAAAAAAAATATGGATTACACTAATAATATTCTAACTTTGCAAAATCAAATTCAACTAAACATTACTCTTTACTCACTATTGCACAAACAAGATAGAAAGCGGTTTTGCTTGTATTTTGATTTTAAATTTTTAAAAACTATGAAAACACGAACCAGTATTGTATTGATAATTGTTCTTTGTATCTGTTTAGTCGGTTGCGAAGACTCTCATGATTACCGCAAACAATGGATGGGAAAATACCATTTTGTTCAAACATTGCGGGATGAATTTCGTCAGGAGGGAGATTTATATGTGCGTATTGTTGAACTCGAAGTTAACAAAATTGCTATCTATTGGAAGGAGAATAATCAATCACAATATAGAATTTGTACTGTGGAACCAGATGGAACCGTTTATAATTTTCAACGTGAAAAAGATGAAAAAGCAATAGGAGGACTAGAAGGAAATTTTGAGAAAAACAAACTTATTTTTAGAGAATTGCATGTTTCCCCTAGTGGTGCATCGATTACATACCAATATGATTGTAAAAAAATTAAGGACAAGTGACAACAAATAACAGTTTCTCAAAATGGCATTTATACCACAACTAACTTTCAGTATTAAAGTCATATAAACTACTCAACATTAAAGAGGTTCTTACTTATAAAAAGAACCTCTTTTTTCATTTTTTTATAGAAAAAGGCCTATGGTTTGGCATTTTTCATTATTTTTGCCTTCTCGAATTATATTTGCATTATTCCAATCTCAACTTAAGATATTAATAAACAAAGAAATACATCACGATTATGAAAAAAATCAGATTCATACTCCCCTTGCTGGCAGCCATCGTGCTTACGATAGCCTTCGCCCAATGCACAAAAGACACCAAGTGCAAAGCCGTCATCAAAGTATATTATTCTGAAACCGGCATCGATACGGGTCAAGTGGCCGCCAACGTGCAAGTGGAGATAGGCACCAACTCGAACTTTGCCCAGTTTGCCCAAGCTACCGGCACCACCGACAACAACGGCGTTTTTGAACACACTTTCGACTACGAGGCCGTGCTGCCCGTCATCGCTTCCATCACCAAACCCGATGGCCGCATGTACTACGGTTCAACCCAGATTGCCCTCAAGCCCGGCGAAACCGTTGAGCAGCCGCTGCTTATCATGCCCCGATAGGCATTCTTCATGGGCTGTTGCTCCTGTAACAGCCTGATGTGTAACGAAAACCATTGGTTTTGAGCAGGTCGAGAATTAGCTATATTTTTATCGCTGTCTTTACCATTATCTTATTGGTAATAATCTTCTTGCGTCCAAAACAAGCACCCCAGCCCCTTACTGGCTCTTTACTTTCGCAAAATTACACGCAAAGCGACGACACCTTGCGAGTGCTTTTATATGCCCACTCGTCCGACTACTTTATGTTCCGTAGCACGCCCATCGGCTTCCAGTACGAACTGCTGAACGCCCTGGCCAAAGGGCTTGACATGAAGCTCGATCTGACGCTCAACGGCAACCCCGACGAAGTCTATTCGCAAGCCTTTAGCAACCGCTACGATATTGTGGCTATGGACTTTAAGAAGAACCACTTCGTGGCCCAGCTGCTCACACTGTCGCTGCCCCACTCGCAATCGCACCCCGTGCTCATTGAACGCGTGCCCGATGATGGCGACTCGGTTTTCCATCGCATCCTATATGTGCCAGCCCAATTCTCCACCCAAATCAGCACCGACTCGCTACCCGACCCGTCGTCGTGGGTGACCGCCTACAGCAGCGAGCTGACCACCGAAGAGATGTTCGACCTGCTGCAAAAGAAGAAGATGGACTACATCGTTTCCGACTACCAGACCGCCATTACACTGCTCCCCTTCTACTCCGACCTGCAGATGAGCCGCCAAATTGGCGAGGATTTCGACCGCAGTTGGGTGCTGAACGACTACAACGACGAACTCAACCAGCGCATCAACAGCTGGTTGGCCGAGTTCAAACAGTCGAAAGAGTACGAAAAGTTGTGCAAGAAATACTTCTCTCCACACTCTAAAGTACTGAATTACACCTCGCCGCAAACGCGATCAAAGCGCATCTCGCCTTACGACCGCGAGCTGAAAAAATATGCCAAGCCTTACCGTATCGACTGGCGTTTAGTGGCCTCCATCATCTATCAGGAGTCGAAATTCCAAAGCAACCTGGTGGGTATGGGCGGCAGTTTCGGCCTGATGCAGCTGATGCCCGCCACGGCGGCGCGTTACGGCATCACACCCGAGTCGTCGCCCGAAGAGCAGATAAAAGGCGGCATCCAGCTCATCTCGCAGTTGAAGCGCCGCTACCGCAATGTGGAAAATGATGAGGACCGTCTCTACTTCATCTGTGCCGCCTACAACGCCGGCTCGGGGCACATACAAGACGCCCAGCGGCTGTGCGAGAAATATGGCGAGGACAAATATGTTTGGAATAATGTAGCCAAATACCTCGAACTGAAGTCTGAAAGCCAATACTACAACGACCCTGTGGTCAAGCTGGGCTACTACCCAGGCCGCCACACAGTGAAATATGCCGAACGCGTCATTGCACGCTATAACGGCTACAAGACGATGGTCAAATAATTACGGAAAGTTGGGCGTGCGCGCCACCTTAAATCCACCATTCTCATAATAAATAAGATACGCAGCCAACTCAGGGTGCGACTGGAGCCATTGCATCGATTTCTCCCTGCCCATCACCATCAGAGCCGTAGCGTAGGCGTCGGCTGTAGTGCAATCGTCGGCAATGACCGACACACTCAGCAAATCGGAGCGCTCGGAGTAGCCCGTGCTGGGGTTGATGATGTGCGAAAAGCGCTCACCGTCCCGCTCGTGGTAATTGCGGTAATTGCCACTGGTGGCGATGGCCTTGTCGCACATAGGAAAATCATAACTCGAAGCTATCTCGCCCTCGCTATCCTCCGTAGGCACCTGCACGCCAATGCGCCACGGCTTGCCCGCCTTGGATCCGCAAGTGCGCACCTCACCGCCAATATCGACCAAGAAGTTGGTGTAGCCGCGCTGTCGCAGCAGTTCCACCGCCTTATCCACCGCCAGTCCTTTGGCTATTGCGCCAAAATCGAGTTGGATATTGGCATTGCGTTTGATAAGATGACCATATTCGATACCAATCTTCTCATAACCAACATTTTCCAATACACTATCCACCATTTGCGCTGTCACTTCACGCAAGGAATCTGGACCGAACCCCCACAACTTGACCAGCGGGGCCACGGTCACATCGAAAGCGCCGTGGGTGTTGCGACTAATATGTGTGGAAAGTTGCAATAATTTGACAAAATCCTCCGACAAATAGAGATCTTCGCCACGATTGAGGCGGCAAACCACCGACGACGAATCGAAAAGCGAGAACTCGGCCGAGAAAGAAGCAAACAACGAATCGAGGGAGGCTTGCATGCCGGCATCCTCATCACCACAATAAGTCACGGCATAATAAGTGCCAAACACCGGAGCCGAGCAATGGTGCACGGCCGTAGGGCGACAGGCGCTCATCAGAAAAATCAGAAGCAAGAGAAAAACACTATTTTTCATACCAAAATTATTCACAAAACCATCCAATCATTTTTCAAAAAAGGCCTCAAAAGACGCCACAAACTTACACAAAAAAGCTGTATAAGAGAAGAATTGCATACAACCCTTAAAATGACTATCTTTGCACCCTCAAAAATAATCCTAAAAAGATTGTTTTTGATATACTAAACTCTGTTTTTTATCGTTTTTTGAAAGTTACAATCGTCATTATGGGAAAAAGAGCTCTACCCCTTATCATCTTAGTATGTGCGCTCCTTCTGTCGGCCTGCAAAGAGCCCGACCTCACCCCTTCGTATCTTGAAGTGGCGAAGGAAGATGTGACGATGAACATGTACAATTTCAACACGTTACACAACACCAACTTCGATGAGTTTGAGTTGGCCGCCATTGCCGACCAGAACTTCTCCGACATTTGGATTACCGCCGACGGCACCAACTTGGGTACCTGGGAGATGCCGTGCAAGTTGCCATTGCTGGACCGTGACTCCGTCTTATTGTCGCTTACCCCTGGCATCCTCATGAACGGCCAATCGACCACACGCCCGAAATATCCGTTCGTGCAAGCTTTCAAAAAGAGATTTTTCTTTGAAAAAGAGGGTGTTACCAAGGTAAAGGCCAGCATACAGTATTACAACAACGTCTATTTCCCGCTCGTCGAAACCTTTGAGGGCGCTGGCATCACCTTCACCAAGCGCGACTCTACCCGTGTGGAGTTCACCCGAACCACCGACCCCGACCTGATCTATCGCAACCCCTCGCAGCCCGGAGCACTGAACATGACCTCGGGTGTACTGACCTTACCCGACACCATCACTTCGTTTGAAGTGATTTCGGAAGAGTTGCAACTGCCAGGCCAGGGCTATCCCGTCTTTTTGGAAATGAACTACAAGTGCGACAAAGAGATGTATGTCGGACTACTGACTCACCAGACGACCTCGGCCGTGGTTATCCATGACCCCCTGGTGAACATACGCCCCACCGACCAATGGAAGAAGATTTACATAAATCTGACACAGTGCATTGGCCGTCGCTTCCTCACCGCCAAGAATTACCAAATTATCATATCGAGTGTGAAGGACAAAACCGACACCAACGATGCCCATTTCTACTTCGACAATATCAAAGTGGTCTATATCTACTAAACTGTATCCATGAACAAACGCCGACTAACATTTCTCTACATCTTCTTCGACATTCTGGCTGCCATCTTGACATGGGTATTGTTTTTTATATACCGAAAATACAATGTTGACCATACTTTGTTCAGCCATTTTGCAGAGAGCATCTTTGATGACCCGAAATTCTACAAGGGCATCATCTTCCTGCCTATCTACTGGGTGCTACTGCACACTTTTGTCGGCTATTACAAGCATGTGTACCGCAAGTCGCGACTGAAAGAACTCGGCACTACCCTCACTATCACGGCGATTGGTGTATTGCTGTTTTTCTTCATTTTCATTTTGGATGATATTGTCAACAGCTATGTCGATTACATCAAGTATTTTGCCTTCCTTTTCTCGGCACAATTCCTGCTCACCTACATTCCGCGACTCATCATCACCACCTCCATTATCAATAAGATACAGAAAGGCATCATCGGCTTCAACACGCTTATTATCGGCAGCGATGCCGTGGCCTTGAGCACCTACCACTCGGTTGTGGCACAACACAGCTACGCAGGCAACTACATCATCGGCTATGTATCTGTACCCGACGAAGATGACCACACTTTGGCACAGGAACTGCCTTGCTTAGGCACTTTGGATAATCTTCAAGACATTATCAATGAGAAACATATCGAAGAGCTGATCATTGCCATCCACAACGGCAAGCGCAAATATGTGGAGACCATCATCACGATGACGCGCGGCCTGAATGTCAACCTCAAGCTCATCCCGCAGACGCAAGACTTCCTCTTAGGCGTTGTCAAAACATCGGCCGTACAGCATGTGCCACTCATCTCCATCAATCCTGAGTATCTACCCGATTGGCAGAGATACATCAAACGCGGCATGGACATCCTGCTGTCGATTATTGCCATGATTCTGTTGCTGCCCATCTATATCTTCCTGGCCATCGGAGTCAAACTATCCTCTCCCGGCCCTATTTTCTACAAGCAGGAGCGTATCGGCTATCGCGGCAAACCCTTCATGATTTACAAGTTCCGCTCGATGGTGGTCAATGCAGAGAAGGATGGCCCACAACTGTCGAGTAAAACCGACGAACGTATCACCTCATTCGGCAAATTCATGCGCAAATCCCGACTGGACGAGACGCCGCAGTTCTTCAACGTACTTATCGGCGACATGTCGCTGGTAGGCCCGCGTCCCGAACGCCAATACTACATCGACAAAATCATCGAAAAGGCTCCCTACTACAAACTATTGCTCAATGTAAAACCTGGCATCACCTCGTGGGGACAAGTCAAATTCGGCTATGCCGAAAATATTGACGAGATGATTGAACGACTGCGCTGGGATATTCTCTACATTGAGAACATGTCGCTGCAGATGGACCTTAAGATCCTCATCTACACAGCGTTAATTGTATTGAAGCGCACTGGAAAATAAGCAAATTCCCCCTAAAATAATTCCCGCAGATTACGCAGATGGGCGCAGATAAAAAATGCGCACATCAAAGGCTTTACCTATATTTTCTGAAGTTTGATGTCGATATCAAAATAGCGGTGCGGCTTCTCGAAAGGAACCAGCGGATGCGACATTACCTCTTGCGGTAAATAAATGGCACACATGGTGTTAGCCACATGATAGAGGTGATTGCGCTTGTCGGCAGGAGTGCCGTCGAGGATGCCTGAAAGGACACTCCAACGCACCGTCTCAGTATCGGAGCCATAATCGTGCCAAACAATGATAGAGTGGTCGTTACGAACTAACTTGAAGGCCGTTCCCGTATCTTTTTTCACTGCTTCGGGATGATGGTCGCCATCCACAAACACGAGGTCGTAGCGGCCATAGTGCTCCGAAAAGTCGAACGTGAGCGAGTTGCCCCACAACTGCGTCACATTGGGCAATTTTTCAGAAAAGAAGGCGTGCAGGGAAGCATACTCCTGCGGATAACCCAGTGCCAAAATTTCCTCTTTCGACAGATTGAAAGTGGTGCATTGCGGCACCACAGCTGCCACATTGGCTACGCTCTCGCCACGCCAAGTGCCAATCTCGAAATAACTCTGTGCCTGATACTTTTGTGCCACAGCCTTCAGCAAGGCGAGGTCAATAGGCAAAGTCATGCCCGACAAATAGGAATAGGGCGAAACCTGTTGTTGGAAGTCGGGGAACAGCGTTTCCAGATCCACCACGGGCAGTCCGTCAGGCAAGCCATACTTGTCGGCCACCTCCTTTTTCTTCACCGTCTCATTGTTCAGCACAGCGTTCAGCAGGTAGGGATTGGCGGCAATAAGGCGCAGTGCCTTCAATGCTTTGGCTATTTTTTTCATGGCATGGATGATTTATCAGTATCGGAATTATCCTTAAAGAAGTTGCGTATATAATCCTTAAATTCAATGTAATACGAGCGCACCTCCTCACGACTTATCAGCATATCGCGCCATGTGAACTGTGACGACTTGAAGAAGCAGATGAGGATAAAGACGGCATTGGCGGAATAGGCTAACGTGGAAGTGGCGGCGGCTCCGTAGATGTCGAAGCGCGGAATGAGCAGGAAGCCCATGGTGACCGTAAAGAAGAGGCCGCAGAGCGCAGCGTAGGTGTTCATTTGGTACTTGCCGATGCCCGAGTAGTAGTGGCCGATGATGAGGAACAGCGAGTACATGAGCACGCCAGGCGCCAGGATGCGAATCACGCCGGGCAGTTCGCCAAATTCGGGACCGAAGAGCAGCTGGTAAAACGAAGACGGCAGCACAGACAAGAAGAGTACCGCCAGCAACGATACGACGAAGCAGAGTTTGGCCAAACTGAGTGTCAGCTTTTGCGAGTATCGCTCATTCTGCGCATTGGCGATACGCGCGTACTGCACAAGGGCGATGCTGTTACTGATAATCCAGATGGCTTCCGACAGCGACACGGCATTGGAAAAGATGCCCACGCGCCCTTTATCCATATACATATCCAAAAGATAATAGCCCATACGGAGATTGAAGAACTGCACAAAGTGGCCCAGTTGGTTCAGTGCTCCGTACTTAAACAGGTCGCCCACCACTTGACGGTAAGCTGCCAGCGGCTCGACGTGGAAACGTCGGAACTCGTCACGCAGCATCCACAAGCCCAGCAGCCACGTAAGCCCGTAAGAGACATACAGCGCCACAATGTAACTGAAGATGGAGTAATTTTCCATCACAAAGTAGCCCACCAGCAAGGTAAGCAGAATCAGCACTGGCTGCAGTAGGTTGAGCAGGTTGGCTTGCCGCACCTTCTCGCGACCGATGAGCACCTCGACGGGAATGGCCCGCAACGACGCTAACACGGCCAGCAGTCCGGTATGCAGCGCCAATATGGGCGATAACTCCCCGTAAAAGAGCAACATAAAGCCGATGGCGAAAAGGCCAACCAGCGACGACCAGAGGGCGGCGGGAAAGACCAGCTTGTGAAAGGCGTGTTTGGGCGTGAGATAGACCAGACTGTTGCCGCTGACAATATCCGAAAAGATGAGGATGAAGGTGATGGTGGCCAGCAGCAGCGACTGCTCGCCTTTGCCCACATCGCCCACCGACTGCGAGATGACGATTGCAATCAAAAAGTTGCAAACGGCAGCTAACAATCTGGTTCCAAAAGTATTGGCAATTTTTCTAAACACGAGCCTCTGTTCTGGTTAATAAAGCAAATCTACATCACCGAGCCCTTCACGCACCACTTCCATCTCGTCGGAGGTACAATCCACCACTGTGGAAGGAACATTGCCGCCATAGCCACCATCAATCACCATATCAACCAGATGGCCATAGCGTTCGTAAATCAGTTCGGGATCGGTAGTATATTCCACAATCTCATCGTCATCCTTGACCGAGGTGGACAAAATGGGATGACCGAGTACTGAAACGATTTCTCGGATGATATTATTGTCCGGCACGCGGATGCCGACGGTTTTCTTATTGCTTTGGATGATCTTCGGCACATTGTTGTTGGCCGGCAGGATGAAGGTGAATGGTCCGGGCAGCGCCTTTTTCATAGACTTGAACACATTGTTGGGAATAGGCTTGGTAAAATCGGACAAGTGGCTCAGGTCCTGACAGATGAAGGTCATACTCGACTTCTTCTTCGCATTGCCGAGGATAGAGGTTATGCGTTCCACGCTCTTCTGCATGTAGATATCGCAGCCAATGCCGTAGATGGTGTCGGTGGGATAAATGATCACCCCGCCGTCTTTCAGGCATTCCACCACTTTACTTATTTCGCGCGGATTGGGATTCTCGGGATAGATTTTGAGCAGCATAACCTATTACAATAAAAAAAGGGTAAGCTACTTATATCGCATCGCTACAACCGATGTACCCTTGCTACATTCCTGTCCTGGGGGAGTTGAAAGGGAGCAGATCGTACAAGACTTACCCGCTGCAAAAATACAAAAAAATGTGGTTTTTGAAAGAAAATTTTTTACAGCATAAAATACTAATCATAATAATTTGTATATCAATAATTTATTGAATTTTCTATAAAAATAAAGATTGTCACTTTGCCCAAAAGAAAATTTTCTTATTTTTGCCGCGGAGAGTTGGCAGAGTGGTCGATTGCGGCGGTCTTGAAAACCGTTGAGGGTAACACCTCCGGGGGTTCGAATCCCTCACTCTCCGCCGAGACGATATAATCATCTGTATAAAAGGAGATTATGTCGTTTTTTTATTTTTCCACTTTTCTTCATTATTTTTTAGCGTGATGCCTTTGAGGTCACTCTCTCGTCA
>JAEEGF010962400.1_pt1 | contig 11524 bp, 5 predicted proteins | sample 9134171 | NCBI WGS metagenome assembly JAEEGF01 (sample SAMN16246542, study PRJNA631951) | gut metagenome | biome: gut microbiome; feature: rumen; material: AP-attached | host: Bos | place: Iran: Karaj | collected 2018-10 | reverse complement strand
TTCCAGATATATACCTCTCCTTTGAATCTCTTCCAAAAGCGCTGGAAGCTTGTGCCGGTTCATAATAGTCTTGTGAATTATACACTCTTGCTCCAGATCATAAATCAAAGCTCCATGAAAACATAATAGGTAGCAATTATGTGTAGAAATGCCTAATCTGTTGAAGAGAAAACTGCCTCCATAGAAAGGTCTTCCTGTGGTAAATGCAAGGTAATCTCCCCTGTCCTGAGCCGCCTTAAGAGCACGAACATTTTCCTCAGAAACAGTTTTGTCAGTATTAAGTAATGTCTCATCAAAATCGATAAAGTATGCTTTGCTCATTTATTTATCCTCGTTGTCTATAGCTAGTATTGGCACAAAATGTCTGGAAATTCCGCCCCCATCAGAAGCTTTGACCGCCTCCATAGCCTCACGGCAAAATGTATCCTGGGCTCCAATGCCCTGGGTATTTCTTCTGTTAACATGGACATAAGTACCATCATTTTGCATAATATATGCCTTGGTATTATCCTTGAGACACACATCTAATATGTGTCGGATTCTATTCTTGATTTCCCCGTCTTCAACAGGGAAAATAATCTCAACTCTTCGATCCAGATTTCTAGGCATCCAGTCAGCACTTCCCATATATATGTCTTCCAGCCCCTTATTATAGAAATAGAAAATTCTGCTGTGCTCCAAAAATGTACCTACAATGGATCTTACTTCTATATTCTCACTGACTCCTGAAATACCAGAAATAAGACAACATATGCCTCGCACAATAAGATGAATCTCCACACCTGCAGCCGAGGCATCATAGAGATGTTCAATAATCTCCTTGTCACACAAAGAGTTCATCTTGGCAATGATTAGAGCCTTCTCACCATTTCTGGCATTTTCCGCCTCCTTATCAATCTTATTGATAAAGGCAGTTCTAAGCCAAATAGGTGCAACAGCCAGCTTATTCCAGTGCTTTGGTTCAGAATATCCAGATAACATGTTAAATACAGCTGTAGCATCCTCTCCATAGCTTTCAGAGCAGGTGAAGATACCGCAATCAGTATAGAGCTTGGCTGTGGAATCATTATAATTACCTGTACCTAAATGTACATATCTGGTAATGGAACCTTCCTCTCGACGCACAACAAGAGCAATCTTACAGTGAGTCTTCAGTCCAAGCAAACCATATATTACATGACAGCCCGCCTTCTCCAGACGCTTGGCCCATATAATATTATTTTCCTCATCAAATCTGGCTTTCAACTCCACCAACACAGTAACCTGCTTACCGTTTTTGGCAGCCTTTTCCAAAGCTTCAATAATAGGTGAATTACCGCTGACTCTGTACAAAGTCTGCTTTATGGCAAGGACATCCTTGTCAACTGAAGCCTGCTTAATGAAATCAACTACAGGATCAAAGGTCTCAAATGGATGAGACAGGAAGATATCTCCCTTCTTGATTTCGTCAAATATATTATCTCCCGGCTTAATTCTAGGATTTAACTGAGGCTCGTACTTCTTCTCCCTCAGTTTGTTATATCCTTCTATGCCATATAATTTCATGAGAAATGTCAAATCAATAGGTCCATCCACCTTATAGATATCACCCTTTCTGATATCCAACTGTCTGGCTAATTCCTTCAACAGATCGTCATCTACATCCTTTTCAATTTCAAGACGGATAACCTCACCCCACTGGCGCTTGGCTAATTGTTTCTCAATCTCCTTCAGCAAATCAGATGCATCATCCTCATCCAGATTGAAATCAGCATTTCTCATAATTCTATAAGGATAAGCCTTCAGCACATCATGATGTAAATACAGCTTATGAATATTTTTCTCAATAATCTGTTCTAACAGAATAAATGTATCCTTGTATGGCTTCTCACTAGGAATCCACACAAGTCGAGGTAAAACAGATGGAACCTGTACTGTAGAAAATTCGTATTCATCCCTTTTACCCTGAGATAATTTGGAATCAGGATTATTGGATTTCAACAAGGCAGCAATATTCAATGTCTTATTTCTAACCAGTGGAAATGGTCTCGATGCATCCACTGCCATTGGAGTAAGCACAGGATATACCTGCTCCATAAAATATTTATCTACATAAGCTTCCTGCTTGGCAGATAGCTCCTCGAATTTATCAATAATTCTAATATGATGTTTCAGCAGAATCGGTATCAAAGTCTTGCCGTAAATGTTATATTGCTCCTTTACCAATTCATGGGTATCAAATGCAATAGCTTCTAACTGCTCAGCTGGAGTCATACCAGCAATATCCTTCTTCTTGTACTTGGCATGATCCATGTCCTTCAGGGAAGCAACTCTAACCATGAAGAATTCATCTAAGTTAGAAGATGTAATACTGACAAATTTCAATCTATCTAATATAGGTATATTCTTGTCCTTGGCCTCGTTTAATACTCGATGCTCAAATTTCAACCAACTTAACTCTCTATTATCAAATAATTCGTCCCCATACTGGCTAATATGTTTTTTCATCCCCTATTTCCTCCTACTTCAAGACTCTCTTTTCTTTCACAACAGGTCTTAAATCAAATACCTTCTCAAAGAAGTCAGCACTCTTCTCAAACATTCCCTTTTCAAGAGAAAGTGAATCCTTGGCTTCCACTGAGATAACCAATTCATTCTTCTTCACTTCCACCTTGATATTCTTGAACTTCTGTCTGTGACTTCTGTCCAAAGCGTTGGCCACCTTGAAAATAGCAACCATGCGCATAATATCGATATATTCCTTCTCACTAAATCTGTCAGCCATAAGCTCATAGGAATCCATTGGAACTGCAGCATATTTTACTGTAGTTGCAATTATTTCCCTCTCGTGATGACTCAGGCCTAAAATCTCTGAATTCATAATTATGGAATAAGAACAATCTGCAGCCTGTGAAATGCTTATATATTTACCGCAGTCATGTAAAATGGCAACACAGCTCAATAATAATTTGCAACGATTTTCCAATCCATGATATTTCCTTGTGGAATTGAAAATGCCTGAGCATACATATTCCAAGGCCTTCAAATGTGGCTGATAGCTGTTATATCTTCTGGCAATTGCCCAGGCAGCAGTTAAAATATCCTGGTTAAAATCATGCTTCACCTTGAAGTCCTTGGTTTTCATATAATAGTTGTAAGCCATACCCTCATTTACAGATACATTTTGTGTAAATATATACTTAGGCTGGAAGTTCTCCACCAAAGCCTTGTGGAACAGAATCAAGGCATCCAAAATATCAGAATCATTTATTCCTATATTATAAATATCATCAGAATCACTATGATTAATATTTCTTATATCATCTAGAATCTGAACATATTCATCAGATTTAATAAAGGTATCATCTGATATTCCACTGAGCTCAGTAATAATTGAAGTAAGATTATCTTCAAGTATAATCAGATTCTCTATTTCTACGTCTCGAGGCACATACATATTGATGAAGCCACCTATTTCCTTATTCATAATCTGCAGAATCTGGTCTTTTCTATCAATATAATGAGACAGACGACGGAGGTTTTCTCTCATAATTGCTGTACCAATATTAATATGCTGAGTAGTCTCAACCTTGCCATTGATAAACAATGTTATCTGGAGAGATGCTCCACCTATATCAACCAAAACTGCACTCTTGGAAATATATTTATCAAAATCAGCCATGGAAGCTACTGCCATGTAGCTCAAAAATCGCTGTTCAGAATTGCTGAGAAGTTTCATTTCAACTCTGGATTTACCACGAACCAGCCTCTCAGCCAATAGATAGTTGGATGCTTTGCCTACAGTAGGGCCTGCGTATACATCCATATTTGATATTCTATACATGTCCACCGTATCAGACATGTTCCCTAGAATATCTGCCAGCTTCTGAATTGTATCAGAAGAAATCTCCCCTGTATGGTATATGTCTTGCACAATACCCACAGGAAATCTCTGGCAGTCAATCTCTTTAATCTGACTAGAATTTCTTTTGTCAAAAACCTTTAAAATGGTCTCGTAAGATCCAACATAAATTGAAGCAAACATAGACATAAATCACTCCCCCGTTTCCATATAATATAATCTAGAAAATATTAATATCATTTACCTCAAGCATAAACTATCCGGCAATATAATTTCCCAAAATCTTCAAGGCAGTAGTCTCCTCCTGAAGTCCGCGAAGAGCATTGATAACCTCTTCCTGCTGCAGATTACCTTCAAAATCAATAAAGAATCTATATTCCCACTTCTTGCCCTTTACATTTCTATCAGACAGGGGTCTGGATTCTATCTTGGTCATATTCAATCCATTAAATATAAAATGTGACAGAATATGATACAGAGAGCCCTTTTCATGAGGCAATTCAAAGCTCAATGATACCTTGTTGGCATCCTTGAGATATTTCTTCTCCTTGGATACTATAATAAATCTGGTGGCATTTTCAGTCTCATTTTGGATAGCATTTTCCAAAACCTGCAGTCCATAGATAGATGCATTTTGTGCACCGGCAATGGCAGCCTGTGTCACATCACCATCTTCCTTTACCTTCTTGGCAGATACTGCAGTATTTTTCATAGACTTCTGCTCCCAGTCACCATGAGTCAACTCCAGGTAATTAGAACATTGCATAAGAGCCTGTGGATGAGAATATACAGTTTTGATATCCTCCATGGAAGCTCCTTCCAAGGCAAGCAAAGCATGATCAATTTTGATAGTCTGCTCGCCAATAATAGATACATCATAATCTATGAGTAAATCATAATTCTCTCCCACAATTCCTGCTGTGGAATTCTCCAGAGGCAAGACAGCATAATCAGCATCTCCTGAATCAATAGCTTCCATAGCATCTCGCCAGGTTGCAACTGCAGAAGCCTGGACATTTTCCCCAAAGAACTTCTCTGTTGCAACTTGTGAATAAGCTCCATAAACTCCCTGAAATACTATTTTGGCATTTGAAAAGTCAAAGGAATCATATCCGGTATAAGCCAAATCCTTGATAAGTCCATGTTCAGCCAACATCTTGTACTGTCTCTTGCGGCTGGTGGACATAATCTGCTCAAAGAGCTCCACAACTCCCTGCTTTAGGAAGCCGTCATCTACAAGAGAAGATAATTTCTCAAGCTTCTGCTCTTCCCTTGTCTTGTCATATACATTCTTGTTGTTGGCAATTTTGTATTCTGCCACCTCTTCCGCCAAAGCCATGCGCTTCTTATAGAGATTTACAATCTCATTGTCTATACCATCAATTTCATCCCTGATTTCCAATAAATCCTTCATTTAAACTCTCGTACTTTCTCTTGTGTAAAATATTATCAGTTCCAAATATTTAAGCAAAATCAAAAAGTGATAACTGGTTAGATTCAGACATACCATCCAAAATACCAAGTTTTGACATTAACTCAATTGTAGTTTTAGATACCTTTCCTCTGTCTTTCAAATCATCCTTGGACAAAAACTTGCCCTGAGATGCAGCAATAGCCAGAGACTCTGCAGCTGAGTCACCCATTCCGTCAATGGAATTAAATGGTGGAAGCAGCTTACCATCCACAATCTTGAAATACCTCGCATCGGACTTGTACAAATCCATAGGCATAAATTCAAAACCTCTGGCGTACATTTCCTGCACAATCTTCATATCACGAAGAGATCCCTCTTCCTTGGCAGAAAGCTTATCCTTGCGCTTGTAATCTATAATATGCTGTTCCAAAGCCTGCTTACCCATACACATAAGCTCGTAGCTGAAGTTGTCAGCTCTAATACTGAAGAAAGCTGCGTAATATGCCAATGGATAATATACCTTACAGTATGCCACACGCCAGGCCATCATAACATAGGCAGCAGCATGAGCCTTCGGGAACATATATTTAATCTGTTCGCAAGACCAGGTATACCACTCAGGAACACCATGGTCCAACATATCCTGTTTCCACTCTGGCCATTCCTTACACTTACCCTTGGCAATGATACCCTTTCTGGTCTTCTCCATAATATTGAAACTCTCAGCAGGGTCTAATCCCATGTGAATAAGGTAAGTCATAATATCATCACGGGTACAAATAGCTGTAGAAATAGTAGCCTTGCCCTCCTGAATCAGAGTCTGGGCATTGTTCAACCATACGTCAGTACCATGACTCAGACCAGATATACGAATAAGATCCGTAAATTCCTTTGGCTTGGCATCACGAAGCATTCCCATAGCGAAATCTGTACCAAACTCTGGAATTCCTAAAGTTCCCATATCAGTACCCATAAGATCCTCAGGAGTAACTCCCAGAGCGGATGTATCCTTAAACAGGGACATAACCTTTGGATCATCAAGTGGAATATCATTTACCGCATCAAGACCTGTCAAATCTTCAAGCATTCGAATCATAGTAGGATCCTGATGTCCTAAAATATCAAGCTTCAACAGGTTGGAATCAATTGAGTGGTAGTCAAAGTGGGTTGTTATAATATTTCCCTCAGCCTTGTCAGCCGGATGCTGAACAGGGGTAAATGTATTAATTTCCTCTCCCACCGGCAAAACAACGATACCACCAGGATGCTGGCCCGTTGAACGGCGCACACCTACACAGCCACCTACAATTCTATCTATTTCACAATTACGCTTGTGAATTCCTCGTTCTTCGTAATACTTCTTGATATAACCATATGCAGTTTTATCAGCCAGAGTACCTACAGTTCCAGCCTTGAAGGTCTGACCCTCACCGAAGATAACCTCTGTATATTTATGAGCCTTGGATTGATAATCGCCTGAGAAGTTCAAATCGATATCAGGCTCCTTGTCTCCCTTAAATCCCAGGAATGTCTCGAAAGGAATATCAAAGCCTTCCTTTCTCAATTTCTTGCCACATACAGGACAGTTCTTGTCTGGCATATCGCAACCGGCTCTTCCTGAGAAAGCCTTCACCTCCTCAGAGTCAAAATCTACATAGTGACAATTGTCACAGAGATAATGAGCACTTAGAGGATTAACCTCAGTAATACCAGCCATTGTAGCTGCAAAGGAAGAACCTACGGAACCTCTGGAACCTACCAGATATCCATCCTCGTTAGACTTCCAAACCAGCTTCTGGGCGATAATATACATAACGGAATAACCATTACCAATAATTGAATCCAGCTCTCGCTTCAATCGCTCAGCAACAACAGGAGGCAATTCCTCTCCGTACATCTCATGAGCTCTTGTATAACAGATTCTACGCAAATCCTCCTCGGAATTCTCAATTACAGGAGGACATTTATCAGGTCTTGTAGGAGCAATAGGCTCACACATGTCAGCAATCATATTGGTATTGGTAACAACCACTTCCATGGCCTTGTCACTGCCTAAGTAAGAGAACTCCTCCAGCATCTCCTCTGTAGTATGCAAATACAATGGCGGCTGCATATCCGCATCATCAAATCCCATACCTGCCTGAATGATTCGACGGTATATCTCATCCTCAGGATGGAGGAAATGTACATCACAGGTTGCAACTACCGGCTTCTTAAATTCCTCTCCAAGTCGGACAATCTCCCTGTTTATATTTCTCAAATCCTCCTCGGATTCAACAATAGGATCATCACCTCGAAGCATAAATGCATTGTTGCCAATTGGCTGAATCTCCAGGTAATCATAGAAATCTACAAGTCTGGTAATCTCTTCCATGGATCTGCGTCCAAGTATAGCCTTATATAGCTCTCCAGCCTCACAGGCTGAACCAATAATCAAACCTTCTCTATACTCAATAAGTTTACTCTTTGGCACACGAGGCTTTCTGCTGAAATAATCCAGGTTGGACATGGATACCAATCGGTAGAGATTGATTCGTCCAATATCATTCTTGGCAAGAACTATACAGTGATACATTGGCATCTTCTTGATAGCTGCATCATCCGGCATAGCCTTGTCATTTAAAGTCTGCAAATCGTCAATACCTCTATCATGAAGCATGGAGATAAATTTAACAAAAATCTCAGCAGTACATCCTGCATCATCAACAGCTCTGTGATGATTCTCAAGGGATACCTTTACAGCCTTGGCCACATTATCCAGCTTGAACTTACTCAAATGTGGCAACAGATATCTACTGATAGGCACTGTATCCACATAGGTGTAATCACATTCCAATCCCAGTCTCTCACAATTCTTTTGAATAAAAGTCATATCGAAGTCAGCATTGTGAGCAACCATTACTGAGCCCTTACAGAATTCCATAAATCGAGGCAGAATCACATCAATTGTTTCTGCATCAAGAACATCCTCATCTCTAATGGATGTAAGCATGGTAATTCTGTAGGGAATAGGTTCCTTGGGATTTACAAATTCAGAGAACTTATCAACTATTTCTCCATTTACAACCTTTACAGCACCAATTTCTATAATATTATTCTTATCAGCATTGAATCCAGTTGTCTCTAAATCAAATACAACATAAGTATCATTTAAAGGTCTGTTCTCCTTGCCTGTTACAATCTTCTTGGTATCGTCTACCAGATAGATTTCACAACCATATATAACCTTGAAATCAAATGGTTCACCAGCTTTGTTTTTGGCAAATGCAATATCATGGAATTTATGATCTGCAGTTGGGAAGGCCTGAACTGAACCATGATCTGTAATAGCAATTGCCTGATGTCCCCAATCAACTGCACACTGTACTATATCCCCAGCATCACTTACAGCATCCATATCACTCATCTTGGTATGGCAGTGAAGCTCAACTCTCTTCAGGGGAGCATTATCCATTCTCTTGGTTGTGAAATCAGGAATAGACATAATGGAGTCCACATGTCCCATGGTCACATCCTTTTCAAAGATATCCATGGACACATTTCCCTTTACCTTGATAAACTTGCCCTTGCCTAATTTGTCAGAGAGCTCTTCCACGTTATCATTTGATGCAAAGATTTTGCATGTAAGACTGTCAGTACCATCGAAGATAGTGAAACTGATTATTGTTCTCTCGCCACGGATTTCTCGAGTGTCAAAGCCTACAATCTTGCCTCGTACAATAACAAGACCCATCTCTCCCTGGACATCTTCAAGCTTCATTGGATCACCCTCGAAGTCTCTACCGTAAATAACATCCGGATTGTCAGACTGACGGATACTTCTGGTTCTTCTAAATCCTCCATTTCCAAAGGAATTATTGAACTTCTTGTCATTTCCTTCAGCTTTCTTGACATCCTGTTTTTTGACGGTTTTCTTGCTTTCGTCAACAGTTTGTGAATCTTTTCCGTCTTCAGCTTCTTTGGACTGCTCCTTGTTAGCTACATTTTCTTCGAATCTCTTAGTAATCTCAGAAATTCTATTCTGTAACTTGGCTTCTGTACTTTCCTTATATTTGAATTCGCCCTCAGGCTTGTAATCAAAATCTATAATAATCTTCTGACCGCATCTCTCACAAAATACAGCATCTAAGTACTCATATAATTCCTTGGCATATTCCTTGGTAATTACATTGTCCTCCACTGTAATAATCAGATGCTTATCATCTACGAAATTGAAATCTGCTTTCTTTAAAACACCAAGCATCAATGCACTTTTAGCATTGATTTCTTCATATATACTGTCCTTGTATGCCTCAAAGAGATTTTCTGGAGTATACTGCTCTGAAAGCTCGAACTTCTCAATAATATATATCTTCACATCGTTCTGAGGGAAAATCTGCTTAGACAATTCCTTCTCCAGCTTCCAGATAACATGTTTTGGAATCAAAGTATTCAAATTGAGGTATAGACGGATTGCTGTATGAGTAGGATTACTGGCAACTCTGGTAATCTTCGCCTCATTTAAAATCTTATACAAATTATTATCAAGTTGTAATGATGGAAATACCTCTTCGAAAAACTTATCCAATTTATTCACTCCAATTATCTAATTCATATTTCAACGCATCCAGAAGTTGATCCTCTGGAACCTTCTTAAATATCTCACCCTTTTTGATAAGTAGACCTTCGCCAATACCACCGGCCACACCTAAGTCTGCTTCCTTGGCTTCCCCTGGTCCATTTACCACACATCCCATAACTGCTACTTTAATATCCAATGGATATGCAGCCACTAGATTTTCTACCTTGTTGGCAAGACCAATCAAATCTATCTGAGTTCTACCACAGGTTGGGCAAGATACAACTTCAATTCCACCCTGTCTCAAGCCCAAAGTCTTTAAAATCAGCTTAGCTGACTTAATCTCCTCTATTGGATCACCTGTGAGAGATACACGAATTGTATCCCCAATTCCCTGTCCCAGAATCATACCCAGGCCAAGGGCTGATTTAATATTACCGCTGGTAAGTGTACCTGACTCAGTAATTCCAACATGAAGAGGATATGGAATTTTGTCAGCTATAAGCTCATGCGCCTTTACACACATAAGCACATCAGAAGACTTAATGCTGACAACCAGATTATCATAACCTAAATCCTCAATAATTCTAACCTTGTCAATGGCGCTCTCCACAATTCCTTCTGCTGTAACGCCATTATATTTAGCAACAAGTTCCTTCTCAAGAGAACCGCTGTTAACTCCTACTCTAATAGGAATATTTCTCTCCTTGGCTGCATCCACAACCATCTTGATTCTCTCTGTTGAACCAATATTTCCCGGATTAATACGGATTTTATCCACTCCGCTTTCAATAGCTGCAAGAGCCAATCTATAGTCAAAATGAATATCTGCAACAAGAGGAATAGAAATCTGTCTCTTGATTTCCTTCAAAGCCTTGGCCGCCTCCATTGTAGGCGCTGCACAACGTATAATATCACATCCAGCTTCTGTCAAAGCCTGAATCTGTGCAACTGTGGCATCTACATTCTCTGTCTTGGTATTAGTCATAGACTGAATCAAAACAGGGTTACCACCGCCAATAACTCTATCTCCAATTTTAATTGTCTTGGTATTTCTTCTTGTCATATCCATAATAATTCACCCTCTTATAAATATTTAAAATAATTTAATAATGTCATTGATCATGACAAAAACCATAAGAGCCATCAAAAGCATGAAACCAATAGTATGAATTGCCCCCTCGATTTCATCCTTCATCTTACGACGTCTAAATACTTCTATTATGAAAAATAATAATCTACCACCATCAAGTGCCGGCAAAGGTAACAGATTCATTACTCCTAAGTTTGCCGAGAGCATAATGGCAATATTTAACATGTTCATTGCAATATAGAAAGCTCCATCTACAGCAGAAACTTCATAGGTGTCATCAATAACCTTTACAATTCCAACGGGACCTGACATATCAGCAGGGGTAAGCTTTCCTGTAAATAGCATCTTCAGGCTGGCAAATACTGTGTAAATCTGATACTTAATCTCATAGACACTATATTTAAAAGTCTCTATAAAGTTAGTCTTCTCCGGCGCTCCAGAGCCCTGTATTCCCAATAAATATCTACCAGACTCCTCATTTAATTTAGGCTCGATAACCACGCTGTGTGTCTGTCCATCTCGCAGGAAGGTAACATCCAAATCTTCACCACTATGGATAAAGGAAAGCACGCTTATCTCCTGATAGAAACGAATCTTGTAGCCATTGATCTGTACAAT
>JAEEGF011321714.1_pt1 | contig 11525 bp, 8 predicted proteins | sample 9134171 | NCBI WGS metagenome assembly JAEEGF01 (sample SAMN16246542, study PRJNA631951) | gut metagenome | biome: gut microbiome; feature: rumen; material: AP-attached | host: Bos | place: Iran: Karaj | collected 2018-10 | reverse complement strand
CGAAACTTGCTGCCTATCTCAGCCTCGAGCCCGAGAAGATGGGCGAGGCCATCCAGGCACTCGGCATCCCCACCGACAGTATCGATGGCGGAAAGAGTGAGTTCCAGGAGTGGGTTGCTGCCGCTCGCGACGCCAACCCCGACATCAAGCTCGCCATCAAGTGCGACTCAAAGACTCCTTACAAGGTTGTAAAGTCTATGATGTCTGAGCTCCAGGATATGAACGAGAACCGTTACCAGTTGATTACTAATCTTAAAACTGCATCGGAGGAATAAACTATGGCAAAAAAGAATCTATCCAAGCAAAAGAAAATGGATACCCGCGTGAACTTCACGCCGATGGTAGACATGATGATGCTGTTGATCACGTTCTTCATGCTGTGTACGACTCTGGCAAAGCCCCAGGCTATGCAGTTGACGATGCCCAGTAACGACCAGAACGTGTCCGACCAGGACAAGTCGGTGACGAAAGCCTCTCACACCATTACCCTCTATCTGGGTGCTGACGATCAGGTTTGGTACATTGCCGGACTGCCCAACTATGATGATCCTTCTTGTGTAAAGAAGACCACCTATGGTGCCAAGGGCATCCGCGACATCCTCATCAACCACACCACAGAAGAAGGTGTAAACCCCATTGCCAAGATTATGGTGGCCAAGAAGGAACTCGATGCCAAGAAGGCCGAGTACAATTCGAAGATGACCGACGAGCAGTACCAACAGCAGCTCTCGAAGCTGAAGAAGGGTGAACTGCCCAGCGGTGAGAAGGTTCCCACCATGACCGTGATTATCCGTCCGCTGGATACAGCGACTTACGAGAACATGGTATCGGCTCTGGACGAGATGCTCATCTGCAGTATTGATAAGTATGTGATTGACAAGATTGGCCCCGAGGATCAGGCACTGATCACCAAGGCCGGTGTCAAGTAACCCCTAAAACGAAGAAAGAACTATGGGAAAAATAGATCTTATAGACAATGGCTGGGTCGACCTCGTATTCGAAGGTAAGAACCAGGCCTACGGTGCTTATCAACTGCGCAAGGACACTGGTAAACGCAACCTCAAGGCGCTGATTACCATGTTCGTCTTGTTTGCTATCATCGCTGCTGTTGTTATCGCAAAGGTTCAGATTGAGAACGCCATCGCTCGCAACGTAGCTATGGAAACCGATGTGGAACTTTCGAAGCTGGCAGAGAAGAAGGAAGCAAAGGTTGAGAAGAAAGAAGAACCGAAGATTGAGAAAGTTGAAGTAGAGAAGGTGAAGAGCTCTGTGAAGTTCGTACCCCCTGTGATTAAGAAGGACTCTGAGGTAAAACCCGAGGAGGAGCTGAAGTCACAGGAAGAACTGAACAAGACGAACACCGCCATCGGTGCCTTCGACGTGAAGGGTAACGACGAGGCTGCAGGTGAAGTGCTGAAGGCCAAGGAAGTCATTGCCCAGCCCGAGCCCCCGAAGGAAGAAGAGACAAAGGTGTTCGACGTTGTTGAGCAGATGCCTTCATTCCCCGGTGGTCAGAGCGCCCTGCTGCAGTACCTGAGCAGCAACATCAAGTACCCGGTAGTCGCCGAGGAGAATGGTGTCCAGGGCCGCGTCATCGTGACCTTCGTCGTTGAGCGCGACGGTTCTATCACTGACGTTCGCGTCGTGAAGAGCGTTGACCCGTCACTCGACAAGGAGGCCCAGCGCGTGGTGAAGAGCATGCCGAAGTGGATTCCCGGTAAGCAGAACGGTTCTGCCGTCCGTGTGAAGTACACCGTGCCTGTAACCTTCCGTCTCCAGTAATTTTTGATTCATGAACAATGAATAGAAACGCATTCAATTATATCATTGGATTAACTCTTATTTTAGGCTTGTTCTCCGCTTGTGGGAACAAGCCTAAAAATACAAAAGCGGAGCAGGACTACCAGCGTGCCGCCCGCTACTTTATGGCTGACGAAAGCTTCAGCCCCATACTCAACGAGGCACTCGACGTATTCCGCTACCAGGTGCCACTTGACACGCTGGAAGCACAATACACCAACGAACAGGAAGCCATCCATAAGTTGCTCGCGCTGGAGACGTGGCTCGCCTTCACCTCGCGCGACTTCACTGAAAAAGAGCGCAAGAATCTTGAAGACCGCCGCTATATTCCCCGCAGCATTCCCATTGCTTACGACGGACTGGCCCTCATCGTCAACAACAACAACCCCGACACTTGCATCACCGTACGCGACTTCAAGCGTATCCTCAGAGGTGAGGTATCCAACTGGAAAGACCTCTATCCCCAGTCCAAACTTGGCACCATCGACGTCACCTTTGACAATCCCTTGTCGAGCACCGTACGCTGGTGTGTCGACTCCCTGCTCAAGGGTCAGGAGATCAAGGCTCCCAACGTAGGCGCTGTAAAGACCAGCGCAGCCGTTATCGATTATGTCGAAAACCACCCCAATGCCATTGGTATCATTGGCAGCAACTGGCTCAACGACCAGCGTGACACCACTAATGTCACCTTCAAGAAGAACATCCGCGTGATGAAAGTCAGCAAGCTCGAGACGGCAACGCCTCAGAACAGCTGGCAACCCTATCAGTTCTATATATACAACGGCAACTATCCGCTCATCCGCACCATCTATGCCCTGCTCAACGAGCCCCGCAGCGGACTGCCCTCCAACTTCGCACATTTCTGCCGTCTGCCCAAGGGTCAGCTTATCATTCAGAAGTCTGGACTGCTACCTATTCAGGCCAGCACTAACGTGCGCGAAATCTATGTGAATTTCAAAGACCAGGATTAAACCATTCCAGGTCAGTAACGTCATAACAGCAAATAACAAGAACGCGTGAACAAATAACAAGATGTCTAACCTGATAAAAAAAGAATTATGAAAGCAATCAAATATCTATTCATCGCAGCGCTGACCGCAGGTTACAGCACTGCCGCATTGGCTCAGGACGGCTCAAAGGCCGACGTAGCCGCAGTGAAGAACATCATTAGTAGCAAACCCGCTGATCTGGACAAGCAGATGAAGCCGTTCTACAAGGCCAACAAGAAGAATGCCGAGAACCTCGTGGCATTCGGACGCGAATTCTTCTTGGCAAAGGACACTGCCAATGCCAAGGTCTATGCCAACTACGCCCTCGAGGTCAGCAAGAACAAGTGTGCTCCTGCCTTCATCCTCTTAGGCGACATCGAGGCACTCGGCGACAACGGTGGTGAGGCAGCAGCCTTCTACGATCAGGCAATCTATGCCGACCCCAAGAATCCCGAGGGTTACTACAAGTATGCCAACGTCTACCGTAAAATCAGCCCCAGCGGAGCTGTTGCCAAGCTCAACGAGCTACGCCAGCAGCGTCCCGACATCGCTGTCGACGCACTGGCTGGCCGCATCTACTACATGTCCAACGAATTCGACAAGGCTCTCGATGCCTACAACAAGGCTGATATGAGCAAGATGGAAGAGCGCGACCTCAGCGACTATGCTATGACCGCCTTCTTCAAGCAGAACTACCAGAAAGCCCTCGACGTAGCTAAGTTCGGCCTGGGCAAGAAGCCCCGCCACGCAGCCTTCAACCGTCTGGCCTTCTTCAATAGCACTGAGCTGAAGAACTACGACGACGCACTGCGTTATGCTGACGCCCTGTTCAACAAGTCTGACTCGGCTAAGTTCTCATACTACGACTACACCTACTATGGCAATGCACTCATGGGTGCCAAGCAGCCGGATAAGGCCATCGAGATGTACGAGACAGCCCTGAAGCAGGAAGACCTCGACAACAAGGCTAAGCGTGCCGGTGTGGTGAAGCAGCTCTCTGATGCTTATCGCGACAAGGAGGACTACATCAACGCCATCAAGCACTATAAGGACTATCTGGCTAACATGGAGAAGCCCACTGCCAACGACCTCGCAGGTCTCGCAGGTCTCCACATGCAGCATGGTGCCACCCTCTCTGCCGAAGCTCAGGCCGAGGCCTTCAAGAATGCCGATGCCGCCTATGCCGACCTCTCACAGAAGTTCGAGAACGCTATGGAGTATGCCACTTTCATGCGTGCCCGTGTTAACGGTCAGATGGATCCCGACCAGTCGAAGGGTCTCGCTAAGCCTTACTACGAGAAGCTCGTGGAACTCATCGGTCCCAAGGCCGACCTTGACAACACCGACAAGGCTCGTCTGAAGGAGTCGTACCACTACCTCATCTCTTACTACTTCATCCAGAAGAACGACAAGGACACTGCCAAGCAATACGCTCAGAAGATGATTGCCATCGATCCTAACAACGAGATTGCCAAGCAGGTTCTCGACGCCAAATAAATTCCATACAACCATACGAAAGAGAGCTGACTCCCCTAACCGAGCCAGCTCTCTTTGAACATACGCCAGATGAAATGACGAAAAAAGTTGGTATAGTAAACATCCTGTTGCTGGCATGCCTCAGTCTATGGGCGCAGGACCGCCAGAAGCTTTCGTATGACATCCGCCAGCTGGTAAAGCAGACCAATTCCCAGGTGCGTCGCGCTCCCTCATCTGCCAAGGACGGATGGGTACGTGCCATGATCCGCACCGGTGGCAATACTGAGACCATCTTGGGCGAATACGGCTGTAGGACGATTGCGAAGATTGGCAACATCTATGTGGCCGACATCCCTCTCTGCCAGCTGAAGGCACTGGCCCGTGACGAACGTGTGGAGCGCATTGAGAACCACATGGGCGGCAAGGTGCTGATGGACGTTGCCCCCAAATGGATCAACACCCCTGCCATCTACGAGGACAGCCGTCTCCCACAAGCCTACACAGGTCAAGGCGTCATGCTGGGCATCATTGATGTAGGTCTGGAGGTGACGCATCCCAACTTCTATACCACAGACGGACAAACATTGCGTGTCACGAAGTTTCTCGACCAGTTTGCTGCTGATGACGAGCCATACGGTCAGGCTATTGACCTGGGTCGTGAATACACTACCGAGGCCGATATCAAGGGCAAAGGCTACGCCGGCGACAGCTATCGCAACTACCACGGGACCCACTGTCTGGGCATTGCTGGCGGTTCTGGCCATACCACGCCCTATCGTGGTGTGGCTTACGAAGCCGAGCTGGCAGTTGTGGATTCGAAGGTGGCTGGCGACTCCAATTTCGGCTCTGCCAATGAACTGGCGCTGATGAAGTACCTCTTCGACTATGCCGACCAACGTCACATGCCATGCGTTATTACCTATAGTATTGGCTTCAATGCACTGCCTGGCGACTGCGAGTTGTTCGAAGAGGGAATCTCACAAATGGTAGGTCCGGGCCATATCCTCGTGGCTGCAGCTGGTAACGACAGCAATCGACTAGGCTACGTCAGAAAACCGAAGGGTATGGCGGTGGCTGGTACCAGCATGACGGGGAAAAATGACGGAATGGCCTATCTCTACAGCAAAGACCAGTTTACGCTAAAGGTTATCAGCAAGCGCAAGTCAGCCGTAGACGGTTCCCTGCTAGGTGACTCACTGGTATATACCCCCACGGAGGGTACTGTGGAAAAGCAGCTGGCAGGCAAAGCGGTGAAAGTGGAGAAGGCTGACACATGCTACACCATCTCCTATACCCGCGACAATACCGATACAGACGATGCTGCCGTACTTCTGGTGATAGAAGGCGAAGACAGCTACGTACAGATGGTGGTGGAGGAGCTACATGCCTTTGCCAACGACCCTAACACAGACCCCCGCTGCAACAATGCCACCAACGATCATAACGTCGGACTGCCTGGCTGTCTGCCTAGTGTTGTCACAGTGGGAGCACTCAATACCCGTCCGGAATTCACTAATATCAAAGGAAATAAGGTAACAAAGTGGGGTGGAAGAACACCCGAAGGTACCATTGCCATATTCTCATCACAGGGGCCGACCATGGAGGGCCTCATCAAGCCAGATGTCGTGACGCCAGGCGTCAACATTCACTCATCTGCCAACAGCTACTTAGAGGGGGACTATGGCGACATCATGGTGGCAAAAAGCACCTTTGAAGGTCGCGAATATCCGTGGATAGCCATTTCCGGCACTTCGATGGCCACACCCTGCATGGCAGGCATCGTGGCCCTATGGCTACAGGCCAGTCCTGCAATGACACCCGACGACGTCAAGCGCATCATCCGCGAGACGAGTCATCCTTTGGGCGATGGTCTGCCCAACAACACCTACGGCTATGGACTTGCCGATGCCTACGCCGGAATTCTGAATATCCTCGGTCTGCCAACAGCCATCAAGGAGCTGTCGCAACACCAACCCACGGCGTTGACCATCAGGCCCGCCAATGGTGGCATCCGTCTGACGTTCGACAAGGCACCGACAAAACCCTTCACAGTTCGCGTCTACTCCCTGTCTGGTCAGTTGATACACGAACAGGCCGTGCGTCCCACCTTGGCGACCGATTATGTTGTGCCGACAGCTATTACTACCGGTATCTACGCCATACAGGTTAACAGCCCGGAAGCCGGCGTCACTGGCTCGGAACTGATTAGGAAAATGTAAAAAGACAAAAAGTAAAAAGGTAAAAAGTAAAAACAGAAGCAATGAACTATTCGATAGAGAAGGTTACAACACTCATTGGAGCAAGACGCATCGGCTCAGCAGATGCACAAATCGGGTGGCTGCTGACTGACAGCCGCTCACTCAGTTTTCCCGAAGAGACACTGTTTTTTGCACTGAAAACCCAACGCAACGACGGCCATAAGTATATTGAGGACCTCTACCGCCGCGGAGTCCGCAATTTCGTGGTCACCACCGTTCCCGCAGGTTCTTTGACTAATGGTCAAAGTGTGGCGTTGCAATCTCCTGCGGGCTCATACCCAGACGCCAACTTCCTGGTCGTGCCTTCACCATTGGCTGCCCTACAACGACTGGCCGAGCGTCATCGTGACGAATTTGATATCCCCATTGTGGGTATTACGGGGTCGAACGGCAAGACGATGGTCAAGGAATGGCTCTATCAGGTGCTGTCGCCTCAGATGGCAGTAACCCGTTCACCCAAGAGCTTCAACTCACAAATTGGCGTACCACTCAGCGTTTGGCTGTTGAACGAGCAAACGGAGGTGGGACTTTTCGAGGCCGGTATCAGTGAACCTGGCGAGATGGAAGCCCTGCGCGACATCATCCAACCCACCATTGGTGTGCTCACCTCGCTGGGTGCCGCCCACCAAAAGAATTTCCGCTCGATGGAGGAAAAATGCATGGAGAAGCTGCTATTGTTCCAGGACACAAAGGTGATTGTCTACAATGCCGATGACGATCTCGTGAGCCGCTGCATACGCCGTAATGGCTTCAAAGGCAAGAAGATTGGCTGGCATCGCGATGAAATGCTAAAGATGTACGACCTGCCATTCCACGACGAGGCCTCCATCCAGTGCTCATGTGCCGTTGCTGCTGTCGCCCTACATCTCGGCGTGACACCAGAACAGCTGAAGGAACGAATGGCACGACTGGAGCCTGTGGCCATGCGTCTGGAGGTGAAACAAGGTCAACACGGCTGTACGCTCATCAACGACTCGTACAACTCAGATATCAACTCCCTTGACATTGCCCTCGACTTCATGGCGCGTCGTGGCGATAAAAAGACTCTCATCCTCAGCGACATCTTCCAGAGCGGCATGACCCATGACGAGCTCTACCGAGAGGTGGGTAACCTGTGCGAACAGCGCGGTGTGAACCGTTTCATCGGCATCGGCCGTGCCCTGCCGACACAGGCCGACAAAATCAAGGTGAAAGACAAATGGTTCTTCGCTGACGTCGAGCAGTTCATCCATAGCGACCTGTTCCGTCATTTGCACGACGAAATCATCCTCATCAAGGGTGCCCGTCTGTTCGGCTTCGACCGTATCACCGAACTATTGGAACAAAAGGTGCACGAAACCATTCTCGAAGTGAACCTCAATGCCGTAGTCAACAACCTGAACTACTACCGTTCGATGCTGAAGGCTGAAACCAAACTGGTATGCATGGTGAAGGCCGACGCCTATGGAGCTGGAGCCGTCGAGGTGGCCAAGACGCTACAGGAGCACCGTGTGGACTACCTGGCAGTAGCTGTGGCCGACGAGGGTGCCGAACTACGCCGTAACGGCATCACGCAGAACATCATGATTATGAACCCTGAGATGACGGCCTTCAAGACGATGTTCGACTATGACCTGGAACCCGAGGTGTACTCGTTCCGATTGATGGACGCGCTCATCCATGCCGCTGAGCAACAGGGCATTACAGGTTGGCCCGTACATATCAAGCTCGACACGGGTATGCACCGTCTGGGCTTCGACCCCAAGAAGGACATCGACGAGGTCATTCGTCGTCTGAAGTCACAGAATGCCATCATTCCGCGTTCCGTATTCAGTCATTTTGTGGGTAGTGACAGCGACGACTTCGACCGCTTCTCGGCCATGCAGTATGAAAAGTTCGATAAGGCCAGCCGACAGCTGCAGGCTGCCTTCAGCCACAAAATTCTGCGCCACATGGACAACTCGGCAGCCATCGAGCACTTCCCCGAGCGCCAGTTGGATATGTGCCGGTTAGGTTTGGGCCTATATGGCGTAGACCCACGAGATAACCGCATGTTATCGACGGTATCGACGCTGAAGACCACCATCCTGCAGCTGCGCCATGTGCCGAAGGAAGAGACTGTGGGCTATAGCCGTAAGGGAGTGCTGACCCGCGACTCTGTGATTGCTGCCATCCCCATTGGCTATGCCGACGGCTTGAACCGTCATCTGGGACGTGGTGCAGGCTATTGTTTAGTGAATGGTCAGAAAGCAAAATATGTCGGAAACATCTGCATGGACGTTGCCATGATTGACGTTACCGACATACCTTGCCACGAGGGCGATATGGTGGAGATTTTCGGTGAGCATCTGCCTGTCACCGTTCTCTCCGATATTCTCGACACGATTCCCTACGAGGTATTGACCAGCGTCAGCAGTCGCGTCAAGAAAGTATATTTCCAAGATTGAGAAAAGAAAGAATCACCCAGGACTTACCTGAGTGATTCTTTTTAATCTTTAATTTTTAATCTTTAATCTTAAAGGTTGTCCTTCTCGATGTCCTTGAAATACTTGTAGGTAGCAACCTTCAACTCGTCAGTAGCAGGCTCGTCACAAACGATGATGCCATGCTGGTGAGTCTGAAGGGCTGAAATGGTCCATGCCTGACAAACAGGGCCTTCAATGGCAGCCTGCAGGGCACGGGCCTTATGGTGGCCATTGCAGAGAATCATCACTTCACGGGCAGCCATGACAGTACCTACGCCAACGGTCAGCGCCAGCTTGGGCACCTTATTGACATCGTTGTCGAAGAAACGGCTGTTAGCGATGATGGTATCCGTAGTAAGAGTCTTTACACGGGTCTTGGAAGCCAGACTTGAGAACGGCTCGTTGAAGGCAATATGTCCGTCGGGACCAATACCGCCAATGAACAGGTCGATACCACCAGCCTCCTCAATCATCTGCTCGTAATGTGCACACTCAGCTTCCAGATCCTTGGCGTTGCCGTTCAGGATGTGGATATTCTCTTTGGGGATGTCGATATGGTCGAACAGGTTGCGAGCCATAAACGAGTGATAGCTCTCAGGATGCTCCTCGGGCAGGTTGACATACTCATCCATGTTGAACGTCAACACGTTTTTGAATGACACACGGCCTTCCTTGTTTGCTTTGACAAGGCATGCATACATACCTTCGGGTGAACTGCCAGTAGGCAGACCCAGCACAAAGGGCTTCTCTGCTGTGGGCTTGAAAGCATTGATACGCTCGATGACGTGCTCAGCAGCCCACTGCGACATTTTCTGATAGTCAGATTCAATAATTACTCTCATAAGTCTAAAAATATAAAGTTTTTATTTCTTATCGGGCGCAAAGGTACAAAAAAGATTTGAGATTTGAGATTTGAGATTTGAGATTTTTGTTCGGCGACAGCAAAATTTCTTTCATTTCTCTTCATTTCTTTCATTTCTCTTCATTTCTTTCATTTCTTTTTCGTACCTTTGCACACAATAAACATATTATATGAAAGAATTTGTCATTTCAGAAGTCAAGGCTGAGACAGCCGTACTTGTGGGACTCATTACACAACAGCAGGACGAAGCGAAGACAAAAGAATATCTTGACGAGCTGGAATTTCTGGCTGACACCGCTGGTGCCGTCACCGTGAAACGCTTTACGCAGAAGGTGCAAGGACCCAGTCAGGTGACCTATGTCGGTAAGGGTAAACTCGAAGAAATCAAGCAATATATCAAGCAGCAGGAGGATGCCTATGATGAGTGGATGGATGCTCATCGGAGTTTTGATGGCACGATAGTAGTGACGGGAGACGAGGATTGCCCCCAGCCCGTAGGTATGGTCATCTTCGACGATGAACTCTCTGCCAAACAAATCCGTAATATCGAACAAGAGTTGAAGGTAAAGATTCTGGATCGTACTAGCTTGATTCTCGACATCTTTGCCATGCGAGCACAAACAGCTGAAGCCAAGACGCAGGTGGAGTTAGCACAATACCGTTACATGCTGCCTCGTCTGCAACGCCTGTGGACCCATCTGGAACGTCAGGGAGGTGGTTCAGGCAGTGGTGGCGGAAAAGGCTCAGTAGGTCTGCGTGGACCTGGTGAGACACAGCTGGAAATGGACCAGCGCATCATCCGGCAGCGCATCTCCTTGTTGAAAGAGCGTCTGGTGGAGATTGACAAGCAGAAAACCACGCAACGCAAGAACCGCGGACGCCTGATTCGTGTGGCACTGGTGGGCTATACCAATGTTGGCAAATCGACGATGATGAACCTATTGGCAAAGAGTGATGTCTTTGCTGAGAACAAGCTCTTTGCCACCCTTGACACCACCGTCCGCAAGATGGTCATCGACAACCTGCCCTTCCTGCTGGCTGACACCGTAGGATTTATCCGTAAACTGCCTACCGATCTGGTAGACTCGTTCAAGTCAACGCTCGACGAGGTTCGCGAGGCCGACCTGCTGGTGCATGTCGTCGATATCGCGCATCCCGACTTCGAGGAGCAGATCCAGGTGGTCGAGAAGACGCTGGCTGACCTGGGTTGTGCTGACAAGCCCTCGATGCTGGTATTCAACAAGATAGATGCCTACACATGGAAACCGCAGGACGAGGATGACCTGACGGAGCCTACCCGTGAAAACATCTCGCTCGATGAGCTGAAACGTACGTGGATGGCTAAGATGCAAGGCGATTGTCTCTTCATTTCTGCCAAGAAGAAGGAGAACATCGACGAGCTGCGCGAGGTGCTGTACAAGAAGGTGCGCGAGCTGCATGTGCAGAAATATCCGTATAACGATTTCCTCTATAACATAGAAGAGTAAAAAAGTAAAAAGGTAAAAGAGTAAAATATATGAGTAACTACAGAAACTTAACACAGGCTGAGATTGAGGTCCTGGAAAATAATGTGTGCTGGGCGGAGGACTGGCAGCGCGTGATGGTGGCTGACGGGTTCCGGCCCTATAACTTCCACCGTGTGGTGTTTTATGGTGACATCCGTCTCGGGTCCTTTGATAAGATGGTCGAGGTGACG
>JAEEGF010908604.1_pt1 | contig 11525 bp, 1 predicted proteins | sample 9134171 | NCBI WGS metagenome assembly JAEEGF01 (sample SAMN16246542, study PRJNA631951) | gut metagenome | biome: gut microbiome; feature: rumen; material: AP-attached | host: Bos | place: Iran: Karaj | collected 2018-10 | reverse complement strand
TTGTAAGAAGTGCTTCAGACAACGTTAACTTATTAGACTTACAAGCAACAGGTAAAACAATGACTCCAGCATTTGATAAGAGTATTTTAGATTACTATGTTGAAGTAGATGAAGATGCTAAATCACTAGATATTAAATATGTAAAAGAAACTCCTGAATCTACAGTTCATATTAATGGTAATTCTAATTTTGTAACTGGTGATAATATAGTTTCAGTAATTGTATTATCTGCAGATAAGACAAGAGGTAAAACTTATAAGATCCATGCTGTTAAAGGAGCATCAACTAATAACTTCTTAGAAGATTTAAAAGCAATTAGTTTAATTAATGGTGAAGAAATTCAACAAAAATTTGAACCAAGATTTAATAAAGAAACTAATGATTATGTTATTCATGTAGATAAATATACAGATAACATTAGATTTGATGCTAAAACAGAACATATGCTAGCAACAGTAATGGGAGATAGTTCATATGCACTTGATTATGGTGAAAATGATATAACTATTTCTGTAACTGCAGAAGCAGGAATTGTAAATGATTATAATATTAAAGTTATTAGAGAACATAACTTAAATATTAATGATTTATCTATTAAAGATACTAAAGTATATAAAGAGTATATGAAAGACTTTAATAAAGATACTCTAGAATATAATATTACTGTTCCTTTCGAAGTAGATGAAGTTGAAATAGAAGGTACTTTAGAAGAACTATCTAATACAGTTGAAGGATTTGGATTATACAACCTTGAAACTGGCAACAACACCATTGAAATAACAGTAAATCATGAAGGAGTAACTGGAATATATACTATTAATATCTATAGAGAAAAGAATAATGATTCTAAATTACTATCTCTAGAAGTAGAAGAAGGAGCGTTAACTCCAGAATTTAGTAGTGATAACTATTCATACTTAGTAGAAATACCATATGAATATACATATATCACTCCAATATATACTTTAAGTGATAGTGATAAAGGTCATGTAGAAATACTAAATAATGGTAATTTAGAAGTAAATGTTCCAAGAAATGTTACAGTTAGATCATATGCAGAAAATGAAACATATACTGATTATGTAATAACAGTAACAAGAACAGATAAATCTAAATCAAGTAACTATTTAGAAAGTATGTATTTAGAAGAATTACCATTTAATGAAATATTCATTAAAGAAAAATTAAATTACACAGCAGATGCTGATAAGACTCAAGCTAGAGTAGTACTACATATTAAACCTGAAAGTACATATTCTAAACTTGAAGTTTATAAAGCAGATCAAATTGATATAGTTAGAAAACTTGATGCTAAAGCAGCAGATCCTAATACAACCCTAACACTTACAACAGGTAAGAATACTTACATTGTAAGAGTTACTAATGAAGAAGGATTAATCAGAAACTATAAAATAGATATTTATAGAAATGGTGCTTCAGAAGCAAGAATTAAAACATTAGAATTTGATCATGGTACAATGGCACCTGTATTTGATAAAAATAATACTAACTATACTATTACTTTAGATAATGAATATAAGAGATTAGAAATAACTAATATTGTTATGGTAGATCCTCATTCAACATATGAAATAACAGGTAATAAGAGACTACAAACAGGTGATAATATAGTTACTATAACAACAACATCAGAAGATAGAGAATCTCATATGACATATGTATTTAGAGTTAATAGAAAGAAGAGTGATAATGCATATCTAGCATTAATTACTACTTTCCCTGAATACAATGAAGAAGATTGGAACTTTGATAAAGAAAAATATCAATACAATCTAGAAATTGAACCTACTGTATCTAGTGTTCAAGTAATAGGTGTAAGAGAAGATACAGCTGCTACTATTACTGGTAATGGTATCTATCAAATTACTAAAGATGTAACTCCAGTAAATTTAGTAGTAACATCTGAATCTGGCATAGTAACAAGAACATATACAGTTAATATTATTCGTAAAAAAGATAATAATAATTACTTAAGACAATTAACTACTAATAATGGTGAACTAGTACCTGAATTTGATAAGACAGTACAAAGTTATACTATTGAAGTAGAAAATGAAGTAGATTCAATTACCTTAAATGGTGTTGCTGAAAGTCAAACATCAAGAGTAGTTGGAAATGCTAATAATAAAGCTATTACTGTGGGTGATAATAAATTTGCCATAACAGTAACATCTCAAGATGGTCAAACTAGAGTATATAACATCAATGTTATTAGAAAAGAAAAGGAAGTTAATAAATTAGAACTTGCTAGTCTATCTATTAAAGAAGGTGAATTAGCTCCATCATTTGCTCCATCAACATTAAATTATATTGTTACAATTCCAAATGAATATGAAAGTGCAACTATTACATATACTACTAATGATGAAAATGCTATTGTAAAAATAAATGGTAATGAAAACTTTGTTGTAGGACACAATGATGTTGAAGTATCAGTACAATTAGATGGTGAAGAATTAATTTATCATATTGATGTAATAAGACAAGAAGCAAGTAACACATTCTTAAAAGATTTAAGTGTTATTGACTATACTTTAACTCCAGCATTTGACAAAAATACTCAAGATTATGAATTAAATGTACCTAATAATGTAAGCTCTATTAATACTAAAGCATTAGTAGAACTAGCAACAAGTAGAGTATACTTTAAACTAAATGATGGAGAGTATGCATTATCTAATGGATATAATAATAATATTAGTTTAACTAATGGTACTAACTACTTATACTATAAAGTAATGAGTAATACTAATGCTACAAGAATTTATAGAATTAAGATTAATAGAGAAGTATCTGATGAAAACTTATTATTATCATTTAATCCATCAACTGGAACAATTACACCTGAATTTAATTCAAATACTAATTCATATGTAATTAATGTTCCAATAGGAACAACAACAATTAAATTTACTGGTACATATTCAACTAATGCAACACAAAGTGGACTAAATACCCAATTACCTGTAACATTAGGTGAAACTACAAGATTTGTTACTATAACAAGTCAAAGTGGTAGAGTTAATACTTATGAATTTAAAATTGTAAGAGAACCTTCACATGATGCTAATATAACTAATATTAAACCAAGTACTGGTAAACTAAACCCAACATTTAACGTAAATACTGATGAGTATGAAATGACTGTTGAAGGTGATGTTAATACTATTAGTTATAACGTAACAACTGAAGATCCTAATGCAACAGTTACAGGAAATACAAATAATACTTTAAGTAGTGGTAATAATACAATAGTTATAACATCTACTGCTGAAGATGGTGTAAATAAACAAATTGTTACTATTAAGGTATATAAAAAGATAGATATCCAAGGAATTGAAATAGATGAAGAAATTGATATTCCAATAGGTGAAGAGTATCCTCTAGAAGTAGGATTTGTACCAAATGATACAGACTATAAAGGACTTACATATTCAGCTAAAGACTTATCTATACTTACTGTAAATGAAAATGGTGTAATAACACCTAAAGTACTAGGTTCAACATTAGTTACTATAACTTCAACAAGACGTTCATCAGTAACTAAGACAGTTAAAGTAAATGTAATTCAACCTAAGATCTTAACTGATGCATATTACATAAATAGAGATATGGAATATATTTCAGGATTTGATCCTAAAGTTAAGATTGAAGAATTTATAAGCAACTTAAAGAACGAAAAGTCTTGGATTCATGTTTATGATAAAGAAGGTAACCAAGTCGAAGAAGACGATATCGTATCAACTATGAAAGTAGTTAAACTTGAAATAAATGGTAAAGTTTATGATCAATTAACACTAGTTTTAAAGGGTGATATTGATGGAGACGGAAGTATAATTGCTGCAGACGTTACTTTAATTAAGAACCATGTAAGTAAGAAAATTGTTTTAGATCAAATACAACAAGTAGCCGCAGATATTGACTGCGATAACCACTTAGTTGCAGGTGATGTAACAAATATTAAGAACTATGTAAGTAAGAAGAGTAAGACTCTTAACACGAAGGTTCTAGCTAAAATAAATGAAGATTAGTTATTAACAAATAACTAATCTTTTTTTGTTAAATTCGAGTCAAATTGTGTAGATATTTTAGAGTAAAAATGGTATAATCATGTAGTAATAATAGAGAATGTGCAGAATAGAGGTAATAATATGTACAAGAAGATAAATAAAGTATTCTATGCGGTGCTTTTTTTTACCGTGTTTATAGCGTTTCCTAATATGGTAAGCGCATTAAATCATAAATTAGATGTTGAAGCATACGTTTGTGATCCAGATAAATATAACGATCCAACAATGACAACAAACTATAAAAACTGTATGACAGACTATTTAGATGGAAAAATGAAAAGCTCATACAAGAGAAATAATGGTGACGAAGTAGATCCTGGTTCTCTAATGATTTTTGTAATCAAATACCACGCTGGGTCAACTCATAATGTTACGGGTATTAATGTTAACTACTACTATGATCCATCAGTTTGGACTCCAGGTGTTAACAATTCTGGTGCAATGTATACTAATAACACAGTAACTAATAAATTAAAAGCACAATGGCCAGAATATGCTGAAGATGACGAAGATGAAGAAGTTGGAGCAAACTGGGATTACACACAAAACTTATCAGTAGATGACAATGCCTATTCATTTGTTATTGTTAATGGTGAAAATGTTCCATACTATGAAGACGTAGATATCGGTATTTTCCCAATGATATTAAGTGATAGTGCATCTGGAAATGTTGGGTTAAGTGTAGGTACAGAAGATCCTGAAGATGCCTTCATGAATGACTTTAATGCTGATCCAGTAGATTTTGATTTTAACAGTGATTATAATGGTATATCATTTAAAGTAGCTGGTGAAGCGCTTTCAACTGATGCTACTTTAGGTACTTTAACTGTTAAAAACAACAATACAGATTATATGAATCCAACATTCATATCTGGAAGTGAAAACTTAAGTTACACAGTATATGTTCCATATTCAGTTGATCAAATTGATTTACAAGCTACAGTACATGATGCTACTGCAACAATTGGTGATGAATTTGGAACTGGCTTAGGTGTTAAAAACTTAGATGTTGGTGCACAAGTATACAACATCGTAGTTTACTCAAAAGCTGGTAATTCTCTAACTTATTCAGTTACTGTTTATCGTTTATCTAACGATGCTACATTACAAAATATTACATTTACTAATGGTGTATTTACCATTGATCCAAGTCAATTAACCTCAAAATATACATATGACTCTACAACAGCTTATCAAATTACTTCCACAGTAATTAATGCAACACCAACACATAAAAATGGTGCAATTGAAAGCGGAACTGGAACTTGGAATTTAACTGGTGTAGGTGCATCAAATAAAAATGTAAGAAAAGTAGTAGTTTTAGCAGAAGACTGTGCACATAAAGATGAAACAGTTAATGGTGTATGTACAAAACAAACTTATACATTTAATGTAATAAGAGAAGATGCCTCAGTTAATACATTCTTAGCAAGTATAACTAAGAGATATAATACTGAATCATCTGCAACTCTATTACCTGAATATAATAAAAATACTATCGATTATGATTTAGGTGAAGTACCTTATGAAGTATCATCAATGAATTTAAATGCTACAGTTGAAGCAACTGGTAAAGCTAAAATTCAATCTGGATGCTTAGGTAATAAACAACTTCAAGTTGGAGATAATGAATTTAAAATTGTAGTTATAGCTGAAGATAATGAAACTAAAGCTACTTATACAGTTAAAGTTCATCGTAAATCAAATAATAACAACTTAAAATTAATGGATGTTACTTCAACACCTACAGGTAGTGAATTAAATATTCCATTAGATAACAATTTAACATCATATACTTATAAATACATTGAGGGAACAACAAGATTTACAGTTAGTGCAACAGTAGATGATACAGATAAAGCAAGTGTTGCTATAGTTGATGCTAACAATGCCTCAAATGGAGTAGGAAGTACTCTAAACAGTGCAAGTTATACATTTGATATAACAACAACTAAAGTTAACGTTATTGTAACTAGTGAAAATGGTGATGTTAAAACATATGAAATTAATATTGCAAGAAAACAATCAACAGATACAACATTAAAATCACTTGAAATTTCTTCTGGATCAGGAGCAGACTTAACAGAATATACTTTAAGTCCTGAATTCCCATCTAATACAAGAAACTACTACTTAACAGTAGAAAGTGAAATTAGTGAAGTAAGTATTAATGCAATACCAACAAGTGAAAATGCTAAAGGTGTTACAATTACTGGTAACTATAATAACTTAGCATTTGATACAAACTTAATTGAAATTACAGTTACTGCAGAAGATGATTCAACATCTGCATATAACGTATATATAACAAGAAAAAAATATGACATTAAAACATTATCTTCATTATCAGTTACAGCTGATGGAGTAAATTATGAAATAACTCCAGAACTTGATGAAGATACAAATAACTATGAATTAGTAAGTGAAATTCCTTATGATTCAAAATCAGGTGGAAAAATAGAACAAATTACTATTAATGCAACACCAACAGATGAAAACTTTGCTAGCGTAAGCGGTAATGGAGTACAAAGTATTCATACTGGTGATCAAACTTATAAAATCATAGTTACAGCACATGACAAAACAACAAGAGAATATAATTTAAAAGTTAAACAAAAACAAAATGGTGATAATTCAATCGATGGATTATATATCAAAGGAATTGCTCCTACATTAGTTGAAAGTGGAGCAGATATTGATACTTATGAAATATCATTTGCTAATGATGTAACAAGCATTAAACCATCTGATGTAATCTTTAGTATTCCAGTTGGTGCAACAAAGAGTGTTACTCAAACATTAGAACTACAAACTAAAGTTAATAATGTTTATAGTTTCACAGTTACATCTGAATCTGGACTAACACATATTTACAATGTTAATATTACAAGAAGAAGTTCAAATGATAATTCAATATCACTAGTAAGTGTAACAGTAGATAGTGATTCATTAACAAGAACATGTACAATGAATGCTGAAAATGAATGTACAATTGAAGTTCCAACTTCAACACTAAACTTTACTGTTAATGCAACAATTGCTAGTACAGCATCTATATATCCAGCTAATAATTTAGAATATAGTATGCCAGCTGCAACAAGTCAAAAGCAAGTACCACTTACAGTAACTTCTGAAAATGGTGATATTGCATACTATACATTAAATATAATTAGAGCTAAATCATCAAATAACGATTTAAGTAACTTAACTATTAATGGACAAACTATTTCACAAATAACTAATAACTCTATTAATACACATCAAACATTCAATAAAAATACTAATACTTATAATATTACATTAGTTGGTGAAACAGAAAGTGCAACTGTTGCTGCAAGTGTAGCAGACACTGATAAAGCTAAAATAGATATAGTTAATGCTACTAATGGATTTGATGAAAATGATTTAAATTATGAATTTAATACTAATCAAAAATCATTTGGTTTAACTCAAGAAAAAGTTAATGTAATTAGAGTATATGTTATAGCAGAAAATAATCAAACTAAATACTATACTTTAAATATTACTAGAGCATTAAGAAAGAATGCATACCTTTCTTTATTAAATGTAAATGGTGTACTAGTAAATGACTTTAATAAAGAAACAACTGAATATACTTTAAATAAAGTTAATTACAATACAACATCAATTACAATTTATGCTCAAACTGAAGATCCACAAGCAAGTAAAGGTGGAGATGGAGTAATACCTCTACATACTGGATTAAATGAAATACCAATTACAGTAACAGCACAAGATTTAAAAACAACAAAAGAATACGTAATTAAAGTTGTTCGTGATAAGAATAATGATGCTGGTATTAAAGGTATTAAATTAGCAAATAATGAAGCAACATGTGATTTTACAACTAATGTATGTAATGTTACAGTACCTAACTTTGTTACTGAAGCAAATCAAAGTAACTTAGTAGTAGATGTAAATGATCCAAAGGTAGAAACTGATGCAAAAGCAACTGTTTCATTTGAAGATACATACTTATTTACTGAAGATAATCATCCAAATGTAATTAAAATAACTGTTACAGCAGAAGATACTACTACTAAAGAATATACTTTAAATGTAACAAGAACTAAGTCAAATATTGCAACATTATCAAATATTACAGTAGAATCAACTGCAGGTGTTAAAATCGGAAGCTTTGGTCTAAAACCATTTATTCCAGATGAATTTATACCTGATGAAGATAATGCTAATCAAATGACATATAACGTATCAGTTCCAGTAGATACAACTGAATTCGTTATTAAATATGTTAAAACTGAACCACATGAAACAGTAAGTGGTGATGGTAGATTTACATTAAATACAACTAGTGAAGATTCAATTACAGAACAAGTTATTACTGTTACAAGTGAAGATAGTTTAGTAGTACATAATTACTTATTAAAAATATCTAGAGAAAAATCAAGCGATAATTTCTTATCTAATATTACTGTTACAAGTAAAGATGATTCTAAGAATTATCCATTAAATGAAACTTTTAAGAAAGATAAAAATATCTATTCTGTTAATGTAGCAGGTGATGTTGAAGAAGTTAAAATTAATGCAACTTTAAGTGATTTAAGATCATCAATTGAAGATAAAGAAAATATTTTAAATACACATTCACTACAAGTAGGAGATAATCAATTTACTATTAAAGTAATGAGTGAATCTGGTTCACCAAATACTTATACATTAAATATTATTAGAGCTAAAAAGCCATATAATGATTTAAAAAAATTAGTAGTTGATTCAAATACATTATTAGATAAAGAAAACTCAATTAATTTACTAGATGAAAATAATACATATACATTTGAAGAAAATGTAGGATATGATACTACAAGAGTACCAATTGTTGCTAACAAGGAAGATGATGATGCTTCAGTTAAGATTGTTGTTGAAAATGAAGCAGGTGTTAAAACAGAAGTAACAACTGGAAATGTAACATTATCAACTGGATTAAATGTTATTACAGTTAGTGTTACAGCTCAAAATAATGATGTAAAAGAATACAAAATTAAAATAACAAGAGATAAAAATAATGATGCAACATTAAGAACAATAACTGTACTTAATGTAAGAGGTAATCAATCAGAAGTAATTACTATTGAAGAAGGAGTATATAGATATAGTTTAGAAGTAGAACAAGCTAAAGCTATACTAAGACAATCAGAAGTATCAGTAGGATTAAATGATAACAATGCATCTTATGAATTAGATAGTGATATGAACCTAATCACAAGTGATCCAGGTGAATATCCAAACTCATTTAATATTAAAGTTACAGCAGAAGATGGAAAAACAATTCAAAATTATCAATTAATCATTAGAAGACCTAAATCTTCTGATGCAAGAATTGATTCAATTACATTAATTGGTGCATCGAATGAATCTCAATTTGATAAAGATACTTTTGAATATACATTAGATATCCCATACAATAGAGATACATTTACAATTACATCAATTCCATATGAAAATACAACTTTAATTACAGGTAATAATACATATAAATATAATTTAGATGAAGATAAAAAACCATATATTACATATACTGATGATGAAAATAATGAACAAAGAATTGAAGGTTCAAAAATCACATTAGTTGGTACAGCTGAAGATGGTTCACATGAAATATATACATTTAATATTGTATCTGCTAAGAGTGAAGATACAGTAATTACAAATCTATATGTTCAAGATCAACCATTTACTGAAAGCTTTAGACAAACAGTTAATGATTATACATTGAAAAATAACTTAGAAGTATCACAAGATGCTTTAAGAATAGTAGCAGAAAGAAGAAATGATAATGCTATTTATGTATGTATCATTGATGGTATGACATACGATTGTCAAAATGAAACATTGCCAATTCCACCAGAAGCTGGAACAAAGACAATTACAGTTAGAATCATAAGTTCATCAAGAACTAAGACAAAAGATTATCGTATTAAATATACTAAAGTATTATCTGCTGATGCAGACCTTTCAACATTAAGTATTGTAAATCCAAGTATTAATATAGGATTTAATAGAGCAACAAACATCTATGGTGTTAATGTTGGAAATGAAGTTGAAAGTGCTAAACTAAGATTTACAACTAGTGATATTAATGCATCAGTATCAATTGATGGAGTAGAATTAGTTCCAACTGGACATGTTTATGAATATACAATGGAAAATCTACAAGTTGGTAATAATAAAGTAAGAATTGATATTACTGCACAAGATGGTAAAACAACAAATTACTATGAACTAACATTAAAGAGAGCACCTGAGGCTGCATCAAGTGATGCATACTTAAGTAGCTTAGCTGTAAAAGATTATCCATTTATAGGTAAAGACTTCAATATGGAAGAAACATCATATACAATTGGTGAAATTCCATATAAACTAGATAAATTAGAAATCCTTGCTAAAACAAATCATGCTAAATCTAATATTACTTATAATCTAGATGGAGAAAATGCTCAATTAAGTAAAGTAATTTACTTACCAATTGAAGAGGGAACACATACTATATATGTTAATGTTACAGCAGAAGATACTACATTAAAAACATATACAATAACATATAATAAGACTCCAAATAAAAATAACAAATTAACAAGTATTACATTAGATAGAGCTCAACTAGATTTTAATCCAACTAAGAATGTCTATGATGTAACTGTTGATAAAGATACAACATCTATGATAGCAACAATTATTGTTGCATCACCTCTAGCTGATGTTGAAATAAATTCATCTAAATATAGTGCTCCAAATACATCTGCTATAGTTTATAACATCGATTCACTACAACCTGGAAATAATGTATTCCAAGTTAAAGTAATCGCTGAAGATGGAACACCAAACGTTTATAGCATTAATATTAAAAGAGAACAAGAACAATTTATTACATCTGAAGAATATGGTCATAAAATAGAAAACGGTATGATAAAGACTGTTAAAGTTAATGACAATATCTTAGATATGAAAAACCAATTAGATAATGAAAATGCTCACTTAGAAATCTGGAATGCTCAAGATACAAGACAATTAAGTGATTCAGAAAAAGTAGCAACTGGTCAAATAGTTAAATTAATTATTGACGGTGTAGAATATGATAGAAAATACATAGTAGTCCTAGGTGATACAGATGGTAATGGTAACATTACACCATTTGATGCAGTTAAAGTAATTAATCACTACTTAGAAAAAACATATTTAGTAGGACCTTACTTACAAGCTGCAGACACTGATAAGAATACTAATGTAACACCATTTGATGCTGTTAAGATAATTAATCACTATTTAGAAAAGAATTCATTATTCAATTAGAAAATGAGGTAAATTTATGAAACAAAAAATAAAAGTATTATTCTTATTGCTTTTGCTTATAGTTCCTTCAGTAGTTTTTGCTGAAGGAACTGCAACATGCGA
>JAEEGF012251381.1_pt1 | contig 11526 bp, 11 predicted proteins | sample 9134171 | NCBI WGS metagenome assembly JAEEGF01 (sample SAMN16246542, study PRJNA631951) | gut metagenome | biome: gut microbiome; feature: rumen; material: AP-attached | host: Bos | place: Iran: Karaj | collected 2018-10 | reverse complement strand
ACGGGCGGCGAACTCGACGGACGGAGGCCTGTCCCCGGTGACGAACGAGCGGCGGACCTCGTCCTTCGCCACGCGCCCGTCGGCAAACGGCAGCCCCGCCTTGACGGTCACCTGGTACTTCGTCCGCGGCTGGTAATCCGCCTTCAGGTAAACGGTCTGGTTCCAGTTGTAGTAGTCAATCGTGATCGGACCGGGGTTCGGGACGATCGTCACGTAGTTCAGGAACTCCTCAAGGTCCGGCGTGTCCGACGCCTTCACCGTGATCGTCCGCAACCCGTTCATGGCAATGCCGTTGATTTCCGGATCGACCGGCTGCTTGGGCTTCTCGGCGTCCGCCGGCTTGGCGGCCTCGGGCCTCTCGGCGGACGCAACCGCCCCCGTCGGGAGGGCCGCGCTCGCCGTTCCCGTGGAGAGGGCCGGGCCTGCCGCGGCCGCGACGGTTTGCGTGGCCTCGCCCCCAGTTTGCCGCCGGCCGGAATCGGCATTTGAATCGCCGCAGCCGCAGAATGTCGTAACAACAGAGGCGCACGCGACAAGCGCCAGTGCTTTCATTTTCGAATTGCTCATCTTGCCGGGACTTTCAAAAGGATGTTCAAATGAATTAGGTGTGAATTATACTCTGGGCTGACGAGAATGCAAGCAGGAAATGAAAAAATGTTCAGTAGAGAAGATAATGTGCGCCATAAAACGAACGCTCGCTGTTTTGACGGCGACCGTCGCCGACTTGCTCGGCAAGGCATCACCGTCACTTCACCATGCTCTTGACATGGGCGTCGAGTTCCGACGGCTCGTATACCTTTCCATCCCAGTCAGACGGGACAACTCCTGCCGGATAGACGGCGAATCCCTTGTCCTTCTTAATTATATCCATCATGTCGCCGCGACGGAAACCGCCGCACTTCCTACAATAGTATTGTGCCCATAACTTATCCAACACGCCGGTTTTCTTTCTGCACACACCGGCAAAGAACACATCTGGCGACGCACACGAACAGATTTTCCGCTCATTCTTTTTCTTGTCCTTGACTTCTAACGAATACTTGACGGCCATGCATTCAGCACAAAGGATGACAATTGAATACCCGTCATCCAGCCCGTTCTGCCATTTCTGGGGTTTGAGATTAGCTGTCTCATGTTTACACTTGCAGGCGTTACAACCTTCAGCCCGCTTAAACTGAGAAGGGTCAAACTCTTCCGAGGCAGGACCTCCTATCGGCCTCTTTTCACCCGGTTGACGATATTGCAGAACCTCTTCAAATGAAGGTTCGCCCCTCGCATTTGCAAGAAACAAATCAACCAACGATTGGCAATTAAACCCCGCGAAGCTCATCTTGCTCGCGTCTTCTTCCACTATTTTGTAATTTCTTCGCGCATCACTATCATACGCGTCAAACGCCATGTCCGCTCCGGCCTTCCCACCTACCAGCATGCCACGTCCACCGCCAAACGCAAGCCCAACCGCAGAGCCGGCAGCCGCAAATGCAATCGGATCTACCTTATTCAGGGACGCATAGTATGAATCCTCTGCCTGAGACTTGGTTCGATCCCGTGAACGGACATAATCTTCAAACGACATCTCCACTATGCCAAGAGGTTTCTCCTTGTCATATTTGTCAAGGGTCTTTTCCGAAAAGATCTTCGCCTTCTCGGTCTTCGTGAAACTACCCGTCAAACCGAAGTTCTCATATACGGCCCCAGTTTCTTTGTCTTCCACGACGATCTGAACATGAGCCGCAGTTCCTTCGGTATACGATTGCAGCAGGCCGCCCTTGTCGGCCTCCAGCGGTCTTTGAAGGAACTTGATCACAACGTTCCTGGGGTGAGAAGAACCGTCTGCCGCAATCCCAGAAGATGCTCTCCCTGTACTCGTACAAACGCGCGCCGCACCTTGCTGCCTTACCTCCGTCCCCCCAACCTGCTCCGTTGTGGCAAACCATCTCGGCACCGCCACAACATCATTGGCAAGCAAAAAAGCACCAAGCGCAATGTTCAAACGACATATAAATCTCATGCTCATCAAAGGCACAAGCCGCCGCCAATCGCCGACACCCTTATACGCGAACCCGTCATTTACCATCGATCTCATTAGTCTCCGCCAATTGTGAAATGCGTTTCCATATTTTGTTCTCTTGTTCCATAAGGCCCATTTCGTGCATCATGGTAGGGCCAAGAGGCATACCCCCTGTATGATCGAGCTCTCGAATCCGGCCGCAAAAATTACACACGTAAAAATCATCCTCGTCCGTCATGCCCCATCCCACTTGTATTGGATCGGGAATCTGGCATCGGCAAAGTCCTGAAGCGATAACGGATCCGTCAGGCATCGAAAGCAACTTTTCATTCGCCTGTCTCAGCATGCCGCCCATTTGCTCATTAAGTGCCTCAATCTGGGAAGTTGTCATGCCTCGCGTACGACGTTTCTCAAACGCCTGTACTATTCGTTGATCTGTAATACCATGATGACCATCTTCTGGTCCTGACGGCTGAATCACCCTCCCGCATCTACGGCATAATGAATACTCGTAATCTCCAATCAGGATTAGTCTGTTCCTCGTATGTACACCTTCTCCCACATGATATACAATACCCCGTTCATGCGGATCACACTTGCACCATCCGCGAACGCCCATGATTTCGCACCAGCAAGTTACGGCTCCAAGCGCACCAGAGGTCTCGGCATTCCCCTTCTGCAACTCTGCCTTTACCCTTGCGACATCTTTCGCCCCATATCTGAACGGTTCATGCCCAGGTGGCCATAAATGGGAAAGGCTATTGTCGTCAACAAAATCTGGACGCGGAAAAACTGTTTCACTTCCATCATCTCCAACTAAAAATACCGCTGTCAAATCATATCGTAGCAACTGCGCAGCCTTTCCTTCGCAGGAACACACTACTATGTAATGGTAACATTCTCTCTCGTTTATAAGTTGCTGATTGCACCCTTGATCCTTAAGAAAATTTACCAACATTGACTTAATACGATAGACGTTTTCCACATCAAGCTTTGATGGCCAATTGGCATAAGCGTTGAAAGGGTGGTTGTGCATATGTATAAAAGTAGACGTACGCAAAGGCATGCCTCCAGGATTGCTATTCCTATCACCTATCTTGTGATCCTGAATCTTGCCGTTTCTGTTGCATAACACAGCAAGCTCTTTTTCTACGCCACAAAAACTAGAAAATTGCCCCATTTTTCCATATGCAATCTTATTCGCATCTTTTTTGGAAATCATTTTCTGTGTCTCGCAAAAAGCGTTCTGATTTCCTGTTGAATCATCCTTTTCAAGTCGATTGCGATTGGTACCGGCTGTTACCGAATCTCTATCAGACGATTTTTGTTGTAATTCTACGAGGCCTCGTGTAGCGTCACCATTGGCCTCATGCCGAGGTAAGGTCTGTTGGTTCTTGACTTTATCATTGTCTTGCACTTGTCCAGGCCCCCATTCCTTTCCTTCTGCATCTACACATCTAACTAAGCGACCGTCTCTATCGAAATCCATGCTACCAGAGCAAACTCGTCCGATCCGCCCCCCTTTGTTGTCATGAACTGTACCATCCCAGCTTACAGTACCTCTACGACCGTTGCCCAAATTAGCTCTCCCGCCAGCATCTACAGATCCCTTGACTTCTCCGCCATTGGAACTCTGAGTGGCGTTATTAGCAACAGGATCCCCACCCACGATCTGTTGATCGTATTTAGGCACGGCCCTTTCCGAATTGCCCGCTCCATAACGAGCATCAGGTCCCGACCATGCAGAACAACAGACAAAACAAAAAAGTATGGTTACAAGTGCCTGACAACAATTTAAACACCTTATCATTTGTCATTCTCCGTTTTGATAAATGCCATGGCAAGCTAGGAGATCAATGTATAAAACCTTGTATGTCAGTCAATGATAACTGCTTCAACTCTACTCCTTCAAGCAAGCCTCTTGCGACAGCGGTCTTCATTAACCCATCAAGATGTTCCAACTGTGGCCGAAGTGTTGAGACAACCCTATCGCCAACTTGTTTAACAATACGCTGTTTTTCGTTCCTCGGAACAGGAAGTGCGTCTATTTTCTTGCAAATAACCACACACTCTTCCCAAAATCCCTTAATGTAAGAATTATGCTCAGAAATCTGGTCTTGAGAGATTTTCCGCCCCCCATCAACCAACAATTGCGCGAACGAAAGAAGCTTCTTTACCTGCGCCTCAAGTTTAGATGTGTCAAAGTCCGGGACAGCAACCGTAGATATATTCTTATTCATTTGTCTAAGAAACTCGTTTGCCACATTCTTTAGCTTAGGATAGTTTTCTGCGATACGTATTGCGGCATCCTTCTCTGACAGTTTATTTCCACCCATGTGCGCCATCATTTCCTGTATAAAATGACGATCTTCATAGCTCATTTCGTCTAACGCACCTCCGTATTTCTGATCCACGAGAAAATGAATAGTTTCATGCACAACAGTATCTGGGAAATTCCCATCTGAAAAAATTCTATTCAGCACATTGTCATTGATTTTCATCTGATAGTTTTCTTTTAAAAATTCACGACCATATAGAGCATCCGTTCCCCAGCCAAGATCTTCTCTTTTCGCAACAATCTTCGCACAAGTCCCGCCTATCTCATAAGTTGTTTCCTTGTAGGGAAAAGAAACCATTGGTGTTTGCACTTCTAATGTTTGATAATCTGATTGGGACTGAATAAGAGGATAAGAGAAACCATTATTATTCTGCTTGCTTGATCTCGAGGTACTGGAATAATCTGGTGTTAGAGGTCGCGCGTCTGCATTACAAAAAGAAAGGACTGCGGTCAGCATAACATAGTAAGTAATCTCCCTCGCCATATCTTCAGCACTTTCTCATTCTTCATCGCTGTGAATGTATATTCACTGCGAATTCGTCTACCATAGAATTCGATCCTGTTTCAAACAGTCGTGGCGGCAAAATCCGCCACGACTGTTTGCCTTCATAACCCTTTCGCTTTCTCCATGAGCTGATCAACTGTCGGGGATTGAGGCGCAACCGTTTCGCTACCCCCGGGAGGAGTGAGTTTCATGTCTTTGACTTTCCCGTTGTCTATCTTTACGCCGCTGTTCTTCCAGTATTGCGCCGTGCCGTCCGCCAATGTCCTGCGCACGTAGTCGTCGGTCTCGCCTGTTTTGCGGATGCGGTCAACCGTCTCGGCGAACAGCGTCTCGCTTTTGAAGCGCTCGCGCCCCGTTGCATCGAGCTGAAGGACGACGTTGTAGGTCTGTCCGTCCGTGAAGAACGCCTTCACCCTATATGGCACGCAGAACGGATATTCGACCACGAGATTGTGGACGCCCCTTGTCGTCTCGATCATCGCGGGGACGGTCCCCATCGCGACGCCGTCGATCTTTACGTCCGCGCCCTGTATATTGCAGGTAAAGTTTACGCGCGCGACGTTGGCCGGCTCGACTTTCTCCCAACCCGCCACGGCGACCTTCGCGAGCAGTTTCTCCGCCGCCTTTGCGGCCGCCGCGTGCATCAGACCCTCGTACAAAGTCGCGGTATCGGACTTGACCTTCTCGGCCGTGTAATTCTTGCTGAGCTCCACGCCGTCAACACCGCAGACGGTCTCGCCAGTCGCTACATCCGCAAGGTTAAGGGCGATGCGGACCTTGAGCGTATGGGCGACAGCCGGGGCGCCAATGTCTTCACCCGTAAACTCCTGGATGGAGGCCGTGACGACGCCGTCCGCGTTCAGCATGCGCCCGACCTCCCGTACCGACCCCTCGGGCATGGTCTCGCCCGCCGCCGTGCGATTCTGGTTGACGCCGATCACGTTGTGCGGATTCACCACGTGAAACGTCTTACCGGAGAGTCTCGCGGTTAGGGTATCGGCAAATGCCGCCAACGGCAGATTCGACATGTCGGACGTGTGATTCTGCACGACAAGCGCGATGCGATAAGGTGCCTTTGATGCGACATGGCGATCTGCCGCTTTTGAAGTGACGGGCGCCATGTCATCCTTGAGGGCAACGCTTGTCGTGACCGCCTTAGCCGAATGTGGATACATCCATAGCGCCAAGACCGCGATTGTAGCAATCACCGCTGCCAGTGCTGCGGCTTTCCATGTCGTCGACGTCTTCATTTCACCACCGCCTTTCCCTTGTTCTTCGCAATCGTCTCGGTTCCCTCCCAGACGATCTTTCCCGTATGCAGATTGTGCACCGCCAGCCTGAAGCGGTACGTCCATGCGCGCGGTTCGTCAAAATACCGCAAGTCGCCAACCATGTAGAAATCGGGAGAACCGTGCTGCTTCAGGGCCGCCATTAGTTCCCCGTCCTCGGTGGGGCTGTTGCCGCTTGCGATGATGCGTTTCGTGATCGTCGTGACGAGCGCGTCGTCCTTCGCGTCGAACAAACCGGAGTTGAGAAGCGTCATGCGGAGGTTCTGTGAAGCCGCGCCGAGAAAATTGCCGACGTCCGCCGTGGGCGATTTGCCGCCGGTCAAGTCGACAAGTCCGCCGACGATGACGAGCGGGGCCCGCTCGATTTCCTTCTGCGCCTTGTCGTAGTTGGAGCGGAAGATGGGGTTCGTCCTCATGGCGGACACCAACTTCTGAATCGCGCCGTCGGTGTCGGCGAGCGCCAATTGCGGGTCGACGGGCGGAGGTGGCGGCAGGGGTGTCAGGGGTGGCGGGAGTGACGGGGGCGGACTTTCAATCCATTTGCGAAATTCAAGATTGTTCTTCCATTGTCGTACACAGTCTGCCGCCGCCGCATCAATCAATTCGTCAATATACTTCTGTCCATGATTGGCAACCTGCTCCGCAGAGTAGCTCGGGCTATTGGTGTTCACCTCCACGCCACCGCATACCGATGCGCCAGTTCGTGCATCGGCCAGGTTAACTTCCATGCGAATGGAGTATCTGTGATTTCTGGCCGCCACGCCGATGTAAGTCTTTGCGTCCTGTAATTGCCAGACCGACACGGTGACTCTACCGTGTGCTTTGTCTGCCTTGTCCTTAAAGAAATCCGGGTTGACAGTCTTAAGTCCGATCTGCGAGAGTTTAGTGGACAGGACGGCCTTAAGCTTTGGCAGGAGCAGCGCATCTACCTTCGATTCGCAGCAATTCGCAACAACAAGGCTGGCGGTGCGCGACTCCTGCGCGACCGCAGTCAAGGTCAGTGCCGTGGCGAGCGCAAGTACGATTGTCTTTCTCATTTTAACGCCTTTCATTTGTAGGTTTTTCCTGCATTGTCAGCATTGACGTCATCTTGCATGTCGCAGACGAAGGATCATGGACGTCGCATCCTTGGTCGGCGCAGTCATGAACAGATTCTCCGTCGCGCCGCCACCAATGTCCTTGCGTATCCAGGAATTGGACTCGGGCATTATTTCCATGCCGGACTTGTCAAACCAAGAAAATTTGTACTCAAAGGAAAAGGCGTCTTCTCTGTTGTAGTCCTCGGGGTCTCCATGAAGGTTTCTCACCGTCACGGACATGGCCAGGAAGCCGAGACTGTTACGGTTAAGAAGCGTCGATTCGACGGACAACCCGTCCTTGAAGCATGCGTCAACCGAGCGGATGCTGGGCGTAGCACCCTCTGTTTGGGAGATTTCCATCCCACCGTCCGAGTTGCACACCCGTGTAACCCGGCAACCGCACATAACGAACGCCGCCACGCATGCTGCGGCCATGAGCAGGGAGATCTTCTGCTTTCGCGTTTCCATCGTTTTCTGCCTTTCTTTTAGCTAGGAGTTTTCCATGACATCAGAGTTGTAGGTTATGCTGGGTGCCACTCCATATAATTTGACCGCTGTTGGCATCCAGTATCTTAAGATGGAGCCTCGGGTTGGCGTCATGCCCAGGGTTGGCGTCATCATAATCGGATTTTACATATCCCGTCACCTGGTAGTCAACTGCTCCCTCGAAGCCATCCATCTTCACATCATACAGGCCGGGTTCGTTCAACGAAACTTGGATATTGTTGCGGACTATTTCACAATCCGGGCGTTTATTATGGAGATTGTTTTCTATTTTGCCGACGACAATAACCGGACGACCACCCTTTGCTTTTACTACAGCAGCATAGTTCCGCTTGAATGCGGCACTTGAAAGCATCTTCGACATCAACAGACTGGTCGCAGACTCCAGATCGTACCGCTGGATTCCAATTGAGATTTCCGATTTGGGTCCATTTGGCCCAGACGGCGTTTTAGGCGGGACTGTCACAGTCTCGCAACCGCATAGGATGCCCAATGCCATTACGGCGCAACAACGCCAATCAACATTGACTCTTTTCATGTCATTTTCCTTTCTAAACGCTTTGTTTTCATTTCGTTTGGAACATCCTCGTCCGCGATATCGCCACCTCATTAATTCTTCTCGTCATTCGCACTTGAACTCAATTTCCAGCAGACCATCGTTAGTCGTTTGCTCGTTGGTGGTCTTGTAACGCGCACCCTTCGGCGGCCGTTTGCCAACAACATTCACAATGTTCTTCCGGGTAGCAAGTTCTTCGATATTGTCAATTGCCAATTTCTTGGCGGCGACCACATCACTATCGCCAAGTCGGACGGTGATCTTTCCGAAACCGGTCGCATCATCGTACTCTAGCCGCATCACGCTCACCTTCATAAACTTAGCGACTACAGTACCCTTTATCGTCGATCCCGAATGGTTCCAGAAAGGATATGACAACCCGATGTCATCAACACCGAGACTTGGATGAGCCGTCATGAATTCCTTAACGAGCTGGCAGCGCATTGCAGACCGGGCTTTCGCTGCCGCATCGAAAGTGTCATTGCCAATCAGCTGTATCTCAAAGTCGTATTGGCATTGACTGGCCGCATCTAGGCTCTTGACGAATCTGACCACCGAATACGAGGGCTTCGAACGGCGCGGCGCCTCCCCGCCTGTAGGCGAGTCGCCTACGGCATCTCCATTAACAAGTACTTTGCTGATTTCATCCCACTTTGGCTCTTTCACGTATCCGAGAATCCGGCAATCAGACTCCACGGCGGAAATGACGTCCTCGTAAATCTTCGCAGAAACCGTATTCGTCTTCATCGTATATGCCCATGCCCTGACTTCCTTCGTGACGACTTTAGACATCATTCTGTGAAGTGAATCGGCAATGTCCTGCCTGTCATGTTTGGCTGTCGCGATATCGGACAATTGGGCCATTGCGGCAACGGAGAATGCAGAGTCCATGGCTGAGTCTGGAAACAAATCGGACGTGTAGCTTGAGCGCTTTGCACAGGTGATGAGATACTTTACCGTATCTGCTTCATGTTCAGGATACCAGTTTTTCAGAAGTTTTGCGAGACCGTATTCGCCATAGCGGCTACCGGATTTGATGAGGTCTTCATACTTCTCACTCGCGAATCGGATGTTGTCGTATCGTCGGTGATCGTTAGTGAGAGAAAACTCAGCAAGACGGCCTTTTTCAAATTCCATTTTGAACTTGAGCGCCTCTGGGCCATTCGGGTCAGGCCGCATGTTGTCGGTCAAGCATCCTGACAACACGATGGACATCAGGAGAAATAGCGCTACCGTCATCAGTTTGTCCATTCTGTCATTCCCTGTCTGGTTCTTCACTTAAGAACACCTTGCAGATTTCATCCCACTTGAACACGTTCATGTTCTCGCGGCTCTGACGAGCGGATTCCACGGCAGAAATGACATCCCCGTAGATCGCCGCAGCATCCGCATCCGCCTTCGTCTTTTCCGCCCATGCCCGTACTTCCGGCGTGACGAGGCCGGATATCTCGCTGCGCAATGAAGCGGCAATTTCCGGTCTGCCATGGTTGAATGCCACGATCTCAGACAGCTTGGCCATCGCGGCGACGGAAAACGCTGACTCCATGGCGGGATCGGGAAACAGATCGGGCGTATGGCTTGAATGTTTCGCACAGGAGAGGAGAAGTTTTACCGCCTCCCGACTGCCGGGTTCCCTGCGAAGCAGAAGCATTGCGAGACCATACTCACCATAGCGGCTACCGCGTTCGACGAGCCAGCCATACGTATCTCCAGCGATCTTGCCGTCACCTTGAAATTCAGCACGACGCCCAACCTCAACCAGTTTCCTGTGCTGTAAATCCAGTACCGCTGCGCCCCCCGGTGGAGGCTGGCTGTCGTCGATGATCAGGCATCCCGACAACACGGCGACCACCGGAAGAAATAGCGCAGGGCACCTCATCTCTTACTTCGCCTTGTTTGCGACCTTTTCAATTCCCGTGATACGGGCCGGCCACCCTTTCACCTTACAGGTAGCCTCCGAGTAGAACATTCCGTAGCTCTTGGTCTCCACTTCATACATCGTGCCAATGAGCGCATCGCACTTCTTCTGCTGGCAGGCCTTGTAGAGGGCGGCGTTGCGAGCCTTGCTTTCAAGGCTGTAATTACGAACGCCAAAGAAGTTCCTCACCTCCTGATCACGGAGCATCCAAGGTGCCTTGTCACTAGAACCGCCGCAGAAGCCAAACAAACCACCGTAGACAGTGGCAGTCGTTTCTATTGTGTTGTCTTCATTCTCCCAGTGGATCTGGTATTCATCCGGCTTGGGGTCGGGGAGATTCGCGTAAGAACCGCCCTTCGTCACGGCGCTGGACATGCAGCCCGTCATCACCGAACACGCGACCATGCCGATTGCGGCCATCGTCAGTTTCTTCATTCTTTCGTTCCTTTCGTTTTCTCTGTTTGTATGCGATTCCGGCACGCGCCGGAATCAAATCGAACCTTCTTCTGCGAGATCGGCCCTTTACAGCTTCACCCGCGACTCGATGCCCTCCCACACGACCTTGCCGGTCTTGAGGCTGTGGATGGCGATGCGAAGCTTGTAGGTATGGTAGCCGCCGACGTCCGCGAAATGGCGCAGGTCACCCAGCACGATAAAGTCAGGTGCCTCCTGGGCGCCAAACGACTGCATCAGGGCATCCACGTTCTCGATGCCACCGTCCGCACCGCTGATGATGCGGGACTTGATCGCATCGGAGGCGTTGTCGTTCTTGACCTCGAAGAGCGCCGAGTCGAACAGCATGGCGCGTATCGTGTCGTTAGCCGAATCAAGACGTCCCTGAACGCGGTCGCTCGTCAAGTTCGCAATGTTCCCGTTCACCACGATCGGCAGCTTCCCCGCCTTCGCCGCCTTCGCCGCGCTGTAGTTCTTGGCGAATTGTGGATGCGCCAGCATCTTCTGGACCAGCCGTTGCACGCACGATTCCAGGTCGTACATCGTCACGCTGCCCGGCGTTCCCGGTATGACCGTGCCGGGATCGATGTACTTCGCACCGCCGGGTTGTTGCGTAACGCACCCTACAACTCCGCCAATCAAGACCACGGCCAAAGCCGACTTAAGCATTCTCTTCATCATCTCTCTTCCTTTCTGACGTTGACAGCAACCTCATCCACTCGGCAAGGCTCAGATGCCGAGCGGATGTCAATAGTGTACCATATTTCACGCCGTACGGGGAAAAAATATATTCCGCCAATCTTCTCGCCTCAAAATCTCAAGCCCTCAGTTGCGTTCGTTTCGGAGCGCGGGGTCGAGAATGTCGCGCAGTTC
>JAEEGF011390316.1_pt1 | contig 11526 bp, 10 predicted proteins | sample 9134171 | NCBI WGS metagenome assembly JAEEGF01 (sample SAMN16246542, study PRJNA631951) | gut metagenome | biome: gut microbiome; feature: rumen; material: AP-attached | host: Bos | place: Iran: Karaj | collected 2018-10 | reverse complement strand
TGCAGACATGAAACGAATGAAGAGAGAAGCTACGAGGATGGATGTCGGTGCTAAGGTGCTGATATGCAGCCCGATTTTACCCCCCCCAATTTCTTCAGGTAGTCCTCTCCCCACATTATATTTACTCTACGATTCCCTGCAGCACGAGGCTCGCCCCCGTTGCCGCAGGGCTTTGTCGTTTAATCCCTTTCGTGCATGATATGTCGCAGGCGTCGTAAGCCCAACCCTCAGGATCGCATTGCCTTGCGCATTGCCGACCGCTACGGTCTGACCTTCGAGTATAAGGTTGCCCGCCGTCATGGCCTCTCGCCCGTCGAGGCACTCGACGAGTGGGACATGCTGACCGACGAGGCTCGCCGCCTGCTATGCACGTAACCCCCCTGAGCTCTGTGGAGCTCAGATGTTTCATTAAGAAACAAGCTTTGTATAAAAATTCACTTACCTCGTTGGGCTGTGAAGTTCGACGAGGCTTTCAAAAGCAAACGAACTAAAACAATAGAAACGTAACCCTCTCCCGCGAGGACGTAAAATAATTCCCGAGTATCATTGGGAATTGCGGCAAGAGAGCCGGAAAATTAAGTTATTAATAAAAAAAATAAACACCCCCTCGTTGGACTGTGAAGCTCGGCGAGGTTTCAAAAGAGAACGAACTAAAACAAGATATATGGACGAAGAACAATTGATATTAGAGCTGTTTCAACAGGAACGCCGTTTGGCTCCTGCTGCCGAGGATTTGCGTAGGTCTCTGAACAAGATCATAGACCGCTATAATCTCGACGGCAAAGATGTGCTCTCACTTCTGGCTCGCGTCAGTGCCGGATATATCCGTATTTTGGAGAAGGCCTTCGACATTGAAAGTGGCAAAACGCTGGTGGTAGATACCTTCCAGAATATATTATCCATATACCTCACTCACGTCGATATGAGCAACGTGCCTGTAGAGGTGGAGAAGATGGAACGAGAAAAGTTGAACTAAAAACAAGAGATATAACGTCCGTGGTGTTCACGTGACGCCTTCTAATATGCAATGAAGCTCTCGGGTAGGGCAAATCATTTGCTGTTCTATTATAACAAATAACCCTCGCCCTTCGTGAGAATCGCGAGGTTTTCAAAAGAAAACAAATAAAAATAAGATATGGCAAATAATTTGAACGAAACAAAAACAAATCTCATTACAGAGATAAACCAGCGAGTGGAAGATAAGATATTAGAGCCTTCCAATGCTGCTGTGTTGACTAAATTAATAGAGAAGGCAGAAACCTCTGAAGAGGCTTCTATCATTGCGGCCTTAGGTACGACCTACAAACGTACAGGTTTCCACTTCGACAAGCGTTTAGAGAAACACATGATGACAAACACTATCAAATATTTCAAGAAAAACGAAGCGTTGAGTTTTGGTGAAGCAAAAGAAGGTGAGCCTGTACATAAACTTATTATTGGCGATAATTACGATGCATTGAATAATCTACTTATACAATATAAGGGAAAGGTGGATGTTATATATATTGATCCTCCTTATGGGAAAGACAGCATGGGCAGTTTTGCACAAACTGAATATAATAATGCGATTAGTCGAGACAATTTGCTTTCGATGCTTTACTTCCGTTTGCAGTTGGCGAAACAATTGCTTTCTGATGATGGTGTTATTTTCTGTAGTATTGATGACAGAAACCAATCATATGTGAAGTGTCTATTTGACGAGATATTCGGAGAAAAGAATTTGGTATGTAACTTTATGTGGAAGAAGACCGACACAGCTCCTTCTCTTTCAAATAAAGTCCGCAAGAAGTTAGAATATGTTCTTTGTTATACGAAATATTATAATTCAAGTCGAATATTTGCCCAAGGCTTCGTTGATGGAGGAGATGCTCCCTTATTAAATAATGGGAATCCACTTGGTGTACTTGAATTCCCAATAGGGACGGTACATTTTAATATACCTGATGGAATATATAGCCATGAGGCAAATCACAGTATTAAATTGCTTAAGGATGTGGTTGTGAAAGATGGAGTAAACTCAACTCCACTTATAGCAGAAGCCCACTACAAATGGGGGAAACACAATCTAAAACAAGAGATTGAAAGTGGTACTTATTTTTTAATCAAGAGCAAACAGTTCTCTATAAGATATCAAAAAGAAGGTAAAGCAAAAAAAACGCCTTCAAATATAATTGATAGTGACGTTAATGTTGGAACAAACGAAAGTGCAAATACCGAACTTGAGAAATTAGGGTTTGGTGGAGAATTTGACTATGCAAAACCTGTTTCCTTAATAGAATTTCTATGTAAAATGGGGTTTTGGGAACAAGACAACATTACCGTACTTGATTTTTTTGCAGGTTCTGGTACTACAGGGCATGCCGTTCTCAATTTAAACAAAGACGGTGGAAAACGTACTTTTTTACTATGTCAAATTAATGAAAAAACAGAATCAGCTCCTAACGGCATTGCTTATGATGTAACATCAAAACGTCTTAAACGTATTATGACGGGTGAATGTTATGATGGAAGTAACGATTTCAAATGGATAAAAGAAAATGAGCCTTACGGCGGCAAGCTAGAGGTTTACGAGATTGCTGAAGTAGAGAATACTTGCGCTAAAAAGGGTGAGACGGCATTTGATGTCATTGACGAAACTCTATATGGCAAAGAGAAATTTGCAACCTTGCGCGATAAAATAGAATGGGTGTGTAATAACTTTGAGCAGACTCAATGGACTGCTCCTGGGATTGAAGATTAAATGTCATGCTACAGGAAGTAAAAGATTTGCAAAATAGAGCCGTTGCTGAACTGTTCAGAAAAGCACACGGCAAAAAGAAAGAGTTGACTTTCCGTGCTCCAACGGGCAGTGGAAAGACGCACATGATGGCAGATTTTATGAACAGAATTCTGGAAGAGCAGAAGGATGTGGTATTCCTTGTTTCTACTCTTTCTAAGGGAGGTTTGCCACAACAGAATTATGAATCGTTCAGAAAAAGTGCAGACACAAACTGCCCCCATCTTAAACCTTATCTTATAAACACAGAAATATCAGGAGAGGAAGATTTGTTTATTCCTCTTGACTTTAATGTGTATGTCCTACCCCGAGACTTATATAAAGAAGGTGGCATACTAAAACGAGGTGCTTTCGACAATTTCTTGCAGACTATGACCTATAGATTTTTCGGGGAAGGAAGAGGTAAAAGGATATTTCTTGTTCGCGATGAATGCCATCAGGCTACAAACAACCTCGACGAGAAGAAACCTTTCTTTGAAAGAATCTTTAATTTCTCTGCAACACCAGCAAGACCATTCGACGTTGAGATAACGGATGAGGAGGCGGAAGAAGCTAAATTGATAAAACACATAAAGTTGGAAGAAGATGCCAGCTTTACTGTAGATGATGCACTTGATAAACTTCTTGAAATAAGGGAGGAATATATCAATCTGTTAGGCGTGAGGCCTTGTCTGATTATTCAAATATCTAATGCAAAGAAAGCAGAAGAGGAATTGAATAATACGATTATGCCAGCACTAAATCGCCATCAGTCCATAAAATGGATGTCGATAGTTGATACTTATAAAAAGAATGGTGACCCGGATAAAAATAAGGAGAAACTGTTCGACACGAACGATGCCGTAAAAACGAAATTACCGCCATCTAAGTGGAAAGACTATGCAAAGCAGAAGGATTCAACTATTGATGTGATTATATTTAAAATGGTGATTAGCGAAGGTTGGGATATTCCTCGTGCTTGTATGCTTTATCAAGTACGCGATACACAAAGCGTTCAATTAGATGAACAAGTAGTTGGACGCGTGAGGCGTAATCCTCGCTTGCTCGATTTTGAAAAGCTAACACCTGAAGCACAGAAGTTAGCTTCAACTGCATGGATTTGGGGCGTAAGGCCAAAGAATATGGCACCTCCTATACCTGTACGTTTGTGGAAAGTTGGTGAAAATGATTTAAGGAGCCATCTTCGAATAGGTACAACCCGCCTTGAAGGTTTGAATGAGAGAAAAGAATTCGATGCAGAGTCTTTTATTTCAGCTCAAACTATTGAACGGAAGACAGACATCTTTACTCTATATAGAAAGATGTATAAGGCTGAAAATGAATTGCAAGATCTTTGTTATCAATATGCCTCTGATGATGTGCAAAGATGGTGGGACTTTGCTGAGTGTTTTGACAAAGTAAAACGAAAGTATGACACCTATATCTGCAATTATTCTGAAAGTATGGTTTATGACAAAGAAACTTCACTGCCAGAAAACTCCATGTACTCTCAGAGCACTAATCAAAATGACATAGAGGAATGGTTGTGGGAACATAAGGAAACGAATAGTCATAGATACTCTTTTGATAGTGATGCAGAATCTGACTGGGCAAACTTTCTTTCTGAAAATGCAGATGATTTCTGTGCTAGCGTTGAAACAACAACTGATGAAGAGTGTTATCTTTGGGGAAAGAATTTTCCCTACCAATCAGAAGTTCATTACGAATATTATGATGATGGCGTACATAAATCATATCCTGATTTTGTACTGAAAGACAAACATGGCAGGATACATATCTTTGAGGTCAAAAGCCTTGATGGAGATGAAAATGCAGGTTTTGACGTGGAAGAATACAAAAAGAAGATAGAGAAGCTAAAAGAATGCTATCTTCATTGTTCAATAAAACTTCCTAATCACCATTTCTATGTGCCTATCAAAGAAAATGGTTCATGGAACATTATTCGGTATTTGAATGGTGAAACAAAGACTTTCACCAAGAAAGAATTAAAGAAAGAACTTAAATCTACAGGAAATCTGATTCACTAAATATAATAAACCACTTAAAATAATACTGTTATGAAACGCATTGTTATTCTTTTGTTTTTTATGCTATCTTTAACCCTTTCGGGTTTTGCTCAAGAACCAGAATCTGCAAGACCCCTTACTGATACCGAAGTGGTGCGAAGGGTAGCAATAATGGATATAGAAGGGCAATTTTTTTATGATGTAGTAGTAACTATGAAATCCACTTCACCTGATTACCTTATTACAGACAAGTTTAAAGTTAAGGTGACTATTACGGATTCTAATGGTAAAAAGGTATGGAAGAAGACTTTTAAGAATGCATTTCTTTATGTATTTTCAAATGGTCAAGTACAAGTAGGAAAACGAAATTTCGACCAAATACTGATTCAGAAGTCTTCATTAACTGGGGATTTCTTAGGTAAGATTAGAGAGAAGGAAGGCATCTTTTAGACTATTAAAATATCACATATGATCTGACTCTAATATGAAGAAGTAAATAAAGAAAAAGAAGAAATCATAGTGCATTGTGCATGAAATGTTGTACCTTTGCACACAGAAATAATAAACATCGCGGAAAAAAGAGCCAGAAGCATTCGAAACTCCAGAACAACCACACTCGAAAGAGAAAAGAATTGAATACGATGGCTACCAGCTCACACCGAACAGGCGTGGGCATTGGTGGTATCAGCTATTCAATAGGTCGTGGTTGGCCTGGAGTTTGTTGTATCATTGATGCACCACGTCTCTTTCTAACCGCAACAAAGACAAAATAAATATACTATTTATAGCTTAAAACAATAATTTATGGATCAACAAGACTCACCATCGGAAGAGATAGTGATCGTCGGCAGTCGTTATGGGGCGCTTGCCGACGTTGTAAAGCCCATCTACGAGACGGGCACACCCATAAAAGAGAATAACATCAGAGGAATATTGGGGTTTGACGAGGTGATACTGGCTCCAGCAGACAACGACTTCGACAACTTAGCCGTAGGAGCCTATACGTCAGAACTGAAGTTGATAGGTCATGTGTGGATGTGTCAGTCGCCTGCCTTGCTGAAGTGGCTGAAAGATTCGGACAGGGACTATCTGAAGGCTCGCATTACGAGGCTGAGTGTGAAGGCTGGTGTGCTGATGGCTACGTGCGACTGTCCGTTGAAGCTGTTGCGAACGGAGCGCTGCCAGGCGAAGATTGACTTGGAATGGGCGAAGAACTTGCCTGAAGTGTTGACGAGCCTGACGGAGCAGAGCCTTGGGCTGGGGCTTCACCTGCTGAGGGACGAGCTGAAGGAGTCGGACCGATGGACGCCTCAGTTGCAGATGCGTATTGACAACTTGCTGAAGCAGTTGCCGCTCGACCTTTCGGGGCATCGCTACCGAGAGTGTATTGAGTTGTATAAGAAGATGATGGGTTCGAAAGATGCTGAGGTGCGGATGCAGGCTGAGATACTGTTGGCCTCGTTTGTTCATCGTGGCGCTCCTCATCAGATGCAGTGGTGGATGGAGAACTGGTTGCCCAGCTTCTTCCATGATGCTGCCGAGAGCGACTTGCTGGCTATCTTCAAGTCGGCACAATATACATTAGAAGATGTTGAGGAACTGTTGCGGCAGGCTCCTGCGAATCTGTTCCACTATTATGAGGCTAACCGTCTGCGGTTTGTACGGCAGCTGTATTATTTAGCATTGCCCAAGGAGGTGTATAATCGCCTGCTGACCTTGCTGGCGGTACGTGAGGCTATGCTGGCACAGGGCGAAGGTCGTGAGGTCGATGGCAACAAGCTGACAGCAACGCTTTTAGCCAAGGCGATAGCTACTTGTAAGGCTTTGATGTGGGGCAAAGCTGCCTATGCTGTGGTTTTCTGCGTGTGCAGGGATATGAATCTCGTGGAGGATAATGCTGCCAACTTTGAGCGCCTGTTGGCTGATGGCGGGACGGTGATTCCAGAAGGAACTATCAATACGACTATAAACAGAAATCCTTGGATGAAATTTTCCATTTTCAAATGGGAGGAAATGGGTGTAAAGGACAGGGCTTTGAAGTTAAGAAATGCGTTCAAGACAGAAATGGAAAACATTAAAAAACACAGAAAAGCGGCTTAATCAATCACAAAACTGTTAGGAATACTGTTAGAACTGTTAGGAATAGTGTTAGGAGTGCATAACGTTTCTTTATGCACTCTTTTTTTGTGCCTAATTTTGCGTTCAGAAACCGAGCGGGGAGAAAGGACGTCCCTCCTGCCGCGAGGTAAATCATTTTAATTATTAAACTATTATGCAACAATTAGCAATTATCAAACAGATTTTTCCGATCGTTGACCGGCAGTACACCAACCAGCAGGGACAGCCTGCCGTATTCACCAGCCAGGGCTTCTTGCTCACGGATGGCATCAACACGTTTTTCGCCGAGACGACGGGCAACTATGCCAAGGCGGCGCTGGGACTGAAACTCGAAGTGGGCATGACGGTGAACGTGCATCTGGTGGTGGATGCCAGAAAGTGGCAGACGCAACAAGGCGAAGACCGCTATGAGAATCGTGTAACTATCACTAACATAGCGCGTTGGGAGTAAAAAGTAAAACTGACAAAAGGACAAAAGGACAAAAGGACAATAAGCGAAAAATTAAATGGTAAATATAATAATATATTATAATATATTATATATTTAAGGGTTTTCTGAAATTCTCGGAATGTAAAAAACCGCTTAATGACAGTTTGTCCTTTTGACAGTTTGTCCTTTTCGAAAACAATTAAAACAGTAATAATATGGCAACTAACGAATTGAAAACCAGTAAGGTAAGACGGTTGCGCGGCTCAGCCAGCATCCGTGAAGACGGCACTTTCGACTTCCGTCCCGACGGACAGGGGGTGTCGAAGCAGGAGGACATCAAAACGGTGCGCAAGAGCCGTAGTTACCGCACGAGCGGCGAAAAGCAGCAGAGCATCGTGGCTCATATTGCGGTGGCTGCGGACACGAAAGACCCTGCTTATGAGATGTACAGGGACTTTCGCGAGATTACGAAGGATTTGGGAGGCTTCGAGCGCGTACCCGTGCCTGCGGGTAAGGTGCTGGAGAAGAACGACGACTTCCGCCTGACCGTGAACCAGGCTCAGGGGCGCATCGAGTGTGCATGGTCGATAGACCTGCGCGAGCATGCGGACTTCATGAAACAATTCTATGAACTATTAAATCAGCAGAGCAAATGTTTGTACTACAACGAAGATTTTTTGAAGCAACAGTGCCGTGTACTCGCGAAGCGTGGCGCGAAGTAACTGAGGCTGAGAGCACCGTGGGCACCATTGACCGTGCCCGCGAGTGCCTGGCACGGGGCGACCGCAAGGGTTACGACAAGCTGAAACGCTCGTTGCCGCTGGTGTGCTTCATGGCAACGTTCACACCCAACCGTGGCAGCAAGGGCACCAGTGCGGAGGCTCCGTGGCGCAGCCAGAAGCATGCGGTGCTGAACGGACTGGTGATGATGGATGTGGATCATGTGAGCAAGCCCACCCCCGACCCCTCCCGGGGGGGAGGGGAGGTGGAATCTCTTACGCCAGTTAAAGTCTTTATGAAGATTCCCGACCACATGTTCGACGAGAAGACGTGTCCCACACCTATCTTGCTGGTGCATGTGACACCGAGCGGCGACGGGCTGCGCATCGTGTTCAAGGCTGACCCGAAGCGCGGCAACATCAGCGACAACCAGCACTACATGGCCTCGGCGCTGGGGGTGACGTGTGACGAGGCCTGCAAGGATGCCTCGCGCGGCTCGTTCGTACCGAAGGCAGAAGACATTTTATTTATTAACGAAAACATTTTTGACTATGACAACAAAGAATTCGACGAGCGCTTCGGCGCTCTGTACAGAGAGACCCACCCCCAGCCCCTCCGAGGAGGGGAGAACCTGCGGAGCGACAAGCAACAAGAAGACAACCAGCAAAAAGCCCCGGCGCAGCAGCTCCTCCCCCTCGGGGAGGTCGGGAGGGGGTTGCTGGGGGAGGCCGGGAGAGGTTCTTATGCCGGCATCGCCCTCAGCGACATCGTCGCACGATACATTGAGAGAGAAGGAACGCCGGTTGTGGGCAAGCGCCACCAATATCTGCTGCAGATGGCTGCGCGGCTCAGGCCTCTCGTCGAGAGAAATAGCGAAAGACTCCGACACGTGGTGCGGACTGCAGGTTTCGTGCAGGATATGGACGCGGAGGGGGCCGCAGCTGAGGTTGACCGCATCGTTGCCGACGCTTGCGCGCTCAAGGGAGGATATGCTGTCGGTCAGAAGCTGCAAGCCGTCCTTGAGAGTCTTGGTTATCGGGGAGACGACGCCGACGGGCAGGGAGCGGCTGGCAAAGAGTTTAGCGACGCCGGCTGCCAGTTCTGGAGCCGACTTCGAGATTGTGTGGGAGAACCCTATTCCGAAGCCCTACAAGGAGTAGATGACGCCAACAAGGTGGGTGCGCTGTTTGCAGCCGGAGCCATGTTCTGCACGCTGATGACGCGCACGTGGTACACGCACTTCGACGGTCGCCAGCAGCGCATGAACCCGCAGGTGTATATCATCGGCGACCCTGCCAGCGGCAAGTCGTTTGCCGCCGAGATGGACGAGAGCATCATGGCTGCCATGAGGGCTGCCGACCAGCCGGCACGCGACGCCGAGGAGCGCTACAAGAAGGAGCAGAAGGCTCGCTCGACGTCGTCGAAGGCACAGAAGGGCGAGGCGCTGAAACAGCCCGAAGGGTGCATACGCTACCTGCCCAGCCGCACGTCGAACGCTATCTTCTACCGCCGTGCAAAGAACGCCAAGGAGGTGGTAGGCGGCGAGGTGTTGCCGCTGCACCTCTACACCTTCGACTCGGAGCTGGACTCGAGCATCACGGCACAGAGCGGCGGCTCATGGATTGGCAAGCACGACCTGGAGCTGAAGGCGTTTCACAACGAGGTGTCGGGTGTCGATTATGCCAACAACGACTCGGTGAACCAGCTGATTCCCATCTACTACAACCAGGTGGTGACGGGTACGCAGATTTCGCTGGCGAAGAAGGTGACGCTGCGCAACATCAACGACGGTCTGTGCTCGCGCATCGCCGTGTTCCGCATGGCGTCGCCACACTTCCAGATGATAGCCCGAGGCACGTCGTCAGAGAAGTATGCCCGCCAGCAGCGGCTGAAGGAGTGGGGCTTCTTCTTCGAGCGACAGCAGGGCGAGCTGCCCATCCAGCGGCTGGTAGATCATGTCTATTCGCTCTGCGAGGCTGCCGCTGCCGAGGCGGAGGCGAACAACGACACGGTGATGGACTACCTGCGCAAGCGTGCCGTGTTCTATGCCACATGGTTTGTCGTGCCGCAGATAGTGGCACGGCTGCGCGGACAGGAGGGCAAGACGCTGCAGGACGTGGAGGTCAGCGACGACGACCTGCGCCTATCGACCATCATCTACGACGCCGTGCTGTACTATCAGGACAAGTTCTTCGGGCAGATGCTGCAGGAGTCGTGGGAAAACGCCAAGCGCGAATTCGTACCGCGCCGCCGCAACAGCCGCTTTGCCGATGCCTACCGCCAGCTGCCGCAGGAGTTCACGGTGGATGACGTGGAGCGACTGATGGGCGTGACAAATAATGCTGCAAGAGCTCACTGCACCCGCTGGGTACAGGCAGGCTACACGAAGAGAAAGAGACAAGGAACGTATCAGAAACTAATATCAGACATCAAGGTATGAAACACGGAATGATTTCAGGTGCAACGAACTTCACCTACGACGAGCTGTGCCGTTCGACCACAGCGACCACCAAAGGACTGTCGAACAACCCCACCGAAGAGGTGCAGAAGAACCTCAAGAGGCTGGCGCAGCAGTATCTGCAACCGCTGCGCGACCACTTCGGATGCCAGATCATCATCAACAGCGCCTACCGCGCACCGATGGTCAACAAGGCCGTCGGAGGGTCGCCGACCTCCTGGCACCTCAAGGGCTGTGCCGCCGACATCCGCTGTCCCTCGGCATACGTCGCCGTGCAGTACGCCAACTTCTTCATCGACCGCTTCGAGAAGCAGGGCGTAGGCTTCGACGAGCTCTTCCTGAGCCGCAGCCGCAACGGAGGCTACTGGCTGCACGTCAGCTACAGTCCCACCGGTGACAACCGACTGCGATGCCAGGTGATGGTGTACTAATCGAAAGAGAGCGGGCTACTCCCGCTCTCTTTCTCAAATTAGTAATTAGTAATTAGTAATTAGAAATTATGATTACCTTTAAGATAAAAACTCTGTGTCTCTGTGTTGAAGATAAAAGGGGCTTTCGGCAAGGGCGAAGTTACGATTAGCGCCCCCCGATGTTACGTTTAGCAGGCCGCGAAAGTACGGCTCAAAGTAAAAGATATTTACAGCTTATTGTTTACAGTTTACAGTTTACAGTTTACGGTTTACAGTTTACAGTTTACGGTTTACGGTTTACAGTTTACAGTTTACGGTTTACAGGTAATCATAATTTCTAATTCCTAATTTCTAATTTATTCTCTGTGTCTCTGTGCTCTCTGTGTTGAAAATAAAAAATCCGTGAAATCCGTGGAATCCGTGCCTCTGTATTGAAATAAAAAAACAACTTTTTCTTTAAAAATCCGGCACGAGTGGAAAATAGTTAGTAATTTTGCAGTGGATTTAAGAAAGAGCGCTTTACATCAAGAGTCCAACACAAAAACAAAACCCTATGTTTAACTAAAAAAATTAAAAGTTTATGGCAAATTCACTTATCATGAGCTACG
>JAEEGF011174861.1_pt1 | contig 11526 bp, 10 predicted proteins | sample 9134171 | NCBI WGS metagenome assembly JAEEGF01 (sample SAMN16246542, study PRJNA631951) | gut metagenome | biome: gut microbiome; feature: rumen; material: AP-attached | host: Bos | place: Iran: Karaj | collected 2018-10 | reverse complement strand
TACTATCTTCGCGCGATATATTAAAGCAATAAAAAAGGCGAGTTTGGCGAATAATGTACCAAACCCGCTTGATTTTTACCTGAAAACGTTCTAGTGAAAATTATTTCTTTTTTCCGAGGAGCGTTACGATCTCATGGATCTTAAAGACTTTCTGTCCGTCGACATAGAATCTGTAGAGCTCTCCGTCCTTGTCGTAGATCTCGAAATGCTTGCCGTAGGATGCAACGAGTCCTCTCATCGTGTCGATCTCAAAGACCTTGGTCTGGAAAGGCGCTGCAGGGTCCAGCGTCCTGTCCTTGTACTTCTTCATCGGCTTGCCCTTCTTGTATGGGATGCCTTCTTCAGCGGGACAGTCCGTTCCGACGTATGTGATCTCCTTGTCAGTGATCGTGACCCTGCCCTTGCCTGTTTTCGCAAACGTGAATCTGTCGAAGACCTTGAACAGGTCAGCATTCATCTCCATCTTGAAGCCGCCGGCTTCGAGCTGGTCCTTTATAAGGCCCCTCTCCCACTCCGTCCACTTGTGGAGGTCATCGAAAACGACGCACTGCGGATCGACCTTCTCGATAAGGCCCGTGGGAAGATATCTTGCAGCGTTGCCGCAGTTGGAGCACTGGATCATGTCGTGCTTGCCGGAATTCATATACTGCATTGTATACTCGGAACCGCATCTCGGGCACGCATAAGCGATGTTCTGGAGGCCGGCAGCGAGCTTCCTGCTCTTGTACTTTCTCGGATTCTCGCGGATCCAGTCATTCTCGTTATAGTCAACCGCATCAAGGATCTTCTGCTGAAGCTCTTCAATCGATAATTCCTTGACTTCGTCGGAATAGATCTTCTTAACGAACTCGGCGCTGATCCTGCCCTTGCGCATTCCTGACTTTGACCATCTCGGCCACGCGAGGTAAGCGCCGTGGATGTGGGCAATATATACGGAAGCATTTGCTTTCTTGGCAAGTCTTGCGACACCGTCATCAAAGCCTATCGACTTACCGTCGACGTGTCTTGTAGCCTCAGGATATACGATGATGACGCCGTTACGCTTCATGACGCGCATCATGGCCTTAACAGCAGCGGTATCTACAACGAACTGCTTCTTTGGGATTGCACCGCCGAGCTTGAACCAGTGGCCCCATGCAGGTGCCCTGAATACGAACTCACCGGTAACGAAGTTTGCAGGTCTCGCCTTTGTAAGGCGGTTGATGATCATGGGGTCCAGATAGGACTCATGATTGGAGATAACGATAATGGGGCCTTCGTGATTAACGAATTCCATGTCGGGCTTTACCTTGATATGCGTATAAGCGCATACCAAAGGAACGATTATGCGCGAGCCTAAAAATCCAAAATAGAATTTGCTCGGCACACATCCTATATCATAATCGCGCGGCGCCTTAGAGCGGGAAGCCGCATTGCTCACGTTTTCCTGCATTTAACTACTCCGTGTATCTCAAGTTAGAAATGATAGCGTGAGTATTATACAACATTGTTAAGGCGCTTGCAGGCAAGTTTCTTTGATTTGTAAACCTATAATGCTAATCCAACGTGTTTTTATGATTCCATAATGCTTCCGTCAGCAATTTTTACGATTCTTGAGGTCTCTTTGGCCATATCTATATCATGGGTTACCATGATTATGGTCTTCCCTTTTTCGTTGAGTTTATGGAACAGCTCCATAATCTGCTTCTTTGTCTGAGTATCAAGCTGACCTGTCGGCTCATCTGCCAAAAGAATAGGATTGTCATTTACTATCGCTCTTGCAATTGCTACTCTCTGCTTCTGGCCACCGCTGAGTTTGATAACTGGTCTTTGATTAAGGTCAGCGATTCCCGTGAATTCAAGAGCTGACTTTATCTTGTCGTTCATGCCTTTCCGATTGCTCGAAAAATAGAACGGCACGACGAGGTTATCATAAACAGTACGGCTTGGAATCAAGCCAAAGTCCTGCAAAACGATACTTACAGTGCCATTTCGCATTCTGGCAAGTTCCTTTTCATTCATTTGGGTAGTTACACTGCCTTTTACACTGACCGTGCCTTCAGTTGGCTTATCAAGACATCCGATAAGGTGCAGAAGCGTTGATTTTCCGGAACCGGAGACACCGCATACAGAAAGGAATTCCCCTTCTTCCACCGTCAGATTTGCCTTGTTAAGCGCTATGATTTCAGGCGTATCCTTAGTGCTGTATATCTTCGTAACGTCTTTGAGTTCTATTATCCCGCCCATTTCTCGTCCTTTCTGTGCATGAAGTGATAAACCGTCAGTTCTGCCGCCGTGATAACCACGAAAAGTATATACACCGGGAATAGCCCGTTAAACTTATAATGCTGATTCAGAATCTTTGAAAGCAGAAGAAAAAGGATTGATCCTCCTAATAGTGATACAATCACTATCACCAAAAGATGCAACAACTTGCACGCCAAAATATATGTGGGAGTCGCGCCGCAGAGCCTCAATGTCCGGAATTCGTTTCTTCTCTTATTCATCACATAATTAATCAGCGTGATTATGCTCGTTACCGATACCAGAATAAGCAGCGTGAATATCAGTCTTAACGAATTGGCTTTTTCAATATCTTCATTATAGATATTAAGAATTCCTTCTAACCACGCACAGAGCAAAAGCTGCACAGAAAAAACAAGTGACAGCAAAACAACTGATGAAGAATTGATTCCCTTTTGTTCCCATATCGATTTAAGAGTGAGTTTTATCATGTCATTCACTCCTTATTGTCTCAATGGGAGACTGCCTTGAGGCGTAAATATAGAACAATCCTACAAGGAGAAAATAAACTAGAATAATGGCTGTACAGACTATCGCGATTGCTCTTCCTGTGAAAATATATGAGCCATTCGTCATGTCTTTATAAATCGAAGCAAACCGATATATTAGGATACCTGAAACCATTCCTAAAAGCATTGCCGGCAAGGTTGCAAAACAGGAAATACCAACCGCTCTTTTCCAAGTACAGCCTTCTAAAAAGTAGACCACCATATCTCTTTTGAATATAGAAAGCTGAATTATTGTATAAGACACTAATACGGAAATCGTCAATACAGCCATGGCAACAAAAAAGACATTGACCATATCATTCACATCTTTGTTATCGTTGTAACAAAGATCTACATAATGGTTGAAATCGTATGCGGTACCCCTTCCAATTATTTCAGGAATCTCTTTTTTTAACTTCTCTATATCAGAAGAACTTTTGAGAGATATATTTATGTAATCGTAATTTTTCCTAAAATATATAAATGTTCCATCATCTAACATAACCGATTTTGCAAAAGCACATGCATAAGGTAAACCTTCCGTGCATGTAATCATATCTCTGAAGGTATATTCATCTGTAGGGGGCATATATGAGTCTTCATCAAAGAACCCAACAATTATAAAGGTTCCTTCTGATTTAATCCGCTCTCCTTCCGAATCACGACCATAAACCCTACACTTCAGCACATCACCAACATTATACAAACCCCGAAAATTAGAAGTGATTAATAGTTCGTTTGCGTCTTTGGGGACATCACCTTGTATTATTCTCCACGGCAATTCCTGTTCGCTATTTGATAATGGTATTACATCTAAATTAGAACGTGCATTCCCTAGAGAAATGTCATCAATAACAACGGAAGAAGTCCAAAACAAATATTCAGCCTGTTCAACTTCATCAAGCGAATTAATACGCTTAAGAACTTCTTCAGCTCTTTCGTCGGTTACATCAAAAATACCCATTCCATAACCGGGAGTATATAATAATCCCTTATCAAGTCCATAGTAACGGTAGACATCGAGCCTGTGGTTTAAACCTATATAGTGATTAACACAGAAAAGCCCTAACGAACACAAAATACTCGAAAGGAAAAAGAGAAAAACCGTCTTTAAAAAGTTGTCTTTTATGTATTTAAAGTATGGCAGAATCATCAACCGTAAACGTATTTTCTTAATGCCTTATAAGGCTCGTCGCCACCTTTGCCAGCAGAAATAACATATCCATAAGTTGAGAACAAATGGAAATATTTGACTTGTCTCGGATGTTCATCATCGCAAAAATCATAATACTGAACCTTTGCTCCCAAACTTTTTGAACCTTGACACCCTTCAGCTGCAAGCTTTATATCTGTTGCCATGTCCCATGTACCATCACAAGAATATTTAGCATACGTAGAACCGCTCTTAAACCACCCTGTACGATAGTATGTTGCAAAGCATGGTGTAGCTAGAGACAGCAACAAAACAATTGAGATAATCGCAGAAACTAGTTTTTTCATATTAATCCCCTTTCTAAAGAAAACGTTGCCTCACATAAATCTCTCCCCGTAAGAGTGAAGCAACTAAATTAAAACAATTTGATTTTAGTAAAAGATTATTTATTGAACAATCCTTATCCAAGCGAAATAACCAACAAAAAAACTATAAGCGAATTGGCCAATTAAACAAAAGCACTGAAATAATTAAATGGCGGACTCATATAGAATCCGCCACCCTATAAATCACTTAAGTTCAAGCTTTTACTTCAGCTGCATTTTCTCGATGCTGACATCAAGCTCTCCGCCATCCTTGATGACTATGACCTTGCCGTCTTCGGCAGCGCTGCCCTGAGCAAGGATCGCGTCAGGATCAGTTGTCTCCACTGCATCGATGATAGCGAGGTGTCCGGGCTTAACGATGCCGTCGAGCATTGCTTCGGAGAAGCGGTCTTCGACCATGGATGTAATGACTCTTCTAAGAGGTCTTGCACCGTACTGCGGATCGTAACCCTTCTTGGCGAGGAGTTCTTTCGCGCTCTCTGTAAGCTCGATCTCCATACCGAGATCCCTTATCCTCTTGCCTACCTGCTTCATAAGGATGTCGACGATCTTGATGAGGGACTCCTTGCCGAGCATACGGAAGAAGATGATGTCGTCTACACGGTTAACAAACTCAGGCGTAAATGTTTTCTTAAGCTCGTCGATTACGACCTTCTTAGCTTCGTCATAGGACTTGCCGCCGTAGAGGCCCTCTCTGGAGAGTTCGTCCTTATCATTCTCGTCAGCCATCGAGAAACCGATCCTTCTGCCTTCGCTGCCTACGAGCATTCTCGCGCCGATATTGGAAGTCATGATGATGATCGTATTTCTGAAGTCGACCGTTCTGCCGTGACCGTCAGTGAGACGTCCGTCATCCAATACCTGGAGCATCGTGTTGAAGATCTCAGGATGTGCCTTCTCGATCTCATCGAAAAGAACTACTGAATAAGGATGTCTTCTGACTGCCTCTGTGAGCTGGCCGCCCTCATCGTATCCGACATATCCCGGAGGCGCACCGATAAGTCTTGAAACGTCATGCTTCTCCATATATTCGGACATATCGATTCTTACAAGAGCGCTCTCATTGCCGAACATTACTTCAGCTAGAGCCTTCGCGAGCTCAGTCTTTCCGACACCGGTCGTACCTAAGAAGATGAACGTGCCTGAAGGTCTCTTCTCATCCTTAAGACCGAGTCTTCCGCGGCGGATGGCCTTGGCGATCGCATGGACTGCCTCATCCTGGCCGACTACTCTCTTCTCGAGTTCTGCTTCAAGATTCTTGAGCTTATCTGCATCAGATTCAGTGATCTTCGTAGTCGGGATACCGGTCCATTTTGCGAGGACCAGGGCAACATCATCGACAGTGAGTGTGCCCGTGAAGCCGTTCTCATCGGGCTTGACCTTATCCTGAAGGAGCGAGAGCTTTTCTGTAAGCTTCTCTTCTTCCTCTTTGAGGGTCTGGGCAGCTTCGAAATCCTGTGCGTCTACAGCAGTCTTCTTCTTTGCCTTTATCTCTTCGATCTTCTTCTCAAGATCGTTCTTAACCTTGGAATCAGCGTAGTTGATGCGCTTTGCGGCAGCTGCCTCATCAACTAGGTCGATAGCCTTATCGGGAAGGAATCTGTCAGATACATATCTCGCGGAAAGTCTTACGGACTGCTCTAATACATCGTCCGGAATATGGATCTTGTGGTGGTCTTCATACTTGGACCTCAATCCCTTCATGATGGCGATGGCGTCTTCGATAGAAGGCTCTTCGATAAGGACCTTCTGGAATCTTCTCTCGAGAGCGTGGTCCTTCTCGATGAACTTGGAGTATTCATCTAAAGTCGTAGCACCGATGATCTGGAGCTCATTCTTTGTAAGAAGAGGCTTCATGATGTTTGCAGCATCCATGGAGCCGCCGGATGTATCGCCTGCACCGACAAGTGTATGGATCTCGTCGATGAACAAAATGACGTTAGGATCGGCAACTGCTTCGTCGAGCATGTTCTTGATACGCTCTTCGAATTCACCTCTGTACTTGGAGCCGGCTACCATAGAGCCCATCTCCATGCTGTAAACGATCTTGCCCTTGATGACGTCAGGAACGTTGTTCTCTGCGATCTTCAATGCAAGGCCTTCTGCGATTGCAGTCTTACCGACACCAGGGTCACCTACGAGACAGGGATTGTTCTTTGTGCGGCGGATAAGGATCTGCATAACACGTGAGATCTCTTCCTCACGGCCGATAACGGGATCGATCTTGCCCTGCTTTGCAAGCTCAGTCAGGTTCTTGCCGAACTTATCGAGAGTCTTGTGACCCTTCTTTCCCGTACTCTTTTCAGAAGACCTGTTAGCTCTGGGTGCCGGCTCACCTGCAGGGAGCTCATCATCGTCGCCGCTGTTCTCAGCAAATGTTCCTTCTCTTGCAGCCTCAGCCTGCTCGTTAAATACGTTGATAATGGCACTTCTGATGCCCTCGACATCGCATCCTGCAGCTTCAAGACTGCCGAATATCTCAGGGTGGTTGGATATCTTACGTGAGATGATCACGAACAGAAGGTGCTCAGGATTTACTGCGCCCTTAAAGCCTGTTCTTCTTGAGAGATCAGCAGCATTTGCAAAGATCCTTCTCACGTCGATCCTGAGGCTCGAAAAAGCCCTGTCTGCAAGCATCTTGAGAGCGGAATCGTCCATCTCGTACTCGCCCTCGACACCCAGGCGTTCAAGCACGAGTGAGAGGTCCGGAATGTTCTCGTTTAAGATATCTCTTGCAGGTGTATCCGTTACGCACAATGCTGCGAAAAGTATGGTGTCACGGATAAGTGATGTATGTTTTTCTTCTGCTATAAGGCTCGATACCGCGAGCACCTTAGCTGTATCTTCTGTGATTCTCATGATAGGTCATCCCCTTTCAAAATCTTTCTTATTCCATTTGCCCTGAATTTCTGCGATGCCGCACTCTGGCTGCTCTTTCTTGACGGAGCATTGGGCTCCCAGAGTATATCCATCGTTAACTTATCTAGAGTGTTCCAGGAGAGCTTTATCTCACCTGAATCATCGTAATCGTGATAGAGCCTCAGCCACCCTAAAGCCTGAAGTGCTTCGCTTCTGGAGATCATGCCGGCATATCTCAATGTGCCGTAAGATCTGCCGTAGATGTCTGCCGACTGCTCTTTCTTGTTTGAAGCGATCTCATCCCTGCATGCTCTTTCAGCCTTGATGACATCTGCGATGAGCATCTCTCCTCTCTTGAGGACTTCATCCTCTGTGATGCCGAGAGTATTGACGCTTGCAATGATGTAAACGCCTGAATCGGCAATCTCGCCTCTTTCAGCGAAAGGATAGATCTGCCATTCGTACTGGCCTACACGCTGTGTGAGTGCAGCGATACCGCCCTCGGTCTTTGAGATCGCGGGAAGCGCGACAGTGTAAAGGATCTTAAGACCCGTACCTGCAAGCTTTATGTTTGAAGTAAGGAATCCGTATGTCTCTGAGAAAGCAACATCAAGTTTGCTCTCTAGATCTAAAGCTACCTTTTCGGCTTTCTTGTAAACGCTGATGTCATGGCCCTGTGCCATTGCTTTTACTGTAAGATGCTCGCCGCTTCCTACGCCGATCGAAAGGCTTGCATCGTCGTTATAGTAGAAAGCCTTTCTGTCTGGATCTGCCATCATGCTGGCTTCACGTCCGAGTATCTGGAGTCTTGTAAGTCTTAAAGTTGTTTCCTTATCAAAACCTGAAGCAACTCCGCCCATGAATTCATCTTTATCTATAACACCGTCGATGGTCTCAAGGAGGCTCTTGCACTCCTTGTCGTCCAGACGCGGCATGAAATTATATCCTTTGATGTTACGGACGATGCACGCTTTTGTGGAGAGAACAACATCGTTGTCCTTACCCTCGTTTACATACCACTCAGCCATTGTTGCCACCGTCCTTTCTGCCCTTGAGTTCGTCTCTGAGTCTTGATGCGAGCTTGTATTCCTCGGCATCTGCAGCGACCTTGATACCCTTTTCGAGTTCTTCGTCAGAGAGCATTCCGAGGTCAGCCTTCATGAGCTGGTCAAGAGTAAGACCGTCCTTTGAGCTCTTCTTTGCAGCAGTGGGAGCGCTCTCCTTAGCATCAGCCTTCGGAGCCTCTAACTTTGCGGCATCCGGGTTGGGCTTTGCGATCTTCTTTATCTGCGGAACGTCTTCCGTCTTTGCATCAGTATCAGCAGACTGCGCGGGAATTCGTCCTGCATATTCGCTGTTGCCCTGCTGCTTGAACATCTCTCTTACGATGTTATCGTTGAAGGTGTTGTAGCACTCGATACATCCTACGCGGCCCTCATTCTCGAATTCCCTTAAAGTCATTCCGCACTTGGGACATGTAAGTGTGCTGTTGCCGAAATCGAGCTCACTCATCTGCATCAGCGAAGTCGCAAGCTGATCCAACGGTGAAAACGGATTGCTCATGAGATCTGCCGGGTCTCTTAGGAACCTGTCGTAGCCCATAAGCCTCGCGCAGTTCTCACAGTAAGTGATGCCGTTTATCTTTATTATCCTGTTGGTAAGTTCTTTACCGCATCTTTCACATCTCATTAATTATTGTCTCCTTTACCGGGTTCTATCCTTAAGTAACCATCAGTCCCAAAAGCGCATGCTTGAAAATATCCGCTCTTAAGACCGCCCTTATATCCGAGTCAACTCTTGCCAGAGCCCTGTCTGATACCGCTGCCATGATCGCAGTACCTTCCTTTGAAGTCATCGCGCCGACAGTAACCGCATTTGTTAAAAGGTTCTTTGCCTGCTGCTGCGACAGGTCATCACCGACACTGTCGATGATCGCCTTCAGATACTCGGCAGGTCCGACATGATTTACACGTGTGATCGTGATCTGTCCGCCGCCGCCTCTTCTGCTCTCGACAATATATCCGCTTCCGCCCGAAAATCTTGTAGACAGTACATATGTGATCTGGGACGGCACGCAGTTCGCCTGCTCCGCCAACTGGCTTCTGCAGATCGTCGCCGTTCCGTCATTCTCATCGACCATCTCTTTGATCATCTGTTCTATGACATCAACCAGTCTAGCCACAAGATCGTCCTCCTTCCGCTTAATCGTTTTTGACTTTGTTCTTTTCTGACTTTGACTTTGACTTTCTTTGACTAATCGAATTATCTGACTTTTCTTGTCTTTTGTCAACACTCGAAAACGTTTGCTTCGAAAAAACAGGAAAAAGCCAAACAAAAAAGCCCGGTGCAATGAAGACCGGGCTTTAAAGTCAAAAAGAATAATCAGAAACTTATCTGTGATAAAGCTTCTTTGTCTCGTAGACAGGCTCACAAGTAAGGTTGATTCCGAGCTTGTGGAACATGTTTACGTCAACGGAACTCATCATGGTTGTTGAGTGCGCGTCGCTGTTAGCGAGATTGCTGATCTGCTGCATGGCGAGCTCTGCAACCGGGTTGGTGGCAGCACTGATCGCAAGCGCAATGAGGACTTCGTCTGTATGAAGTCTCGGATTGTGGTTGCCCATGTGATTGATCTTGAGATCGGAGATAGGCTCGATAACATTGGGTGAGATGAGCGGGATATCGTGTGAGATTCCTGCAAGGACCTTAAGAGCGTTAAGAAGCGCTGCAGATGCAGGTCCAAGGAGAGGTGTCGTCTTACCTGTAACGATCTGTCCGTCAGGGAGCTCTAATGCTACAGCAGGACCGCCTGTGGATTCTGCGCGTACGGCAGCTGCTCCGATAACGCGGCGGTCTGAAATGTCGATGCCGCTCTTCTTCATGAGGAACTCGATCTTAGTAACGTCTGAACCATCGGAGTTGCCGGCACGTGTAGCCATCTTAGCTTCGTAGTATCTTCTTACGATCTCCTGTCTTGAAGCTGCCTGGCATGCCTCATCATCGATGATTGCAAATCCTGCCATGTTTACACCCATGTCCGTAGGTGACTTATAAGGGCTCTCGCCGTAGATCTTCTCGAAAATAGCGTTTACAACGGGGAAGATCTCAACGTCTCTGTTGTAATTAACTGTTGTCTTTCCGTATGCTTCAAGGTGGAAAGGATCGATCATGTTAACGTCAGCCAAGTCTGCAGTTGCTGCCTCATAAGCAACGTTAACGGGATGCTGGAGCGGGATGGACCAGATAGGGAATGTCTCGAACTTTGCGTAGCCGGCCTTGATGCCGCGCTTATTCTCATGATATAGCTGTGAAAGGCATGTAGCCATCTTTCCTGAACCCGGACCCGGAGCCGTAACGACAACAAGCTTACGTGAAGTCTCGATATAGTCGTTCTTGCCGTAGCCGTCTTCACTTACGATGAGCGGAATATCTGAAGGGTATCCTTCGATGGGATAGTGTCTGTATGACTTAACTCCGAGACCGCGGAGTCTTGATTCGAACTTCTCAGCAAGAGGCTGGCCTGCAAACTGCGTGATTACTACGCTTCCGACAAAGAGTCCGAACTCCGTGAAAGCATCGATCAAGCGGAGAACTTCCTGGTCATAAGTAATGCCGAGGTCTCCTCTTCTCTTATTTTTCTCAATAGCATCAGCATTGATCGCGATAACGATCTCAGCATCTTCCGAAAGAGCCTTGAGCATTCTGATCTTGCTGTCAGGTTCAAAACCGGGAAGAACTCTTGATGCGTGATAGTCGTCGAACAACTTGCCGCCGAACTCAAGATAAAGCTTGCCGCCGAATTCCTTTATGCGCTTGCTTATCATCTCGCTCTGACGGCGGATATATTCGTTGTTGTCAAAACCGATTTTATTCAAAATGCAGGCCTCCCCCACGGAATAAATACAAAAAGTATTATAGCATTGAGTAAAAATATTGTAAATATGAAAACTTAATTTTTTTGTGAAAAAATCAAATATATTGTTGCGGTATTGTTGACAACTTCAAAATATGGTGTTTTAATTTACTTATCAAACAAAAGGAGAAATTGAGATGTCTCTTAACGATACACCCTCCGCGGACAGACTCCACATCGGCTTTTTCGGCGTGAGAAACGCGGGAAAAAGCTCGCTGGTAAACAGAATAACCAACCAACAGATGTCGCTCGTCAGCGACGTCAAGGGCACCACTGCCGATGCGGTCAAAAAAGCCATGGAACTTCTGCCTCTCGGCCCTGTCGTAATCATCGACACGGCGGGAATTGACGATGAGGGAGCGCTCGGTGAACGGCGAGTGAAGGCAACGCTCGAGATTCTGAAATCCTGCGATATTGCGGTCCTCGTTACCGAAAACGATGAGC
>JAEEGF012386360.1_pt1 | contig 11527 bp, 7 predicted proteins | sample 9134171 | NCBI WGS metagenome assembly JAEEGF01 (sample SAMN16246542, study PRJNA631951) | gut metagenome | biome: gut microbiome; feature: rumen; material: AP-attached | host: Bos | place: Iran: Karaj | collected 2018-10 | reverse complement strand
CTCCAGACGGCGTTGGGAAAGTCCTTCAGCTCCTCAGCCAGCGATGCATCGATGCCACCTCCTCCTATAATAAGGTGGCGGATGGCCATCAGCCGTTCGCGTTCCTCGGCCACCTGCAGCGAGTTCCATACCTGTAGTGGCACCATCGCCGCGAAGTCGATACAGGGGTCATTGAGCATTATGCATTGAGTATTATGCATTGAAAGAGGATGTCCACTGGGTTCAACGGCTATGAGCCGCAGTCCGCAAGTCAGCGCCCTCACCACCATCATCTTGCCGGCTATATAGTCCAGCGGCATACAGAGCAGGGCGGTGTCGCCCTCACGGAGTCCCAAGAAACGGCAGGTGATACGTGCCGAGGCCTCCATGCGCCGTTTCTCCACGAGCATGGGCTTCGGCAGTCCCGTCGAACCGCTGGTATGCACCAGCACCGTCGGGCTCTCGCTGTGCCACTCCTTCAGGAACTCCTCTATCGTCATCAATGCTTAATGCTTAATGCTTAATGCTTAATGCTCAATGCTTAATGCTTAATGCACAATTCTTCACCCTCCACAGTTTGTCGCCACGAATTTCCAGTCCCATATCGATATTGTCCGTAAACAGCTGGCCCGTGCCGAGTCCCTGGGGCATCGTGATCTGTTCGCCATAGACGTCGCTGCAGAACTGTGCGATAGCGTTCAACCCGACATTGCTCTCCAGCGCCGAGGTAATCCACGAGCCGATGGCCCTGTCGTGTGCCTCAGCTATCCACTCACGACAGCCCGCCATACCACCGTGTAGCGACGGCTTCAGGATGATGTACGCAGGACAGATGGTGTCCAACAGCTCGCGTTTACGGTCGGGAGCATTGATGCCAATCAGCTCCTCGTCGAGGGCGATGGGCAGCGGCGACTGTCGGCAGAGCTCCGCCATCTGTTCCCACTGTCCGGCACGGATAGGCTGTTCGATGGAATGCAGGGCATAGTGTGACAACTGCTCCAGCTTTCCCAGAGCCTCATCGGGGGCAAAGGCGCCATTGGCATCGACGCGCAGCTCCACGTCTGATGGGCCGAAGCGCTGGCGTATCTGTTTCAGCAGCGCCAGCTCATCGTCAAAGTTGATGGCCCCGATCTTCAGCTTCACACAATGGAAACCCTGCGCCAGTTTCTGCTCAATGCGCCTGCTCATCTCCTCGTACGTACCCATCCACACCAGTCCGTTGATGGGGATGCCCACCTCGCCACGAGTAAACGGTGTATCGAAGAGTGTAGAGTGTAGAGTATAGAGCGCCGTCTCCAGTCCGAAGAGCATCGACGGATAGTCGCGCAGAGCATCAAAAGGAAGCTGTCCCGTCCGCTCCACCTCGTCGCAGTAGCCCCGCAGTACCTTCACGTACTGCTCCGGTAGCAACGCGTCGCAGCTCAAGTCGGGCAGCGGTGCACACTCTCCTGTTCCGACGGCAGAACAGTCGGACGCTCTAAGCAGCCATATTCGCCGTTCGGTATATACGCCACGCGATGTTCCCGCCGGCTGTTTGAAGTGGAGCAACCGCTCCTCAATATCTATCTTCAATGCTTAATTCTTAATGCTCAATGCTTAATGCTTAATTTCTCAATCTCTCAATTCGCAAAGCGCATCAGGGTATCTTCGGGTACTTCTCAAAGTCGGGCTTACGCTTCTCAAGGAAGGCATGGCCACCCTCCTGTGCCTCGTCGAGGAAGTAGTAGAGCATCGTGGCATCGCCAGCCAGCTGCTGGATGCCCGCCTGTCCGTCGAGTTCGGCGTTCAGTCCGGCCTTGATCATGCGCAGGGCTATCGGCGAGCGTTCCATCATCTCCTCAGCCCAACGGACGCACTCGTCCTCGAGCTCGCTGAGTGACACCACCTTATTGACAAGGCCCATCTGAAGTGCCTCCTGAGCCGAGTACTGGCGACAGAGGAACCATATTTCGCGCGCCTTCTTCTGACCAACGATACGGGCGAGGTAGCTGCTGCCGAAACCGGCATCGAAGGAGCCCACCTTGGGGCCCGTCTGTCCGAAAATAGCATTCTCGGACACTATCGTCAGGTCGCAGACGAGGTGCAGCACATGGCCACCGCCGATGGCATAGCCGTTGACCATCGCGATGACCGGCTTTGGCAGACGGCGTATCTGCATCTGGACGTCGAGCACCGAGAGGCGGGGCACGCCCTCATCGTCGATGTAGCCGCCACGTCCCTTGACGTGCATGTCGCCACCCGAGCAGAACGCGTGTTTCACGTCCTCCGGGCGCTTACCTTCTGGCACGGGGCTCATGGCTCCCGTGAGCAGCACCACACGGATGCGCTGCAGCTCGCGGCAAAGCGCAAAGGCCTGACTCATCTCCAACGTCGTCAGCGGCGTGAAGGCGTTACGATACTGCGGGCGATTGATGGTAATCTTAGCAATGCCCTGATACTCCTCCAGACGTATCTCCTTGAAGGCTCTGATTTCTTTCCACTCTCTCTGTTGCATATTCTCTTTCACAATTTTGTCGCAAAGTTACGAAAAAAGTCGCGAAGTTACAATACCCGACATAAAAAAATAAATGAATTTCTTTTGTTTTGCTCTCAACTTTTCGTAACTTTGGCTTTGCCGAAGTTACTTGCACTCGGAAATGAAAAGAAAAACGAGCTTTCCTTTTGCATTTCCCTCGTTTTTTCGTAACTTTGCCGCGAAATCCTAAAATAAAACTTACTACTATGAAATACGAGACTAGAGGCAACAGAACAAAACGAGTCATCACAATCCTTACCATGCTGTTGACAGCCGTGGTGGTCAGTGCCAACCCCATCAGCAAGGCCCAGGCCCGTCAGAAGGCTGAGGCATTCCTCAGGGAGCAGGGCGACACCCGACTGCTGACACCCGTGGCCGACGGCAAGAGTATGTCGCGACAGCGGCGGGCTGCCGCTAACGAGTCGGCGGCGTATTACGTCTTCAACAAGGGTACAAATGAAGGGTTTGTCATCGTCTCGGGCGACGACCGTACGGAGACGGTGCTGGGCTACAGCGACACGGGCGACTTCGACTACGACAACCTGCCGCCGGCATTGCAGGGGCTACTGGAGTACTACGCTAGACAGATAGTGGCGCTGCAGCAGTCACCCTCCGCCAGCCGGTCAGCCTCCAGTGGCCGGCGTGCCGCCTCGGTGCCCACCCATCCGAAGGTGGAACAGCTGATGACGTGTACCTGGAACCAGGGAGAGCCCTACAACCGTTTCTGTCCTATCGACAAGGACGGGCAGCGCTCGGTGACGGGCTGTGTGGCAACGGCTATGGCGCAGATACTGTACTTCCACCGCGAGAAGATGGTGACGGAGACACAGGCTGCCATCCCCGGCTATACGACGTGGCACGAGAACCCCTCAAAGCAGTTCTACGTTGATGGCATCCCCGAGGGTTCTGCCATAGACTGGGACAACATGAAGGACAAAGGCGGCACGATGGAGATTGAGAAGAACGCCGTGGCCCACCTGATGCACTACTGTGGCGTGTCGGTGAAGATGAACTACACAGGCGGCTCCTCGGGAGCACAGATTTCCGAGGTTCCCACTGCCATGATCAACTACTTCGGCATGAGCCCCACCGCTACTCACATCTGGAAAGGCGACAGGACCGACACCCAGTGGGATGCGCTCATCTACAACGAACTGGCGCAGGGACGCCCCGTCTACCTGGGAGGCTACACCAGCGGCAAGAACGTTGTGGGACACGCCTTCGTGACCGACGGCTACGACGGCAACCGCCGCTACCACATCAACTGGGGCTGGGGCGGCACCTCCGACGGCTACTATCTGCTGACGAACTTGACGCCAGGCCAACAGGGCACAGGCGGCAACGACGACGGCAGCGGCTATAGTACCGACCCGAACTGCGTCATCGGCATCGAGCCGCTGAACTACGCCACCCGTGCGATGTCGTTCAGCGACGGCAACGTGCGTCGCCTCTGTTTGGCAGCCTTTGACGCTGACGGCGACGGCAAGGTGACCTACGGCGAGGCAGCTATGGTGACCGACCTGGGCGAGACCTTCAAGGGACAGCGCATACAGACATTCCCCGAACTCTACTACTTCACAGGCCTGACAACGCTAGGCGACGATGCCTTCAACGGCTGTACGCTGCTGACGTCGCTACGCCTACCAAAAGAGCTGAAGAAGATCGGCAACCGCACCTTCAGCGGCTGTAGCAAGCTGACGACACTCAGTCTGCCGTCGAAGCTGATAGCCATCGGCAACGAGGCGTTCCGCGACTGTAAGGTGCTGGCGGACATCACGCTGCCATCGGGACTCAAGACGATAGGCGACGGCGCCTTCCAGGGCTGTCTGAAGCTGGAAAAGGCAGAGTTCCCCATCAGCCTCAGCGCCATCGGTAGCAGCGCCTTTGCCAATTGTACGGCGCTGGCATCGGTCACCGTAAAGACATACTCGCCCGGCGCCCTGAAAATGGGAACCAGCGTCTTTGAGGGCGCTCCGCTCGAGACGGCCACCCTGAACGTCATGGAGGGCATACAAGGGTGGTTCAGCGAGACAGCACAGTGGCGTGACTTCGGCACCATCAGCGTCATACGCGAGCTGTCGGCAGGACAGTTTGTAGCACCGGTAGCCGGCGAGACCTATTATCTCTATCATGTGGGGACGGGACAGTACATGACCAAGGGTGAGGCATGGGGAACGCAGGCCGTCGTCGGCAGCGAGCCCATGCGTTTCCAGCTGAACGCGGTGAAATCGCTCCCCGAAGGCACTTATCATCTGACATCGGAAGACACGGAGAAGACGGGCAAATACCTGTTCCGCACGACGGATGACGGCACCGTCGGAAAGGGTGTGAAAGCCTGTTTCGTCGACGGTACGTCACTCAGCGCTAAGGGCTACTGGACGATTCAGCGGTTGCAGGACAGTCCCTACGGCGACGAGGTATACACCATACAGATACCCGCCACTAACGGCGATTACAAAGAGGGCTGCTACCTGGGGGTGCAGACCGACCACGCGAGCAACGCTGCACAGCCCACCTACGGTGTTTACTATGACGTGGAGATGACTGGCCGCGAGGCAGACTGCATGTGGCGCTTCGTGCCCTACGATGCTACCGTCACGCAGAAGTTCAAGAGCATCAACACGCTGGCAAACCTGTTGGAACAAGCGAAGAAATACGGTGTCAAGACGCGACAGGAGCGTGCCGTCTACGACAACATTGAGAGTACGGACGCAGACATTCAGCGTGCCCAGCGGTCGCTACGGCGCAAGCTGAACTTTGTCGACTTCGCTGACGCGACGGCCCACAAGGAGTTTGTGGACTTCGGCGACTTGAACAGCGACGGCGAGCTGAGCAAGTCGGAAGCGGCCGTCATCAAAGAGCTCAACGTCAGCTTCAGGGGCGACCAGACGCTGACGTCGCTCGACGCGCTGAGATACTTCACCAGCCTGTCCACCATCCCTGTAAACAGCTTCATGAACTGCAAGGCGCTGCGTTCGGTGTCGCTGGCCAGTGCCGATCCAGCTACCATCAAAGTGTCAAGCATGATGTTCACGGGAGTACCCCTGGCCGACTGTACGCTACACGTGCCGATGGGCTCCGAGGAGAAATACCGTGCAGCTACTGTCTGGAAGGACTTCGGCAAGATTGTTGGCTACCGTACCGACGCCCAGGGACTGGCTCTGGAGCAGCTGCTCGCCAATGCCGCTGAAGCAGAGGTGGACACTACTGCCGAGCAGGCCGTCTACGACAATGCCGACAGCAACGAGGCCGACATCACGGCGGCGATAGCCTCACTCAGAGAGAAGATGCACTACATTGACTTCACCGACACGAGAGCACAGACAATCTGTCTGGAGTACTGGGACACGACGCTCGACGGTGAGCTGTCTGTCGAAGAAGCCGCTGCCGTCAGCAGCATCGACAATGCCTTCAACAACGTCGCCGGACTGGCATCGCTGGAGGTGCTGCGCCACTTCACGGGGCTCACGGAAATCCCTACCTACGCCTTCCGCAACTCACTCTCCCTGAATACCGTGTATATCCCCGCTGGTGTCAAGAGCATCGGCGAACTCGCCTTCACGGGTTGTAACAACATGAAGTTCCTCGTCATTCTCAACGGCCAGGAGATGCTGCCCCAGCAGATGTTAGGACTGCCCAGCAAGGGGACTACCCTCTTCGTACCCTCAGCAGTCTACGACAGCTACCGCAACGACTCCGCCTGGCAGTCGCGCTGCTACATCTCGGAATATACCGGCAAGCCCTCAGTCACCATCGAGGCCACCCGTCAGTACAGCTACTCCACGGCCGACGTCGTCATGCGCGTCTCTGGCGCCCCCGTTGACGGTGAGGCGGCCTACAGCTGTCCCGAGATGAGCGACACCTCGATACCCGTTGGCACCTATGCCATCGCCGTCAGCCGCGGCACCATCGCCAATGACGATGTTGAGCTGCACGACGGTGTGCTGACCATCGAGCCTGTTTCCATCAAGGTGACGGCCAAGAGCTATACAAGGAATGTGGGAGAGCCGAACCCCGACTTCGAGGTCTCCTATGTCCGTTTCCGCAACCGCGAGAACGCCAGTGTACTGACGAAGCAGCCCGTCATCAGCTGCGAGGCTACCGCCGACAGTCCCGCCGGCGTCTATCCCATCACCGTCAGCGGCGCCGAGGCACAGAACTACGTCTTCACCTATGTCGAAGGCACGCTGACCATCGTCGACCCCACGGGTATCGATGCGCCAAGGAGCGGAAAGCAGCCGACCGTCCTCTACGACCTGCAGGGACGCCGGACGACACAGCCCCGCAAGGGCCTCTATATTCAGAACGGAGTACTGATCGTGGTTAAGTGAGGTGAGAGTGCATGGCGGTTGAGGAACAGGTAGGTGGTATTCAGGGCGATGTAGTCGCGCGACATATACCAGATGCCCTTGTACTGTCCGCTCTCTCCCCATGAGTTCTTCACCATATAGTAGGGATTACCCTGTTCGTCCACAGCCTTGCCGTAGATGACCATCACGTGGTCATAGGTCATACGCCAGTCGTCCCACTGCTCCTGCCGCAGCTGTTGTGTGGGCTGCACGCCATCGGGAAGCATGGCCAGTCCCGTGCGGGTGAAGTCGCCCGTCACGTCACCTCCCCACGCCACCGTGTAGCCAGCATCCAGCGCCTTGTCGAGCACGGTCATCAGCTCGTTGATGGGTATGTTGTAGCTGGGTTTCAGTCGCCATTTGTAGGGAGCCTCGATGACGAACCACCTGTTGAAGGGATGATGCGTATAGCTCGTCAGACTCACGTAGTCGTCGAGGTTCAGCCCCAGGCTCTCGGCAAACGAACGCGGCGTGTACGTCTTTCCCTCGTACACGAACGACTCCGGGCAGCGGCCAAGATACTTCTCGATGACCGCCTGCACACTATCCTGCCAATGTGGCAACGGCTCTTTGGCGTCCTTGCGCACAATGCCGCTCACCCTCCGCTCTAACTCCGGGAAGAACACGTTGAAGTTGGCCAGCGAGTCGCCAGTCAGCGAACCCGGTGCCGGCATGGCGTTCTCCGGACAGATGCCGTGCTGGCGTATCACCTCCAGCACATCGTCGCACGACCCGCCCTCCGATATCTGACTGTAACCGTGCATCCGCACATAGTGCGTGGCGCAGTCCATATAGTCCTTGCTCACCACAAACATCTCGCACAGGTCGTACACCCTGCCCGTCTGCCGCAGTATTTCAGTCTCCAAATACCCCAGCGTGGCGTAAGCCCAGCATGTGCCGCTACGCCATTGGTTCTTCACGCTGGTTATAGGGATTTCCTTCAACGTAGTGAACGTCTTCGTCACCTCCGAGGCCTTCGCGCCCCGCTGCAGATTCTCCTGTGCCGCTGCCGTCGTTGCCATCAGCAGCAATGCCATGATTACTTTATAATAATGTGTCATACTTTCTTAAACCTTTTGCAAAGTTACTACTTTTCTACCAATTATGTATGCAAAAAGCGAAAATGTTACGTCTGAAAATCTAGATTTTTACACAGTAGGTTCCATTCTGTAGACGAAATGATTACTAATCCCCATTATTCACGAAAAAACGAGAGAAATGCAAAAGAAAACGGCGTTCAATTTCTAAAGAAATGTAAATTCCCCGCCAAAATTCTTAATTTATGATAATTCTTACTGAGGTGTCCTGACTTTTGGGACACCCTTCGCATTATTTTGCAATCGAATTACGAATACAAGCCAAACGAAGTTTAACAAAAATAGAAAAGTTATGGAAACAAAGAAACTGTATTTGATGGATCAAGTGATTGACCTCTCAATGACCAAGCTCTTCCAGCTGGCAGAGTATGTATGCAACCGTTGCTCGTCCGTCATGGCCGAGCCTGCAACGGCACAGGAAGTCGTACCGACCATCCGCTTCACGAGTGAGGACAAGGCTATTATTAAGCCCGTTGTGAACGACGCCTGCATCCGCCCAACCCTTGGTCGCGTGCAAAGCAAGACCTCTTTCAAGCGTAAGCCGTCCCGATTGAAACACAAGGTGGTTGAGGGAGATTTGTTCAAACACATTTCATGAAAAGTGTTTAAGATTTATGCTTTTTTTAGTCAAAAAGCATCCGAGAGTCAGGGAAATTGACTATCTTTGCAAACAAATAAGCCCGAAACTATATGATTTCAATTGCGCACAGAATAGAACTGAAACCGAACAACAAGCAGAAGACCTACTTCCGCAAGGCTTTCGGCTGTGCACGATTGGCGTATAATTGGGGGCTGGCAGAATGGAAACGGATGTATGAGGCTGGCGAGAAGCCGAGCGGCAGGAAACTCAGGACGCAGTTTAACGCTATCAAGAAGGAGCAGTTCCCGTTTGTCTATGAGGTGACGAAATGTGCAACGATGCAGCCGTTTGATAATCTACAACGTGCTTTTGACAATTTCTTTAGGGATTTGAAGCAGGGAAAAGTTTCCTATCCTCAGTTCAAAAAGAAAAGGGATAATGAGGGGAGTTTCTACATAGAAAGGGACAAAATTAGGTTGTCGGAAACGAACAAGAATTCAAAGGCTCTTAGCAAGTTGGCCCACAATGAGAAAGGGAAGCATCAATATATCTGCATGCCAAACATGCATGGTGGTTGGGTGAAGATGGCCGAGCATATCCGCTTCAACTATGCCAAGATAAATAATGTATGTATCTCTCAAAGTGGCGGCAAGTTCTACGCTTCGTTCAGTTTGGAGATTACAGAAGAAGAATATAAAAGAACGCATCCGAATGTGGACTTGGTTGATGTCAACAGGAAGGTAGGCGTTGACATGGGTATCAAGTCAGCGCTGATACTCTCCGACGGCATTGCCATCGAGAATCCCAAGCCACTGAAGAAGAATCAAAGAAAAATAAAGAGACTCAGCAGACAGCTCAGCAAGCGGTTCCATCCGAAAACCAAAGAGGAACGGCTGATGGGTGTCAGGAAGTCGAACAATTATATGAAACTGTCTGTGCGGCTGGCACATGCACAAGGTCGCGTGGCGAACATCAGGCGTGACTTCTTGCATAAGGTCACCACGATTCTGACCACGCACTATGGCGAGATTGCCATCGAAGACCTAAACGTGAAAGGCATGACCAAGAATCACCGATTGGCTCAGGCCGTCAACGATGTTTCGTTTGGCGAACTGCGCAGACAGATAGAGTATAAAGCCGAAACAAACGGCGTGAAAGTCACCAAGGCCGATCGCTTCTTTGCAAGCAGCAAGACGTGTTCGGTTTGCGGAGAGAAGAAAGAAGATTTGACGCTCCGCGACCGTACCTACCGCTGCCCGCATTGCGGAGCAGTCATAGACCGCGACCTGAATGCCAGCCTGAATCTGCTGGGACTATTAGTAAATCACAAAATAGGGACGGATTATCCCGAATCTACGCCTGCGGACTTGACGGCTCTGCTCTCCCGTTTCTCTGTGAATGGGATTGCAACCAGCAAGGTTGAAACAGGAAAACAACAGAAGTCTATTGTATATGCATAGATTTTGTAAGGTTGTTACATCACGATTTACGATTTATCGTTTATGGCAGTAATTGTATATGCATAGATTTTGTAAGGTTGTTACATCTGGGCGAAATATCGGGCGAAGCAATAAAGAATTGTATATGCATAGATTTTGTAAGGTTGTTACATCTGGCAATCCATGCGGGCTGACTGCGAGGGAATTGTATATGCATAGATTTTGTAAGATTGTTACATCCGGCGACTACTCAGGTTGCTAAACTTTGATAATTCTTGAATAGATGAAATTATATCATTACACAAAATTCTCTAATTTCTGTTCTATCTGGATTCAGCAAAAACTCCTTTTCTCTGAATGGATGAATTGTAATGATGTTTATGAACGGGAGAAGATTTATAACCTTACACAGCAAAGCAAAGAGTATAATGGCAAGAAATTTGCAACAGGAGTTTATAGTCAATTTATCCATAATGTATTCAAAGAGGTTGAACTTTATCGACAAATAAGTTTCTGCTTAGATTACAAAGAGATTAAAGGATATGCTTCTCCTATGATGTGGGGACACTATGCAAGGGATTTTCAAAGAAGCGGAGTATGTTTGGAACTTGACAGCTCTAAACTTCATTTTCTGAAGGACGCAAAGATATACAAGAAGAAAGTTTCATACAGGAAAGACTTGATGGCAACGCATGTCGGTGGGGTTGATGCAGAAAAGGAAGATGCCGCCCAAACATTTGTTATAGAAAACAGGAATAATCTTTTCTTTAAGAAGCATTGGCATTGGAAATATGAAAACGAATATCGATTAGTAAGTAAAGAATGTAAAGAACTTGATATATCTGGAGCTATAACTTCTGTTTATGTTTTAGGAGAAGATAATGTTACACTGGAATCTGTGAACCGCATCATTATGGACTCCGAGAAAGTAGAGTTCTTAAATATAGGAGGAGCGAAGAGCTTAAAACTAAACTCAATGAATCTATATGACTACAATTCTTTACAAGAAGAAATAAAATACATTAACGAGAATAAAATAAATATATGGAATACGGAATAGTTTATCTTGAGATCGCGGGGACAGGTGATTGATTTTTTCACAAAGAAATCAAAGACCTGTCCCTCCGATCTCCTATGCCTACCGATGAAATTGAAGAAAGACTGCCTTTCTTGGAGGATGATGCCGTTTATGAGAGTACAGTGTAAGAATAAAGAGTTTGTAACCTCTCAATGCAATTTGAAGGAGTAGATACCATTTAAAAAATCTTAATTATTTTATCAAAACGCAACATTTATAATATTTTTGCCTAATTTTGTTGCCTAAAAGAAATATAACTCAGAATCATAGAGTCAGAAGTTATGGATTACAAGGAGATTTTCGGGCGAAGGCTAAAGAGCGCCCGGCTAATGAAAAGGCTGACGATGGATGAACTATCACAGCGTACAAATGGTGAGGTGAGCAAGCCGAACATCTCGAAGTATGAGGCTGGCAAGATGATGCCGTCCTCACGAGTGCATATCCTTTTAGCACAGGCATTGGGTATGGACTTCGACTATTTCTTCCGTCC
>JAEEGF010999357.1_pt1 | contig 11527 bp, 14 predicted proteins | sample 9134171 | NCBI WGS metagenome assembly JAEEGF01 (sample SAMN16246542, study PRJNA631951) | gut metagenome | biome: gut microbiome; feature: rumen; material: AP-attached | host: Bos | place: Iran: Karaj | collected 2018-10 | reverse complement strand
TCACTAAAATACATATTATTATTGTACAACAAAAAAGACACTTCTTAGAATTTCTTCTAAAAAGTGTCTTAAAGTTTGTCTTAATACTGATTACTCAGCTACGTAAGGCATAAGTGCAACAATCCTAAGTTCAAATGCGCTTGCGTAGCACGCTCCGGTATTACATGGCAAATAGGAGGATTCCCAGTTTTCCCACCATGGTATTGTGTGGTATCCCAGGGAACGAAAAAGTTGTCTCTATTATGTCCCTTGCCAAATTTTTATGTCTATCTTTTATACGGAGGCCTCTTTTTTAGAATTCCTTCCACTAAATTCCTTCCACTTTGCAGAAAAGTCCTGCATTGCCTCCTGTACTACATTATCTGTAGCTTCGGCATACACATCCATTGTTGTACGGATGTTTTTATGCCCCATAACAGTTTGGATTACTTTAGTACGATTTTCATTCTCGCAGAATCTTGTACAAAAAGTATGCCTGAGATAGTGTACCGAAAAGTTTGGTAACAGCAGCGGTTCTCTCTTTTCTTTTGCTGCCTTTACTTCCTCTTCCATGTTATATGACGCAACTATTCTCTTGATAGCGGAATTAAGATTTTGCTCACATAGCACATCGCCATTCGCGTTCTTAAATATGAATCCGCTCATCCCTTCAATTACAGTTTCGTTAAAGCCTGTAACCAACTGTTCCTCGTATACACGCTTAAAGCTGTCATACACATCATCTAGCATTGGGATTATACGAATACCCGCATCTGTTTTGGGAAGAGATACTCCAAGTCTTCTTGCCGGATCTCCACGATGTCTTTTTACCCTAACTAAAGCATGATTAACATTGATGGTACGCTTTTCCATATCAATGTCCTGCCATCGAAGGCCTATAAATTCTCCACATCTGCACCCTGTGCCAAGAAGTATCGAAAATATCGGCCACCAATGATCATAAATCTCATGACCATCTATGTAATCCATAAACGCATTTTGCTGTTCAATAGTAAGTGCATTCCTTATACCAGCGTTTTTTCCTAGATCATTTGAGAGTTCTCTCAAAACTCCGTGACAAGGATTCTTCCTTATTACATCATCTCTGAATGCCATCTCAAAAGTCTGATGCAGGCAACTGTGAATCGTCGCAATAGTGTTAGGCTTGATTCCATCCTCAGTGACCATCTGATGGTAAAAGAGCTTAACATCTGAATACTTGATACTTCCGATTACTCTCTCTCCAAAGCCATGCCTGACATGTTTATTATACATCAATTCATAATTAGCTCTGGTAGTTCTTCTCAGATTAGTTTTTACAGCCATACATCTGTCAAACACTTCATTAACTGTGATGTGTCCAGCGACATAGTTGTCTATGCCTTCCATCTGATCACGCTTTATTTCCTGTTCTCGTTCCCTGAGTTTGGCCAGATCTGTAGAGTAGATATATCTGCGTTTCCCTCTTGGATCAACATAAGTATAATGATATCGTTTCTCTTCCGGTCGATATCCTTCGCCTTTTCTTAAAACTCTGCCTTTGTTATCCTTTCTGGACTTTGCCATGAATTTACCTCCTTCTTACACAAGTAATCAGAGGCCAATTTTGTTTTCCAAGTTATCCTTTAGAATAAACCAGTTCTATCCCTTCCATGATAACTTGAGTCATCGTCTTGCAGTGACGTTCGGAGTATTTTTTCAGTCGGGAATAATCATCCGCAGTAAGCCTTACCGTAACAAGGCTTCTCTTAGGATTGTCTGAAAATGGATGTCCAACTTTTCTCATATTCTCTGCCAAATCCACTCCTCCTTGCTTCTTCCAATATTATAATTGGTGTATTACGCCTCCGCAAGTGCCTCTGTGGTTAATTTAGTCCTCAATAATCCGGCATGTTGTCTCAAGAAATTTGTCTACTATCAGTGTATTCACAAGAACTACTTTTCCGTATTTACACGTAGCCTTAGCATCTTTCGCAAGCTTTCTAAAGGTTTTTTCACACATATCATATAATTTCGCGCCGGTGTCATAACGCACATATTTTCTCTGGATTTCACATACATCCTTTGTTGCAGGCTCAATTGCACTAATTCCCATTGGCATCCTTATTCACCTCCTTTCCTAGGATTTCATTTCTTTCATGTACGAAAGTTATTAAAAACATCTCCACCAAATATAACGGCATCTCTCGTTCAATTTGAAAAATATTCTTGTGACTGCCATAATCCCCTCTCTTTTATCAAACTGAACATCTTCCACGTTTCATCTTCAGATTCATGTATCTTTCTGTAGAAATGCTTGTATAACATAATTCTGTCATTATGAACCATATCAAAAAGCTCTCTTTCGTTATGTTGCACCTCATTGTATAGACTTTCTAGTTCCTGTGCCTTCTCTGTTTCTCCTTGATTATAGAGCAGTGAGATGATGTTTTTGCCATACCTGGTGGCTGCGTAGAGAACTTCAACAAAAGTATGGATATCTTTATTTTCAAAATTCAGCTCAATGTAATACTTCGACATAATGAGGTTTCTAAAATATCCAGATACGTTATTTCCAAATAGTGCTGCGGTCTCCATGTTCTTTTTAAGCCGCTCAAACTCATAAGGAGTCATCCTGACTATCATGTTGTATTTTTTCCGGTCTTCATATCCTATACTCTGGTCTCGATAGGAACTCCGAATCGATTCGTCAATGCGTTTTTGGATCTTCTCTGCCTCAGAATTCACTTTTTTACTTCTGTCGTCCACAAACTTCTGGCAGTATCCTGTAAGATAATCTCTGAGCTGGTAAAAAAGGCATATCATATCATCGCATTTTTCTTTATCAATCCTTGTTAGTGATTCATTCTTTCTGACCACTTGATCATAATAACTCCATGCTTTGCACGTAATCATATCTAGATCTTCTATGGTTTTAGATAAGTCATGTACACCTATAGTGTGGGTAGTAATGTTTACATCAGTAGCCAGCTTCTTCAGAAAAGTATTCATAGATATCCCTTTATAGGATGATTTTTGCTTTAATACTTTGTATGACTCCTTATCAAGACTAATACTAATCCTATGTAGTTCTTTTAGTTCTTCCATTGCCGTTGTAATCTCCTTTGATATTTTGATGTTTTAGCTTTTTGAGGGAACCGAAAAAGGGTTTGGGCAAAGCCCAACCAGGTCTCGGGCGGGAGCCTGAGCGAGCGACATAATAGGAACGGAGTGACATATTATGTCTGTGCTTGTAAATATACTTTTTAAACAACCTTTAACAGCTCTCCCACATTAAATAACGGCATGTTTTAGACTGATTGATGAAAAACTGCTGATATTATTTGTTTTTTCTCTCTTCTGTTTTTTCGCAACAAAAAAGACGCCGTCCTGACTCTCATCAGGACCAGCGTCCATTATGGTGATTATTCTTTTGTAATTTATCCTGATACTCAAATTATTCCCTTAAACATCCGCAATTTGCTGCATTTTGCGGATGTTTAGAAAAATAGTCATGACTTTTTGATAAACGAAATAATCCCGCTTAAAACAGTATCAACATCTTCCTCAAGCCAGTTCACCTCATTGGAATTCAAATGGCTAACATATAACTTATCCTTAAATACCCTCTCTATCCTTCTTAGAACACCATTCAAATCCTTTTCCCGCATCTTTGGATCATCAAATATGTATGTCTTAAAGCATTTCTTCATAATCGCTTTATCCACATGCTGGCTTAGATAATAAATATCAAAAATATCTTTATATCTTGATGAAAGAGTTCCGAAGCGGAGTAACGACTTAAGCTTTTCCGCTATCATTTGCTCGTTGGAATTTATCAACAAGCTGGCGCCTTCATCGTCATAAGCAATATCAAAGCAGAACTCTTCCTGCTCTATATCAAGCCGGTTATGTACCCCGAGGTCCATCTTATTCTCTATAGCATGTCCTTTAGAATCTATAATCTCAATAAAAACCCTTTTTCCATGATAATCCTGCTGCTTAAGCTCTGTGATCTTACCCTTTCTCTTGAAAGTAAGCCCCTCGAGGCAATTCAACTTAGAGATAAAAGCATCTATAGACTCATCACTTAATGAATACCTAATGAAATCAAGATCCAGATCCTGTGTAGCCCTACGGACATTTTTCGTTTTGCTTCGCATAACAACGCCACCCTTGATGGTGACATTCCGACTTAATGAACTCTTAGCTATAGCTTTAAGTATAAGGTCCTGACATACCTTGGCCTGTGCATTGACATCTCCATAGCCATTTTCAATTTCCTTTTTTATCATTGCATCAATATCAATCATAAAACCTCCAAGCGAAGTGTTTCCAATATCATTGAAGATTTTGGCACTTCATATGCATAGTCTTCTATTGCGGGGATATCCATGTCATATATGCTTTCCCTGAAACTATGCATCAGCTCTTTATAATAGTCAAATGGAACTTTTTTCTTATGTCGAATCAATTCCACAAGAAGGCGTTCTCGAGAATAGATTCGAATAGTGCACCCTTCTCGGTCAATTGTAGTCAGTCCCAGTTCAAGAAGATTTCTCTGCTCAAATATCTGTATCACCCTTTTATCTGCAATCTTCGTGGCATCCCTGTCTGTTGCAAGATAGAACTTTTCCGGAATCACATCTGTCAGATTGTAGTAATAAAAGGCACTATTCATAGTAAAAATCGCGTCCGGATATTTCCTGGCTATTATCGCTAGTGTCGGTACATATTCCTTGTCCGAATAGATACCCTTCTCCTGCTTATAAATTTGCCCAGTTTCAACAGCTTTTTTTACAAGGTACTTAGTTCCATATTCATTTACACACTCGTCATATGTAAACAGCATACCAATCCTCCGCAATAAAATATATTTTGCGTATGTTTGGTTGAATATTATCACAAACTACACCATGAATCAACCATCTTTATGCCATACAATTCCTATCATATTATGTTTGACCAAAATAAAAAGCCCTACAAATCGCAGGACTTTTAGACTTTCATTTCACACAACTTTCTTTCGCTAGATGGTTTATGGGAAGAGAGTCATTGGGGACGTTACAGTTTGGCTCACAGCTCCTTGGTGAGTCAAACTGTAACGTCCCCAATGACTCTCTTTATGGTCAACCTCTATTGCCATGTTTTTCAAAATAAAAACGCTGGTCCTGACTCTCATCAGGACCAGCGTCCAAGCTGTAGACAACTTCATAAGTTGTAAAACGCCTTTCCCCAGGAAGCGTATTGTAGCTTGGAGCCAAGCCAGTAGAAGGAGCAAAAATAAGTCTACAGTCTGACTTTCCTGTTCCGGTTAATGACCCTTTTGCACAAAATTAGACCCACGGTCAAGGGACAGGACGCTGTGGTTACGATGATGAGCATCCTGTTCTTTAGGATGCCATCAGCAGTTACACGAGCAGCCCTTGATAGTGGGTCTAACAGTGCTACAATCCAAACACCGGAGCAGGAAAGAAAAGGTTGTGTTACTGATTTGACATGAAACATCCCCAATTAGCGTGATTCACGCACCATGATGATTCTACATGCCAACAAGGAGTTCCAGCAGCAGAAACTTTAGCCAATTCTTCTGAATCAAGCTCCTGAATATCTGCATAATATCTTTCGATATCACTTACATTGAAATCATACCCCAATTCCTTACCGACTTTGACAACCAACTCACGTTCTTCGGCTTTGCTTATACTATCAATCTTGGATTTGATTTCCTCAGCAAATTCTTGATCTTCACTTGCTCTTTTAATGAATTCCTTAAAATCTTTAGCCATTTTATTCTCCTTTCTAACAGTGCATTATTTTGTATTTATGTATCGATCAATAGCTGCATCGGCAATAATTTTTACAGCTTCAATACCTATATTCTTAAAAAACCAGCATCTCCTTTTATCGGGTACAAGATAATCCCCATTTTCGCTGATATCCTGTACCAGACAACCTCCACCACATTTTTTCCAATGCTCACATTTTCCACATTCGGGATTCTTTTCTAAAAACTCCGCCAAATTGGTATCTGCCAATTTTCTATAGGAAGGCTCCTGGCTGATATCCCAGAGATGCTCTTCCAGCAAACTGGGCATTCTGTCACCCCATACTGTATCTGACAATCCCATACATGGCACTATTCTTCCGTCAGGACGTATATGCATATTACTATGCATCTCGCTGCAATAGAATGACTGTTCTAATTTTTCAGATGGCGCAACGCGTTTATCCATAGGCAATTCATATTCCGTACTGCCTTTTTTACACGAAAAGTAACCGTCGAGGTCTACCTCTATAGGCATCCCATCTTCAAAATACTGAGGAATGTACTCTCTGTATATGTTCCAGATTTCTTCTTCACTCAAGGAATAATCCTCTGAATACTGCTTCCAAACGCCCAGATCTTGCGGAGCATTGACTCGAACCTTTTTTACTCCCAGGGAGGCAAGATAATTGGCTGTAACCCTCAGGCTATCTTTATTCTCTTTATGCAGCATCATGGCAGCCCCCACATCAAAACCACGATCTGATAAGAGCCGGAATGCTTTTATTGTCTTTTCTTCTGCTCCAGTAACGCCCCTTAACCAATCGTGGTGTCCGAGGCCATCGAAAGACAGCTGAAACGCAGGTTTATAGCTGCAACAATCTTCAATTGTATTTACCACTTGTTCATTTAAAAGAATTCCATTAGTGAATATGACACCTATACGTAGCTCTTTCTCACATAGTATTTTTATAAGCTCTTCAAAATCATTTCGTGTCAGTGGTTCTCCACCAGTGATATCAACAGTCTTGACTCCGCAGGCTGCTATCTCGTCAGCTATATGCACCAGATCTTCAAAAGATAGTCGTTGCTGATGATGATCAGGTGCTGATACCAAACAATGTCGACAGCTCATATTGCATATTCCGGTTATAGCCCACTGTACTTTATGAATGAACGCCGAAGGGTAAACTGTATATCTTTGCCAAGGTTCAAGTGGAGAAAGCGGAGTCTCAGACACTTCTGCGATATTGTTTTCCAGCATAAAACTAGTTAAACTTCGTACGCTATCAGGAAATGAATCAGGATTTACATCTTCCTCGCCATTAAAATACAAAAGATAATGATAATCTTCACGAGTAAAAAAAGCGGGTGGATCAAACATTTCTTTGCCCTGTTCCGCCCTTATTGCGTAGGGAAGCTTCTTCCATCCTCTAAAAGCATATGGCGCCTTAAGTCTGTAATACATAAATTCCACCTATCATCTTGACAGTCTGCTTAATTGCAAAACCTGTTACACCTGCGTTCATCGCTTTTCCAAAACATATCGTCTTTATTACAGATTTATACGAATCACAACAGATATTGGCATTTGTTGTTCTATCATATATTTTAACTCAAATATCGATAAGAAGTTATAAAGAATTTCTTACTTCATTTTCCTTCATCATAAGCTATTTCTTCTCAGTCTCAGCGTCAAAAGATAATAATGTATTCTTATTATGAATTTGGTATAATTCAGTATCAACGGAGGTATCGATATATGACTAATACACAAGCATGGGATTATGCAATCGGCATGATAAAGGTAGACGGTTTAGAGCCCACCGAAGATTTTAAAGAATACATTGAAAAAGAAAAACGTGGTGAAATCACCATGGAAGATGCAAAAAAATTTTTGGACAAAAAATATAAGATGAAGGAGACCGCAAATGCGTGATCCTTATCTTTACGAAGATACACGTGTTCTAAAAAACAAAGGATAGTTCTGGACTCGTTAACAAATTAGAATATGCTTAGGACAGAAGCGCTTTGTGGTGCCTCTGTCCTTTTTTGTTCGTATCATTATTGATAATAGTATTCATCTTCATCTAGCCTGCAGGTCTCAAGATACTTATCTACAAGCTCTGTGTTTACAAGTACAATCTTTCCCACTTTGTGTCTTGCATTGGCTTTTCTTGCAAGGTTACTAAAAGTCTTCTCACACATGCCGTACATCTTCGCACCTGTTGCATATCTCACATATTTTGACTTTATTTCAGCTACTTCCTTTGTTTCATTCATCATAAAAATCCCTCCTTCATCCACCAAAATAGTCTCTATAACTTTCTAGTTGCCAGTTACGCCTATACCATATTCCAAATCATGATTCACCTTTATCCGGATCTGAGCATCCGATGTGCCGGATGCATTATATAGCATCGCAAGAATATATTGTCTTAAGTTACTGGGCTTCTCTGTGAGCTCGTTCAAATTCTCAAGAACAGTTTCCAGATGGAATCTGGTCAGCCTAAGAAATCTTCCCTTCACAGAGTCTATCCCTCTTTCATTTCCGCCAATAACCATCTTTGGGCGGGTAGAGGTGAGAACATCCACAATGAGATCTTCTAGTCCTCTGATTCTCTCCTCATCTGCGGGGTACATCTCACAAAGACTGTCAGTTCCAATATCTTCCCTGACAATCAAACGATAAGCTTTTTCATACAGATCCAATCTCATCCCATCCTGCTGCTCCTTGCTCATCTTAACCGGATAGATAGAGATTGGATTATTATAATTATTATTATTTATATTTTTATTAATACGTCCCCGATCATAAACTTCTAGAGTGTTAGAATTAGGGATTCTAGAATCCCTGTTTTGGGGATTCTTGAAGTTTAGATTTGGGGATTCTGAAAACTCTTCATTTTCTTCTGAATCCCCATTTTCAAACTTCTGAACATCTTCGCAAAGATCTTCTGACTCATGTTCAGCTTCAACAATCCTCATCACATATATCCTTGAAACCTTTCCCTGCCCAAGCTTAACTCTCTCGATGAGACCGATTCCGTTCTCAGCATCCAGTTCATCTATAACCTTATAAATCTGGTTCCTGCCTATATCCAGCTCTTCATGTATCTTCTCCCAGGAATAATAGATAAATACTCTCCCCTCTGAATCCACCTGATTCTTCATGGCAGCCCATCGCATCTTATCAAGCATCATCCCATAGAGAAGCTTTGCAGCCGGAGACAATTTCCTTAATTCAGGATCCTTTATCAGTGCTTTGGGAATCGTAAAGTATGAATTTGAAGCAAGTTCTCTCCCATTAAAGTATTCAAACTTCATCTTTTTTCTCAGCCCCCTTAATTTTTCAGAGATGCAATTTTTGCACTTCTGGAACAGTTTTCATCATCCACATAGATAAAATTCTTAACGTAATATATCTTTGGCTTACCCTGTCCCCTGTTAGAAATATCTATAATTCCTATCTCTTCAAGCTGTTTCAGTGAAGTGCTTATTGTCCTTGTAGAAAGACCTATATCTTTGTGCATCTGTTCCAGTGGATAGATTACATAGAGCCTGCCTTCTTCATCTCTCCATCCATTCCTGTTGGACAGCCTTATTCTCTGAAGAAGCATCCCATACACAACCTTGGCTTCTATCGATAACGGCTCAAATGCCTTATCAATAAACATCAGTAGTGGTATTTCAACCATGGCATATTGGAGTGCCTGCCTTCCGTAGTGATAATCAAGTTTCATATCAAGCTTCCTCCTGTTCTTCTTTCCATTTAGCTAGAAGCTCAAGGATTATCTTTTCCCTTTCTCTTGATGACATGTGAGAAGGAAAATATCTGTTAAGCTTCTTTTCAGATAGTGCCACCTTTCCGGTAGCTTTCGCTTCCGGAAGAGCATCATTCATTGCTCTGATGACTGTGTATTGGGTCATATTCTCAAGATTAGGCTCCCGTTTAAGAGCATTTATCTGTTCCTGTTTAAGAAATCCATTCTCTGTACGGTATTCATAAACCCATTTCTGAACTTCCCTATCAAAGAATGAAATCTCATATCCCATAGCAATAGTGATAGACTTTTCATCAACCAGACGCATCATTTCCGGAATCAGATCTGTGAGTTTAACATACTTGCGCACTTGCCTGTCTTTAAGTCCAAGCGATTCTCCTACGCTGTCCCCTGTTAACTTCTGGCACTGAGTGCCAGAAGTGTCCTCAAGATCTGTTCTTTTACCCTGATGTTTCAAAGCATCCATTTTCATCTTTAGAGAATATGCTCTTTCGCTTGGAAGGATTTCCTCTCGCTGAACATTACTGTCAACCATGATGATTGTTGCTTCATCGTCACTCATTTCCTTTACTATCGCCGGTATGGTATCAAGCCCTAACATGGATGCAGCATGCATTCTCCTGTGTCCTGAGATCATCTCATAACCGCCATTACCGTCCGGTCTTACCAAAACTGGAGAAAGGATTCCATTGGTCTTGATACTTTCTTTAAGCTCTGCCATTTTTTCATCATCAATTACCTTAAAAGGATGGTCCTTAAATGAATGGATACGCTCAAGCTTGATCTCTTCAGTTCCCTCTCCCGTAAGATTTGGAGCTCCAAGAAGTTCCTCAACAGAGGCAAAGTGGATCTTTTCTCTTTTAGCAGCCATGAGATACCACCTCCCTTGTAAGAGATAGATATGCAGATGCTACTTTTCCCTTTGGATCATATTCATATATGCTCTTAGCCACCGAACTAATCTCAGAAGCTTTGACGGACATCGGTATCTCTACCTGGAATACCGGGATAGACTTTCCGTAAACCTCGTTGACTTCTGCAGAGATATCCTTGGCGTAATTTGTCCTGCAATCCACCATTGTAAGGAGAATCCCCTCAATATTCAGTCTTGAATTCAAGCGTCTCTTTACTGTATAGATTGTCTTGATCAACTGTTGCAAACCCTTCACCGGTAAATAAGCTGCCTGGCATGGAATGATAACTGAATCAGCACAAGCCAGAGCATTTATTGTCATAACCCCAAGCGAAGGCATACAATCAATGATCACGTAATCATATTTATCTTTCACGGAATCGATATAAGATCTGAGGACAAGCTCCCTGCTCATGGTATTTACCAATGAAATCTCAACAGCAGAAAGTTCAATATTTGAAGGAACAAGGTCCACATTCTCCCTGATAGAAACGATACCGTATTCATCCGGCACTTCTTCCTCATTCACTACTTTGGAAAGGATCTCTACAAGTGTCTCTTCCAACTGGTCCGGCTCATCAAATCCAAGACTTATGGATAAAGAAGCCTGCGGATCTCCATCAACCAAGAGTACCTTTTTGCCTTCTGAGGCAAGCCCTGTTCCAAGATTGACAGCAGTTGTGGTTTTTCCCACTCCGCCTTTCTGATTAGCGATTGCAATTACTTTTGCCATTTTCACTTCCTCCTTAGATTGTTTTTTAAGACGATGAACCCAGGTCTCGAGGAAGGAATAAAAAAAGACACTTCTTAGAATTTCTTCTAAAAAGTGCCTCTGAAAAGCATTTTTCCATATAAAAGATAGAATTATTGGTAATGTTGTGGCATTCTGAGGAACGTTTTTTATGTCCTTTTTATGTCCTTTTCTTTTCCTATTACCGCAAACCCTTGTAAATACTGAGATTACTCAGCTACGTAAGGCATAAGTGCAAGATGACGAGCTCTCTTGATTGCAGATGTAAGCTCTCTCTGATGCTTAGCACAGTTGCCTGTAATTCTTCTAGGAAGGATCTTGCCGCTCTCAGAAACAAACTTCTTGAGCTTAGC